>SDBU01001514.1_pt1 | contig 32909 bp, 49 predicted proteins | sample 2277071 | NCBI WGS metagenome assembly SDBU01 (sample SAMN10397929, study PRJNA504765) | marine sediment metagenome | isolation source: marine sediment core GS08_GC12, 126 cmbsf | place: Arctic Ocean: Gakkel Ridge, Loki's castle | collected 2008 | reverse complement strand
GCCGAAGAAGCGGTGCGCCTCGGCGATGGAGGTGGCTCGGCTGATCTACTTCCTTCTGTGGGAGGACCTGGGCTACATCACCAACTGCGTGATCCCCGTAGATGGCGGCAAGCGTGCGACCATGAAGGGAAGCGGGCCATGACCTTCAACGAAACGATGGTAGTCGGGGGGCTGATCTTGAGCCTCGCGATCATTATCCCTTTCACTATCATAGCTATTTTCCACCTGAGAAATCTTCTCCGCATTAGGGAAAAGATCCGGCGGTTAGATGAGGACTGGGACCGGCGACGCAGAGAGGCAGGGATGACATGAGCGTCGCCGTCGTCACCGGCTTCTCGCCGCGCGGTCTCGAGGAGTACGGCTGGAACTTCATCAAGGGGTTCTGCCAGTACTGGCCGGTCGAGGTCGGTCTCATTATCTATCTCGAAGAGCGGATCATCCACAAGGGACTGAAACCCCTCGACGAATTCATCGCCGGCAAGCGACGTGACGTCCGGATACGCATGATCCACGAGGTCCCAGGCTGCGTCGAGTTCATCGACCGTCACCTACACGATCCGGCGGCGAATGGCTGTGACGTGCAGCCGAACTGGAAGGAGCGGGAGAGGATCGAGGGCTACAACTTCCGCTGGGACGCCGTGAAGTGGTGCCGGATGGCGATGTTCACCGCCGACGCCGCCAGCAAGATCGCGGACACTGGGGACATCCTGGTGTGGCTCGACGGCGATGTGATGACCAAGCGCCCGATCCCGACCAACTTCGTCGAGGACCTTATCGGGGATCACGATGTCGCCTATCTCGGGCGGGAGCCCAAGCATCCGGATACCGCTTTCGTAGCATTCCAGGACAAGGGTGGACTGCGTATTGCCGAACGATGGGGTGAGATGTATGAGAGCGACGATGTCTTCAAACTCCCGGAGACCCATAGCGCCTACGTTTTCAAGCAGATCATCATAGCGGCACAAGAGCGGGCAGCGGCTCTCAACCTCACCCCCGAGGGGCACGGGCACGTCTGGTTCCAGTCGCCGCTGGCTCCCTACATGGACCACCTCAAGGGCAAGCGGAAGCACCGAGGCCGGTCGAAGGAGTGGAAATAACAATGGTTGCGATTCAAGTCCCTGAAGTTTTGATCTGGATTCTAGTCGGTTTGATGGTATTCAACTGCATCCTGTCCGTGGTCCAGATTTACCAAAAACAAAAACTCGTACAGGTGAACAAGGACATCCGAAGGTATGCCAAAATGTCACATCCTTATCGGGAGTAGCCTATGAGCATCGAGACCCCCGCGATCTTCATCGGCTACGACCCGAGGGAGGACGAGGCGTACCAGGTCTGTGTCGCCTCGATCCTCAAGCACTGCTCTCAGCCACCGCGTATCGTCGCGCTCGACCAGAAGGTCCTGCGAGCCCAGGGGGCTTATTGGCGACCGCAACAGGTGACCCAATTATTCAGCGAAACCGGGGTCAATCATCTTGCGAGCGTCCAGTACCGCGACCTGCTCGATGGTAGACCCTTCTCGACCGAGTTCGCCTTCACCCGGTTCCTAGTGCCCCACCTCTGCGGATACCAAGGCCGGGCGATCTACTGCGATTGCGACTTCATGTTTAGAGACGACATAAACACGATCATGAAATGGGACCTCGGTGGGGACGCCGTCGCCGTGGTCAAGCACGATCACAAACCAGCGGGAACGACCAAGATGGACGGGGTCTCACAGTCGGCCTACCCACGCAAGAACTGGTCGTCCTTCATTCTGTGGGATTGTGCCCACCAGAAGAATCGGCAGCTTTCCCCGTACCATGTAAATTCATGGCCGGGGCGCAAGCTGCATAATTTCTGTTGGCTCGGTGAGCTTGACATCAAGGGGATCAATCCGAAATGGAACTGGTTGGCTGGCTACAGTCCCGACATCCCTCCTCCCGGTCCGTCAGCCGTCCACTGGACCTCCGGCGGTCCCTGGCTTCCCGAGTATCGCCACGCGCCTTATGGCGACGAGTACCGGACCCACCTTTGGGGCACCTAACTACCTGATTTCATTCAACCCGGATTCGTGATCGCGATTCTGACGTAGCACGAGGGGCGACGCCTAGAGACGCCCTCCCCTCGATACTACCCGGCGACGAGGACCGGCGCTCGCACGCCGCATCCGGGCTCCTTTCCATAGCATGACTTTAGCCTCCCCGTCAGGGGTGTCATCGGCCCCCCGTATAATTGTCGGGCTATAGCAACTCCCACTGACCGATGGAGGTCTCCATGGCCGTTCAGAAAGGCCGTAATCTTCTCATCAAGGTGAACGACGGCAGCTCGCCCGAGTCGTTCACCACGATAGCCGGGGTTCGGTCCCGGACCATCACCATCAATCAAGAGCTGGTTGACATTACCGACTCCGACAACGCGCCGTGGCGGTCGCTCCTAGCCGATGCGGGGCTCAAGTCTTTCTCGCTTACGGTCTCCGGCATCTTCAAGGATGACACCGGCCAGAGGCGAATGAAGGACCTCGCCTTCACCGGCGATCTCGAATCCTTCCAGATCGTCTTCGGCAACGGCGACACCATGGACGGCGAGTTCCTGGTGGCGTCCATCGAGGAGGGCGGCGAACACGTCGGCGAGCAAACCTTCAATTTCACCCTGGAATCGTCTGGTAAGCCGACGTTCGTCCGCGCCGTCCCGTAGGGGTGAGATCAGATGGTTGCTGATCCGCTACGCGGTGAGGCCGATGTCGAGCTCAGTGGAACGAAGTACGTCCTGAAACTGGACCTCCGCGCGATGCGGATGGCCGAGATCAAGGCCAACAGCAGTTGGCAGAACCTGATCTCACGGGCGTTCTCCGGAGAGCTTCGCATCGACGACATCGCCGCGATCATCTGGGGCGGCATGATAGGTAGTGGCGTCGATGATCCTCCCGATTTCGAGGAGGTCGCCGAGATGGTCTTTGCCGAGGGGCTGGTGAAGACCAACGTCATCGCGCGAGACCTCATGCTGCTGCAGGCTATCGGCCAGGAACGGGCCGATGACGTGTCAAAAATTCTGGAGGGGTTGGGTGGGAAGACGGAGAAGGAGATTCCGAAGACGCCAGGGAACAGTTCTGGACCCGAATAATGGAGCTGGGGCTCGGCCACCTTGGCATGACGCCCGATCAGCTCTGGTGCCTGACCTTCCCCGAATGGAACGCCAAGCTGCGGGGGTTCATGGAGTTCCACGGCATCAAACCGCAGGCCGCGCCGATGACGCGCGCGGAGATGGACTCCATGATCGAGGAGTTCCCTGACGGCGTCATCTCCCTCGACGAGCGGCGACGTCGGAAGAAACTAGGAAACGAATTGGACGAGATAGATGGCGGCAGCGACAGTCGATGAGATCAAGGTCCTGCTGAAGGCCCAGACGGCGGACTTCGAGCGCAAGATGAAGCGCGCAGGCAAGACCGTTCAAAAGAGCGGCAAGCAGATGGAGAAGTCTGCCAAGGGAGCCTCTGGCAGATTCAAGAACCTAGCCTCGTCCGTCACCCTCGTCCAGGGCCCGCTGTCCGGCATCGGCGCGCGGTTCACGGCTGCCAACGCCATCTTTACCCGCACCAATGTCTTGCTTGCCGGAACGGTATTGGCCCTTGCCGGACTGGCCGCCGGGTTGAAGGCGACCGTCGGCGCGTTCTCCCGCAACGAGCGCGCCCTGGGACGTATCTCGGCGCTGATCAAGTCGACCGGCGGGGCTGCCAGGCTGACCACCGACGAGATCGACGATCTTGCTATTGCGATGGATCGGGCGACCCTGGGCACGCGTATTGGATTCCTCGAAGCGTCGGCGGTCCTCCTGTCGTTCAAGGAAATTAGCGGCGACGCCTTCGCTTCCGCCCTGGAGGGCGCGGCCAACATCTCCGAAATAATGGGTACCGATCTCCGCTCGGCGGCCTTGCAGCTTGGTAAGGCGTTGCAGGACCCGGCCATCGGGCTATCGATGCTGCGGCGGGCCGGTGTCAATTTCTCCCCTACTGCCAGAGACGTGATCATCGACTTCGTCAACATGGGGGAGAAAGCCAAGGCTCTCGATCTTATCTTGCAGGGCGTCCAGGGCCAGATCGGCGGAGCGGCCAGGGGCGCGGCGCGTGGGGTCGCCGGAGCGGCGGATGATCTAGGAGCTGCGCTGCGTGACCTCTCGGTCGACATCGGTGGGATAATATCAGAATTTCTGCGGCTGAGCGAGACGGGGAAAAGAGCCGCTAAGGTAATAGATGACTTCAGCGGCCAATCATCCTTCCGAAAACTTTCCGAGTCCATGAAATTCGAGACCCTCGATGAGGGCAAAGCGAAGCTGGAGGCGGTAGACCGCATCATCCAGTCGTTCGTCGCCCGTATCGACGAGCTCAGTAGGAAGGAGCTGAGTCTTCTTGGGCCCGGCGTCAAATTAGAAGATATAAGAGGGATCATCGTCGAGATGTTTGAGCTGACCAAAGTCCAGCGTCAGCTTAATCTCGCCCTTGAGGTTCGCGCCAAGCTGCTCAAGAAAGTAACCGAGGCCGAGAGGAACAGCGTCGCCGTCACCGAGGAGATCCCCGAGAAGGTCCGCAAGGTCATCAAGGAGCTGGAACTTGAGACGCAGGCGCTGACGAAGACCGGGGCTGAACTAATTTTCTTCAACGCCATGCAGAAGGCCGGTCAGAAGGGCATGACCAAGTACGCAGAGTCCATCCGCGCGGCGGCGGACGCCTTCTTCAACCTCCAGACTAAGATTAGCCTGGCCAGCGAGGCGGTAAAAATACAGATCCGGCTGGCCGACGAAGCCGAGGCGGCGATGTTTCGCCAGGCCGAGGTGGGGGCCGACATCATCAACAGTCAGAGGCGCGAGGTCGAGGTTCTCACGAAGCTGATAGCCGCCCAGAGGAAGGGTAACCGCGAGCGACTGATCGAGGAGCGGATCATCGAGAGGCTGATCCAGGCCAAGGACGCGAACCTGGACCTGAGCAAGCAGGAGATCGCGAACATCAAGGCGCAAGCCGCCGCGATTATCGATTTGGAGCAGAGCCTCGAGGACGTCACCGAGTCTACGTTCGACTGGGGCGAGGAGATCAAGGATCTGAACCGCCGGGCCCTGGCGGACTTTCAGCAGAACATCATCGACGTTGCGGCGGGGACCAAGAGCCTCGGCGACGCCTGGCGCGAGACCGGCCGCATCATCCTGAACGAGCTCAACAAGATCATCGTCAAGATGATATTCGCCTCCAACATAGGGGAGAGCGGCGGTGGCGGTATCTTCGGCGATATTCTAAAGGGCATCTTCGGGTTCTTTACCGGGGGCAGTAGCAGCGGTGGGGGCGTAAGCCCCGTAAGCCCCGACATCGTCTCTAGCACCACGGACGCTGGCTTCGGTCCCTTCCAGGGCGGCGGGCGAGTCACCGCCGGCCAGGCCATCATCGGCGGCGAGCGACGCCCCGAGCTGTTCGTCCCCGATCAGCCGGGCCGGATCGTGTCACGCATCTTCCCCTCGATGCTGCAGGGCGCGGGCGGGCCGACGCTGATCTTCGAGAACAACTTTTCAATCGGCGTGGCAGAGGCGGCGAGGCGAGAGATCACGGCGGCCATGCCACAGATCATCGACGCCGCCAACGAGCACGTCATGCGTCAGATCAACCTCGGCGGCCGCGAGGCCCGAGTCGTCCAGAGGAAGCGTTGATGGCGGCCATAGCCTACCCGACCAACCCCGCGTTCATCTCCGTCCGGTGGGGCGGGGCGTGGAACACCCAGGTCTTCACCAGCCCGATCACCGAGAGCATCCAGACCCTCGGCCTGACCGGCGACAGGTGGATGGGCCAGTGGACGTTCCCGCCGCTCAAGAGCGATGCGCTGATCGCCGAGTGGGAGTCGTTCTTCATGGAGATGGAGGGGAGGGCCGGGCGTTTCCTGGGGCGCATCCCCTTCCGCAGCAAGACCAGGGGGCCGGCATCGGGATCGCCGGCCGTTCTTGGCGCGGGCCAGTCGGGCTCTACTGTCATCACTGACGGCTGGACTGCGAACATTAGCGGTATCTTGTTAAAGGGCGACTACGTCAAGCTCCCGAACGGCGCGGAGGGCGAGGTGAAGCTGCTCCTGGCCGACGCCAACTCGGACGGCTCTGGCGCTTCCACCCTGTCCATCAAGCCGTCGATCCGGACCGCCCCGACCGACGGCGGGGCCATCACCGTCGCCAACGTTACCGTCGAGATGATGCAGGCATCCGACGAGATCACCTGGGACATCGACAAGTTCGGCAAGTACCGCTTCACGCTGGCCGGCATCGAGGCGTTCGCATGACCAGGGACATGACCGCCGGGGCGGTGACGGCGAGCCAGGCAGACCAGGGGTTCACCGTCATCGCCGCCGCCGAGCTGGACTTCCAGTCGGGCTTCCTCCGCCTCCACTCCGGAGCCGGCGACAAGGTGCTCTTCGGGAACACGTACAAGGGGATCGGCGGGTTCGGCCGCATCACCGCCATCGAGGAGAAGGCGGAGCTGGGTGCTACCCTCGTGGAGCTGTCTATCTCCGGCCTCGACAACAGCTCCAACAACGTCACCATCGCGTTGACGGAGAACTACCGGAACCGCCCGGCGACGGTCTACCTCGCCTTCATAGACTCGAACGGCGACATCGTCTCGGACCCGACGATCCTGTTCAGGGGCTTCATGGACAACGCGGTCATCGTCCAGGGCAAGGAGCTGTCGGTCACGGTCAGGATCAACTCGATCATGGCCGACTGGGACCGGGCGAAGATCAGCCGCTACACCAACGAGGAGCAGCAGGACCGCTTCCCCGGCGACCGTGGCTTGGAGTTCGTTCCTCAGATGGTGGAGAAGGAGATCAAGTGGGGCTGAGGTTCGCCAACCACACGGTCCTTCTCACTCGGGCCATCACCGACTCCCGCGACGTCCCGTTCGCCTGGGGAGAGCACGACTGCTGCCTGGCGGCCTGCAACCTGATCCAGGTCTACACCGGCCATGACCCGGCGATCTGGTTTCGGGGCAAGTACAAGAGCGAGGTCGGAGCCTTCCGGGCCCTCAGGCGCTACCTTACCGAGTTCGTCGGCCCGGTGAAGCGAGAGGACCTCCTGCCGCCGGTCGTCGAGCACCTGTGCTTGATCATGGGATACGAGGAGACGACGCGGTCCTGGCTCTCGACGGGCGATGTAGCATTGGTCGCCACGCCGGAGTGCCAGCGGTTCCCGACCGCCCTCGGGATCATCGTTGCTCACAGGGTATTCGTCGCCGGCATCGACCGGGGCTTCGTGCCCAAGCCAATCGAGGAGATCATTCGCGGCTGGAAGGTGTGAGCCGTGCCCGGGATCACCTTCGCGTTCATCTTTAAGGCGATACTCTCCTTCGTCATCTCCTTCGCCCTGCAGACGCTCTCGAAGGCGCTGTTCGGCAAGCCCTCTCCCGCCGAGGACTTCGACTTCAAGCGAGCCGAGCGCATCGTCCGGTCGCCTGTCGCGCCGCGACGGATCATCTACGGCGAGAAGCTGGTCAGCGGCCCGCTGGTCTTCGCCTCCTCGACCTCGAACGACACCCTGCTTCATATGGTCGTCGTCCACGCCTCCCACGAGTGCCACGGCATCACCGACGCCTACATTGCCGACGAGCGCGTCCCGCCCCGGAACTTTAGCGGCGACAGCGTCAACGCGGGAAAGTTCAAGGATCACGTAGTCTGGACCAGGCACCTCGGCTCTCGGAACCAGTTGGCGGATGCCAGCCTCGTCTCGGACATCCCAGAGTGGACCACGGCGCACCGGCTCAGGGGCATCTGCTACACGCGCTGGAGATTGAAGTCAGACGAGGACCTGTTCCCGGCGGGCATCCCGAATCTCCGCGCCCTGGTCCGTGGCCGGCTGGTCTGGGACCCCCGCGAGACCGGAACCGCTATTCTCAGCTCATCGTTCCTGACGGCTGGCGAGATAGAGATCGAAACGGCGGTTGTCCACGGCAAGTCCGCGGGCGACATTATCTTCATCTCCGGCCACGCTGCCGAGTCCGAGAACGAGATATTCGGCGAGTACGAGATCACCGCCGTTACGGGAGAAAACCACTTCGTCATCGAGCAGGATACCTCCACGATCACCGGGGTAGGCACTGGCGGGATCTTCAACGAGATGAAGTTCTCGCAGAACCCTGTCTTGTGCGTTCTGGATTATCTCGTAAACCGGAGCTTCGGGCGCGGCGCGCCGGAGTCGGTCCTGGATCTCACCCAGATCAAGGCCGCCGCCAATACCTGCGACGAGCAGGTGGAGCTGACGCCCGTCGCCGAGACCTTCGTCGGCTCGGAGACACTGACCGGAGGTTTTGTTAACGACGTGCTGACGCGGGGGACGACCTTCTCACTCAATACCGGCGGGATCGTACGCCTGTCGACCGACGGGGTCCTGCCCTCACCGTTGCTGCCGAACAAAGATTATTTCTACGTCAACCTGGGCGTCAAAAACGAGTTTTCGCTCGCGGATACCTACGACGACGCCGTCCGCCACGTCGTTATCGACCAGACCGACGAGGGGACAGGTACTCACACCGTTACGCGCAAGTCACAGGTCCGCTATACCTGTAACGGCGCGTTCACCATCAACGCCCAGCCCATCGACATCATCGGCGACTTGCTGACGAGCTGCGCCGGGACCATCGTGGCGGTCCAGGGCAAGTTCAACATCTTCGTCGCCGAGCCCAGCCCGGTCGTTCATACCCTCGGGATCAAGGACCTGAGAGATACCCTGCGCATAGAGGCCACGCCGGACCGCCAGGCGATCTTCAACGGCATTGTCGGCACCTTCATCTCACCGGACAACTTCTGGCAGGCGGCAAACTTCCCGCCGGTCGACCGTGCCCAGTTCGTCATCGACGACGGAGCCATCATTAACCGGGACATCGAGCTTCGGTTCACCAACGACGTGACCGAGGCCCAGAGGATCTCGACAATCCACCTACTCCAGTCCCGCGTCGGCATGGTGGTGGCGGTTCCGACTAACCTGACGGCGATGCTGGTTCAGCCCTGGGACGTTATCTCGTTCGACAACGACGTGGCGGGGTGGGCCGCCAAGGAGTTTAGGGTCATGGGATGGCAGCTCACCCCGGTCGGCAAGGGAATGGGTCTCGATCTCGACCTGCAGGAGTACGACAGCGACGTATTCTTCTGGCAGCAGGGCGACGCCAAGATCATCGCCGAGCCGCCCGCAGTCACGCTCCCGCCGTTCTCCGGGCCCCTGGACCGTCAGCCCACGTTCAACGGAGATGCCACCGCCGCCACGGCAAGCTGCGTCATAGACGGTGTGCGCGACGACTTTGCCGACGAGAACGCCATCGACGGCGTAACCAGCGTCAACAACACCTTCGACGCCGCCGGTGAGTTCTACTCGTCGGACGGCGTCGGAGACATGACCCTGGCTGGGCTTACGATCTGCCCGGCGGTCAAGCAACCTTCCCAGGCTCGCCTGTGGATTCTCGAGGCCGACATAGACCCGATCACCCTCGGCACCGACATCAAGGCGTTCATCTCGCGCGACGGTGGGGTGACCTTTACCGAGATCACGCTCATCGACGAGGGCGACTTCGACAGCACGATCACGGCAACACTCGGTCGCCGCATCCTGTCCGGCCAGGCCAACCTCGACAGCCAAACCGCCGGCACTGACATGAGCTGGAAGATCACGACCCATAACCTGACCCAGTTGGAAGTGCACGCCATCAACCTGTTCTGGAGATAGTCGTGCCCGGGATCAACATTCTCTCTATCATCGGGCAGGCGATCATAAAGTCGATCGTGTCGATGTTCGTCTCGTTCCTATTCCAGAGCCTCATCCAAGCCGTCTTCGGGGTCAGGGGGGGCGACTTCAACTTCAAGGCCTTCGAGCAGATCATCCGGTCTCCGGTCGCTCCCACCAGAATTATCTATGGTCAGAAGCTGGTCGCCGGGCCGCTGATGTTCGTGGAGTCGACCGACGGCGACAAGTTTCTGCACCTTGTCGTCGCTCACGCCGCCCACGAGTGCCACGACTTCACCGACCTGTACGTCGCCGACCAGCGCGTCCCGCCGAGGGACATGAATGGCGACGAGGTCAACGCCACCGACTTTGCGGGCTTCGTCCGTCGCACGATCCACCTCGGCTCACCGAACCAGGCCGCAGATTCCAACCTAGTCGCCGACGTTGGTATCTGGACCACCGACCACCGTCTGCGCGGCATTTGCTATGGGCGCTATCGGCTGAAGGCCAACGAGGTCGTATTCCGCGAGTTGGAGCAGCCGCCGCGCGTAGAGGTCATCGGATTACAGGCTGTTCCTTCCACGAACACGGTGGGCGTGAAGGAGGTCCGTATCAATGAGCCTCGCACTGGAAAGGGAGAGCCGTTTATCCCCTTCCCCTCCGGCATCCCCAACCTTCGCATTCTCATCCGAGGCCGGAAGGTCTGGGACCCGAGGGACACCGGCCTGGCCATAGCCTCGTCGTCGTTCCTGACGGCGGGCCAGGTCGAGATCGAGACGGTGTCAGACCACGGCAAGTCCGTCGGTGACACCATCTTCATCGCCGGCCACGCGCAGGAGCAGGAGAACGTGATCTTCGGGGAGTACGTCGTCGAGGCGGTCGGCGGCGGGCGGCTTCTTACCATCGGTCAGGTGACGGACACGATCACCGGAGTAGGGACCGGTGGAACGCTCTACGACATGAAGTTCCACCACAACCCGGTGCTCTGCATCCTCGACTATCTGGTGAACAAGTCCTTCGGCAGAGCCTCACCCGAGTCATTCCTAAACCTCACCCAGATCATCGCGGCGGCAAACACCTGCGACGAGCAGGTAGTACTGACGACGAGGGGCAACTTCTTCACCGCCGATTTCGCCAACAACCTACTCTCCCGTACCGACCCGAGTTTCCCGATCAACACCGGGTCGAGCGTCCAGCTCACGACGAACAACACCCTCCCGGCTCCTCTCGCCGTCGAGACCGAGTACTTCTACGTTCACCGGGGGAACCTCACCGAGTTCGGGCTGGCGACGAGCTACGTCAACGCCGTGCGCGGTGTGTTCATCACCATCACCGACAACGGCACCGGCACCCACGCCGTCACTAGATTCAGCCAGCCCCGCTACACGTGCAACGGAGCGTTTACCACGGACGCTGCGCCAATCAACATCATGGAGGATCTACTGACGAGCTGCGCCGGCAACCTGGTCAACGTCGCCGGCAAGTTCCACATCAACGTCGGCGCACCGGCGGCGGTGACGTTCACCATGGAGACCTCTCACCAGAGGGGTGAGATCGTGATAGAAGCGGATAGCGACCGACGCGGCAAGTTCAACCGGGTGTCCGGGGTCTTCGTCAGTCCCGACAACTTCTGGCAGGCCTCTGACTTCCCGCCGGTCAAGCGCGATCAGTTCATCGAGGACGACGGCCTCGAGCTGAACCGGGACATTGAGCTTCGGTTCACCAACGATCAGGTCGAGGCCCAGCGCATCGCTACGATCCACCTACTGTGCTCGCGGTTCGCGATCAGCACGAACGTCCTGGTCAATCTTCACCCCATGACGGTCGCGCCGTGGGACGTGATCGCCTTCAACAACAGCGCGCTATCGTGGGCGGTCAAGGAATTCCGGGTGCTCGGGTGGGCCATGGTGCCGGACGGCAAGTCTCTCGGCCTGATGATGGACATGATCGAGTACGACTCGAACTGCTACGTCTGGGACCTCAGCGAGGCGCAGCTCGTGATCCCGCCGCCTCTCCCGGACATCAACTCACCTGCCGAGGCTCCCGAGCCTATTTTAGACCCTGACGGTGGACGCGGGGAGTGCACTGTCAACGGTCTCATCGACACTTTCTCTGACGAGAACGGCATCGACCAGGCGCTCTCGTCCGGCATCTCATACGATGCGGCACGCGACCTCTACACCGGGGGGGCGATCTGGGTTGTCATTGACTTCGACGGCGAGATTGTCACCTCACCCGACGCCATCAACTGGACCCAACAGACGAACCCAAACCAAGGCGTCCCGTTCGCCGCAGTCCGGGGGCTCACGACAGACCGCAAGGGCAACTGGGTAATCGCCGCTACGGTGGGACGAATACTAACGTCGCCTGATGCTGTGAACTGGACGTTGCGGTTTCTCAACGAGACCGACTTCTTTTGTAAACATGCAATTTTTTACCCCGACGACGAGGTGTTCATCGTCACTACCGACGACCCGGACTCGACGCCGGATGAGTTTGAATCAAGAATCCACAGATCAGCTGATGGTATAAGTTGGACCACCTCTAAGGCTTTCCCGAACGGCCCGACTGCGGACGCCTTCACTGCCGCCGGACTTGCCCATGATGGCTTCGGTGTAATCATGGCTGCCGGCCAGGGCGACACGAGCTTGCAGGCAAAAATCGCGCGGTCGTCGGACGGGGGTTTCACTTGGACCGATGTCGCCGACGTAATCCACAACCGTAGTTTTAGTCGGATCGAGAGCGACCAGGGCGCAACGACAGGTGGCCCAATTACGGTAGCGGGCGGCAGCGACGACGGCACCGAGCCGGAGAAGCATATTTGGACGAGTGGTGACGGCTCCAATTGGACGCTACAGACCGACCACCCATTCACCTCTATTATTACCGCATTGGCCTACGGCAACGACCTTTGGCTCGGGGGTGATCTGGGGATCAGGATTGCGAAATCCTTAGACGGCCAGCACTGGAACCTGGTCACCCCCACTCCGTTCACCAACGTCATTCGTGATTTTCACTGGTCGGAGGAACAGCAACAGTGGGTGGCGGTCGGCAATGATAGCCAGATAGCCACGTCGCCGGACGGTATAACTTGGACTTTGCAGACCGTCCCGATTTCTGGCGCGACCTTCATGCAAGTTAAAAACGGCCCGGCGAACATGGTCCTCGTCTCCGCTGGTCAGTGCCCGGCGAGGTTCGTCCCCTCCTTCGCCACCATATTCGTCGTCGAGAAGGACATCGACGCGGTCGAGTTGGGAGTCGACCTCAAAATATCGGCGTCGCGCGATGATGGAACGACCTTCACCGAAGGCACGATCGAGGATGTTGGAAATCTCGACCTATCATCAGGTCGGCGCATACTAAAAGCGGTCGTACTTCTGACCGGCCAACCGGCCGGCTCCGCGATGCGGTGGAAGATCGAGACCTTGAACGTAAAGAGCGTCGAAATTCACAGCGTCGAGATGTTCTGGAGTCGGTAACGTTTCCGTGATCGGAGAGTGTCATCGGGTGCGGATACAATTACCTGATGAAATTCGTGCTCTTATTCGTGGCGGCGATGGCCGCCCTCATGACGACGGCCGCTGCAGACTTAACTTGCGGTCCGCGCGACGCCGTCCTGGACGTGATAACGGGGGCGGGATACGGCGAGCGCCTTTCCAGCATCGGCCTGGGTTCAACCGGCGTGGTGGTCGAGGTCTGGGGCAACTCCGTGACCGGGTCGTTCTCGATCACGCACACCAACACCATCGGGTGGACCTGCATCGTCTATTCGGGGAACGGGTGGGAACGCCGCCGGGTTAGCCCGGCAATTGAGAGGGATTCGTGATGCACATTATCCAGCCCGTTCTGACGGCCGTGCTGATCGCCGCCGTCTTGTGGATCGCCGATACCACCAATACCAACGACAAGACCCTGGCGGTCATCGCCGTCCAGATCGAGAACCTCACGGACGACACCGCCGAGATCAAGGAGGCCGTCCAGGCGCGACCGAGCGGCGAGAGCTTCATCCACCTGACCAACAAGGTCGGTGATCTCGACGGCGAGATCAACCGACTACGCCAGATGATCAACGCCTTCATCGCCTCCAACCTGGGAGGGGAACCACAATGAGGCTCAAAGAAGGCGTGGACTTCGCCAATATCCAGCCGCAGATCGTCCTGGCGCTGATCACCGCCAACAACCTCTACCGCGACGAAGGGATCGAGCTGGTCCTCACGTCGGGCAGGGACGGCAAGCACTCGCTGACCTCCCTCCACTACTCCGGCAACGCAGTTGATCTACGGACCCGCGACCTCGCGGCGAAGGACACTTTCCTCCCGTCGCTGATCCGCGACCGCCTTGCGGATCGCCTCGGCCTGGACTATGACGTGATCCTGGAGGAAACGCACATCCACCTGGAATACCAGCCACGGAGGCGAGAATGACCCGGTGCTGCTTCGTCCCCCCGATCATCGAGGACAACCTCAAAGCGGCGGGGATAGCGCCGCCTCCTGAACTCTCCCACGTTTCCGCCGCCGCCCGGCTCCGACGCAACATGAAGCCGAGGTTGATCGCGACGAAGTGGAGGTCTCAGTTCTCCGCGGTCGGAGCGATTGAGCCAACGGTCAGGGTATACGACTGCGAGAAGACCTGGCAGCTCCGCAAGAGCCAGGTATGGTCGGGCAAGGTCCCGGAGATCGACGAAGATTCTGATGAGCCGCCGCCTGACATTTTCAAGCATCTTCTGAAAGGGTCCGACGCCCGCTATGCTGCCGAGTTCGGCATCGCCATCGTTAAGTGGCTGAAGGGCTCTCTCCACCGTAACGGCATCAACGACCGGGGCAGCGATGTCATAATCAACGTCAACTTCGGCGAGGGCTACAACAACGCTTTCTGGGACGGTAACGAGCTGACTCTCGGCGGCGGCGACGGGAGGATCTTCGGATCGTTTGCCAAGAGTCCCGACGTGGTCGCTCACGAGATCGGGCACGGTATTATTCAGGAAGAGTCGGCTCTTGAATATGAAGGGGAGAGCGGGGCGCTGAACGAGCACTTCGCCGACGTTCTCGGCATCGCTATCCAGAACACCCTGTCGCCGCCCGGCTGGCTCATCGGCGACGAGATCATGGGGTGGGCGCTAAGGGGCGAGGCGCTGCGCTCGATGATCGCGCCCGGCACGGCCTACGATAACCGGATGATGGGGAAGGACCCCCAGCCCGGCCACATGGATAATCTGTACGAGGGGGACGCTGACCACGGCGGTGTCCATATCAACTCAGGTATACCCAACCGGGCCTTTGCAATAGCCGCCGAGCGCATCGGCATCGAGACGGCTGCGCGGGTCTGGTACACGGCCCTCCCGCTCCTGGCCCCGCGCTCAACACTGAGGGAACTTCCCGGGGTCATCGACCTAGCCGCCCGCGAGCTGATAATTCGCCGTGCCGAGGCGATGGAGGGCGAGAACGGCGAGGACTATGCTCACCGCGAAGAAGCGGATACCGGCTTCCTCAAGGCGGGCGACCTCCAGGCGATCCGCGACGCCTTCCGCCAGGTCGGGCTTATGCCAGGCGGGTCTCGCCCGTTCAGATCAGGGGGTATGGTCCAGCTCAAGGGACACGCGTGAAGCGCGTCCTGTCTATCGACGGTGGAGGGATGCACGGAGTCATCCCCGCCTACATTCTCGCCCACATAGAGGACGAGACCGGCAAGTCCTGCTCCGACATGTTCGACCTCATCGCCGGCACGTCCACCGGCGGTATCATCGCCATCGGCCTGAGCAAGACCGACCCGTTCTCGGCTCGCAACGCCATGGACCTCTACCTCCTTCACGGCCCGGCGATCTTCAAGAAGCGGTGGCTGTTCCCGTGGGTTAACAAGTACGACCCGACGGCCCTCGCCAACGTCCTCCGCGACAAGTTGGGGACCGACCCGTTCTCCAAATGCTCAACGCCATGCCTGGTGCCTGCCTACGACTTGCGGAACCGCCGTCTTCAGATATTCAAGTCGTGGCGGAACTCGGAGGCCATGAACGACTGGCCGCTGTGGGAGGTCGGACTGGCAACGTCGTCGGCCCCTACCTACTTCCGGGCCCACGGGGGAATGTGGGACGGCGGCGTCGGTGCCAACTGTCCGGCCATGTGCGCCTATGTCGAGGCCCGTCGCCTCTGGCCCCGCGAGCAAATCCACGTCCTCTCGATGGGTACGGGCACCTCGGCGAGTGCAATTGACCCGGATGGACGTTCCACCCGCCGGCCGATCAACTTCGCTATCCACCAGCTCCTGCACGTCTTCATGGACGCCCAGATGGATGCCCCGCACTACCAGCTCCGGCACCTCCTGCGCGGTTGCTACGTCCGCGTCCAGGGTCTGTTCGTTGGTGCCTCAGATAAGATGGATGATGCTTCTCCGCATCAGCGAAGGGCTCTGGTAAATGATGCCGAGAGGATCATGCACGAGAACCGCCGGGCCATCTCCCGGCTGATAGAGGAACTGAAATGAGACCAGCAATATCACTTTTCCTAACGCTCGGGGTTCTGCCATGGAGCGTCTTCGCTTTGCCGTCATGCGCCATCGGCGAGACGGTGGTCAAGACGGTGGTATTGAAAGCCGCCAAACCCATCTTCTGGTTCGCGGTGAAGGACGCGAAAACGACGCTAGTGTGGGTTGAGCGCGAGCAATCTGCGGGCCGCCTATCTTCAGTAGATGCGACTAGCGCCCGGCGATGTCCCGAGTCGGTCCTCGCCCTCGATGCCTTGCGAGCACGGTTGAAGGAGAAAACCGCTGAAACGAAGGGCACAAAGGGCCTGATCTACTACGGCACGCTGGCCCGCTACGGCAAAGGAGTCCAGGCGGAGGCCAGTCAAGAGTTGGTGCAGTTGGCTGAATCCTGCGTCGTGCTGATCCCGGCCGAGAAATTAATCAAGTTGTTCTGACTCTAATCTGACTCTAAATGGAGTCCAATTGGCAACCGGGGCGGGGATCGAACCCGCATTTTCAGATCCAAATTCTGAGGTCCTACCATTAGACGACCCGGCATCAATCCGGGAGGTTAGGGGGAGGTATACGCGGCATCCTCCCCCATCACGGTCCAACGCGACTTGGCTTCGCATGAATGAACCGACCCCGCCCCTCCCATGCGAGGATTCGCTGTCGATCTCCCATACCGCCGGGAGGTCTAGGCGTACTGCTTTCTTGGCACCGACGACCCCTCGTCATCTGTCATCATCGAGGATGTAGTATTGCCCCACCACGTAGCCTTTTCCTCAGGTCGATGATCGGGCGGTCCTTCATCACGACCACGCGCTCTATTGGGATGCCGAACTTCTCGCCCGTATCGGGGTCGTAAGCCAGGAACACCGGGATGTCGTATTTCACCGATCTCCCGACTGTCAGGACTGCTCGCTGCGCTTGCAGCACCTCACCGTCCAGATGGTAGCCCGGCCAGTCGATGAGGACCTCGACCGCCTTGGGCGAGATGATCTTCCACCTCCCCGGCATCAGATGAGGCCCTCTCGCCGTGCCGCAGCGGCGGCCCCGTAGTACAGGTCGCCGAGGCCACATCCCAGGATGTGTGCGGCGATGAACAGTTTGCCGGCGCTAATCCGGTTCTTGCCGTTCTCGTACTTCTGCACCTGCTGGAACGTCACCCCCAGCTTATTCGCGAGATCGGTCTGAGTGAGACCGTTTTCGAGACGGACCTTCTTCAGCCGTCTCGCAACGATGAGGTCGATGGTGCTTCCGGTCCTTCCGTTCGTCTTCATGGTCTGGTTCCTTTCGTAGTCGGCGAAATATGCGACTGCCGGTTGGTTGGTCATGGAACGTCTCCTCTGGTTTTACGGTTTTTATCTGTAGTAGAACAAGGTCAGTCCGATGTACCAAATGAACGTGAACGGGACGCCGAACCAAAAGTAAGCCCGCCGAGACACCCACCCGATGAGGATGGCTCCCAATAAAAAACTGGCAATATAGGCGTCCGCCGGGCTCATAGCGCGTCCGGGTGAAAACGATTGATCCGCTGTGTCAGACTCTCGACGCTCTCGTCCGTTTGGTAGTGTCGGCCATCGTAGAGCTTGATGATCGTAATGCGCTGGCAGCCCACTGTCGGACGCCGACCGGCGTAATGGTGATCTTCTTCCGAGACCTCCTTGATTTCCTCGCGGCCTATGGCGATCCTTCTGCCCACGAGGTCGAAGATGATGATCGGGTCGATCATCGCCGGCTTCTCCTGAGCCAGTTGGTCAGGGCATTGAGTAGATCCGCGAGCCGGTCGATGAGCCAGATCACCAACCAGGTTAACGGGAAGAACGGGTCTCTCATTTGAGTCTCATCCCGTCTGGCCCTCGGGTTCGTAGTCTCGCAGCTCGACCAGGACGAACCCCACATGGTCCCGGTAGCTGTAGGTCTTCGTCGGGCCGTACTCGACATCAATGGTGAAGCATCCCTGGCGCACGAACCGATCCAAGACGACGGCCTTGAAGTAGTTAACCAACTTCTTGACATCCTCGTCGCTACCGAAGTCGCGGAGATCACCCCAGAATGAGACGACGTAGGCTGCGAGTGCTGACTGCTCGGGCTCCTCCCTCACGTGCCACTGTAGCGGCCCCTCAGAGGCCATCGGAATTTCAAAGGCCTCAAGAAAGATTCGCGGGTCAAATTGTTGCGGCGACATGAGCATGACCCGGATGGCGTCGTACCGGATCACTCCGGCGATGTGCGTCCACTGTGACATCACTTAATTCTCCATACTCGAACACCGCGCACGCTGTCCTCTACGATTGCCCTCGTCAAAAACTTCTTTCCGGGGTGCGAGCGGGCATAGGCGGCGGCGAGAGTCGAAATTGCTGGCTGCAAACGCTTCCGACGACCTAGAATCTCCTCATCCGAACAAGCCACGAAAAAACTGTCTCCTACCTTTAATTCCGCCCAGGGATATTTCTTGTTCCCCTGTGGTGGGATCGGAATTTCTCTGTCGATCTCTAACATCAGTTCAGTACCGGGTGGCCGCGCCCTCTCAGGCACGCGCGGATGACATGGACCTGCTCGGCTATCCCAGCCCCGGCCCCGGCAATGACGCCCGCCGACCCTCCCGCTGCGGCTCCCAAGGCAGCGCCATACCCTGCGTCACCGATGACCGCGCCGGTCGCGGCCCCGAGGGCAGCGCCCATGAGAGCCCCGAGGATGCCTCCCCCGACCGCTCCCTCGACCGGGCTGATGTTCTCGGCGTAGCGTCGGCAGTCAGCGACGTCGCGGTTATAGACCGCCATCCCCTTGAACTGCGGGTGACGCCAGTCAACGGTTGGCTGGTAATTCGACCCGGCCGCGCAACCGGTAACGATCAGGGCGATAATCAAAAATTTAGCCATGGTTCGTCTCCTTTGGTTCGTGAGTCGTTTCGACTCACTGTGACTCGCCGAGCCATCCTCCGGTCCTCCTTGATGAACTGGTCGATAGCAAAGCACAGGGTCGTCAACGTCCCCTTCTTTCGCGTCCGTCTCCACGTCATCGCCATGGACAGCGCGAGCCTTCCCCGGACGATGTCGCGGGAGTGCTTGTCGACCCGGCACACTGCCCCGCAGTACTTCTGGTCCGCCCGTATCGTCTTGAAGGCGACGCCACACTCGGGGCAGGCCCGTCTGTAGTCGGTGGTACCTCTCAACGCGACTTGGCCCTCCCAGGCCCGTAATATGGACGCCAGGACACGGCGGATGGTAACTTTGGGAGCTGAAAGGTGATCGGTGGTCCGTTACCACTCACCGACCGGGAGGCTAGCCCCATATCAAGTCACCTGCTTTTCTAAGCGTGCGCCGCCGCTCACTCGCTCCCCTATGGCCCCCCAACATTGAAAGTCCTAACTGGCTTATGCTTCCACGCCTTTCGGCCCGACCGATTTACGTGCTTGTCCTTCTCGGTTCCGAATCTCTCTATGAGGCCGGCAGCCCTGAGTTCCTTGAACCGTCGCCAGCAGCCGTATCCGAGTTGATCCCCGACCTGTTCAGCCGCCAGCGGCCAAAATGTTTGCAGGATCGTCATTATGGCCCTGTGCTGCTTGCCGGCGGCCTTCTTCATGCTCCGCGCCGCTTCGTGAGACGTATCTACGTCACTCGACCGGGCGGATTTCGTCGGATCGAACAGGTCGTCCATGCCGTCGTCACTATCCATTCGTCCCTCCATTGTTAATGGTCTTAATTTTGGCTTTCTTGCCCGCTTTGGCGGCTTCGGCCTGGGAAAACAGGAGCCGCTCACCCATCCCCGTCTGCCAGCGCCGCGAGGCGTTCACGGAGCAATCGCATCCTTAGCGGTGTAGTGCCTACTTCAACACCGCTGCCTTCCGCTACCAATTGCCCAGCCTCCACCACCGCTTCCAGCGCCTTGATGTAGGCGATGAGAGCGGGGAGCTTATCGTATGCCTCAATGGATTTTATGTGGAACACGCTGCCATCACCCTCATATTGGCTGGCAAAAGAACTGGCGTGATGTAACGTACCGCGAATAAACGCAGCTATCCCCTCCACGTCGGGCCTCTTGTCGGGGGTGGGGGTCATGGCAACATGCTCGATCGTACGCCAGCCTCTTGTTCGCGGGCTTGGCGACGGACACTCTCCGCGCGTCTTTTCAGTTCGTCTGCATGATGCCAGTCACCATCCTTCACAGCGGCACTACGCGCCCGCTCAAAGGCTTCGGCTTCCTCTAGCAGTTCCTTCACTGTCTTAAACATCCTCATCTCCCAGTGCGGCGCGGCCTGCGGGGGTGAGTTGCATGGCCCTAATGCTGCTTAATTCAACAGTTTTCTCTCCTTCAAAGTGCTCCAAATTGACCGGCTCTATCGTTTGCTTTCGTAAGAGAGCGCATATCGTTGTTACGCGAGGTCTTGGTTCACCCGGCTCAAAACGCCACCAGACAACCATCCGTCTGGGCGGCTTGTTGCCGATGAGAGTGAATGCGAGCGTGTCCCCCGCGTTGATTTCCTCCAGCACCCACCGTTGCGCGGCGCTCAGCTTCATCCCCCGTCCTCCGGCTCCGGCTTGGCGGAGGCCAATCTGCGGATTAGCTCCCACTCGGCATTTGGATCATGCCTCCAACTGCGGCCCTCCAAGACGGCAACAGCCTCGCAGGGTGAGAGCCCGTGGCGACCGGCTAGTTTCTCTAAGCTCTGGCCGTCGTGGTTGCGCCACGCCTGCCTCTCTCCTGGCGCGATCATGCTCCAGGGGATTCCCTTAATATACTTGCCGCCCATAATTGGGAAAACTGGTCTGTCAGCCATCACTCCCCCTCCGGCTCGCCCGCTTGTGGCCCACCGATTACAACAGTCGGGTCGTATCCTTTCTCCTGGTCGTCAATGATTTTGTTAATGTATGCCTTCTGGTCTTCGGCTAGATCATCCAGGTTTACATTGAAAGGTATCTTAACCGGCTCGCCCGCTTTGGGGGCGGCGAGCATCTTGTCAGCGGCTTCAAAGGTTTCATCCGAGACGTAAGGCAATTCCCCAAATCCGCTGACCGAATATCCGATTAACTGGGCAAGTTGCTCGTGGTCTTCATCCTCAAAAGCCATCATCGCCAACTGATTGAGGTCGAATGGCCCAGCGTCGAGCAGAAACTGCACGATCTTGTTTTCCTTAAATCGGATCATTCCATCCGGGGCTCTATACACGGGTTGCATCGGGTGTTTCATCCCCCGTCCTCCGGCTCGCCCGCTGCTTGGTTCAGTCTTTTGATCTCTCCCTTTGCGTGTTTGTTACAGTAGTAACCACAACTGGCATTGTACCTGTTGAATACCTCGTATCCAGCCGACATTCTGCATATTCGGCATTTTTGGGTAAGTTTTCTTTTATAGGCTGGCATGTTAATCCTCCAATGACTTCACGACCGGCTCGGCCGCTTTTGGGGAGGCGGTATATTTAGCTTTTTGCAAAGCAGAGACGGTGCGATCACACAAGCCACTCTCGGCGTATGCTTCCGCTGGTATGATCCCCCATTGATCCTCGTCCGTTTGGTCAAGGTGCCAGTCATGTTGGGCCTGGAGCGCTGCCTGGAGTTCCACCGGCACCACCACATGCTCATCATCCAAACGCACCCACTGCGCGGCGGCTTCGGCGGTGTCGGTGAGGGCGACGAGGGCTTGCTCAATGCACCCTTTAAGGCTGTGAATGTTTAACCAGCCCTGCGAGGGAGCTATTCCATGCCGAACCTCTATTAGCGGATCAGCGGGCCATTCCAACCTGTTAACTTTGTTTATCAAACGGCTCAGCACCTTCTGCAGCGCCGCCACCTGTGCGCGGGTTTCTCCCAAACTCGTAACGCATGTTGTAAGGTCGGCTCGCCATCTAACGTTATCCTCGTGGGCTTCGTTGCGGTCGTGAACTAAGCCATCAAACTGATCCTCACGCTCATCAAGCTCACTGCGCGGCACCAGATCGGCGGCGCAGTAAGTCTGGATAGCAGCTAAGATGGCCCTGGCTTGCGTTCGCGGATCAATTTCCCACGCCGCGTCATAGGCAGCCTCAAGCGCCTTGGGGTCTAGGGTCATGGTGCGGCCTCCACGATTTCTCGGCTGTACCATGTCGCCACGTCGTTCTGACTGACCTGGACCCTCACGGCCGGGCCCGAGCCGTCATACTCGGCCTGGACCACCTTGCCGAACTGCCCGAGGGTTCTAAGGCTGGCGAGCGCGGCCGTCAGTCGAGCCATGCACCGCTCTGCGGTGGGCTTCGCCAAGCGACCACTCTTGATCCACTTCGGGTAGACGTTCTTGCGGATCGCCAGCTCGCGCTCGACCTCGCTGATCTGCTCCATCATCCCCGGCTCAGTCATGGCCCCCACCTCTTTCCCGGTAGCTGGGCCATGGTGTCGATCGTCCTCGCCATGCCAAACACGAGGCGCTTGGGGTGCAGGGCAACCCCCGCCCTCAGCTCCTTCATTCGTCTGAGGCCGTTATGGTTTACCTCAAGCTCCTCAACTTCCTCAAGATCGGACTTGAGATCGGCGAATAGCCGTTTAAGGCGTGATTTGAATGTCATGGTCATGGTCTCCTTTCACTTCGGGAACAACTCGACGATCTGAACCTTGAGGGCTCTGGATAGGTTCCACACCAGCGCCGCCGAGATCGCCTTCTGCCCAGTCTCGTAGCCTGAGATTTGCGCAGCCGTCCGGCCGACCAGCGCCCCCAGGTCGGTCTGCGTCCACTTCCTGACGTGTCGTAAGATGCGGACCTGCCGTCCGATATGCTTGTCAGTATCAGTGACCCAGGCACTCACTCAATATCCCTCCGCATCGGTTCCCTCACCCTTTTCCTCCTCCTGTTCGGTCGGCAGTGTCAGGCCGAGGGTCCCGGCGACAGTGACGATGAGGGAGTAAGCCTCCTTCGTCTTGACCGCCTTCTGCATCTTCATCTTGGTCAGCTCGTCGATGTGGTTGCCGACGAACTCGTCACGGTCCGACTCGGGTAGTTCCTTGAGCTTGCCGATGAACCACGGCACCCACCTACCCCACTGACCACCAGCCAGCGGCGATGCCGGCACCTTGATCTCGGCCTCCGGCTCCTCGGCCTGTGCCGTCTCGGTGGCGGTTGGGACATCAGCTTGGGTCCCAGCGTCCCTCATCGCCGCCTTGCCGTAAGCTCGCTCGATGGTCTCCTCGGCCTCCTGAGCTTGCCCGGCCATGTTGGCGACCATGTAGTGCTCGAACGTCGGCGCGTTGGTCTCCCAGAACCCCTTGACCGCCGCCGCCTCCGCGTTCTCGAACTCCGACGTCTTGGTGTAGGCGCAGAAGGCATTGAAGTGCGCGGGTAAGTCGTCGAACTCCACGACCTCGCCGTCGAGCTTGACCAGTTCAAACGGCTCCTTCTCCGCCTGCTCCTCGATCTGCGGGCGGGGCGAAGCGTCTGTGATGTCGATCATCCCCCCCTCCATCTCGTCGGCAGTCAGTCCCACGGCTTCCTCGGGGAACGCCGCCCTCAGCGCCTCGGCCTCGGCACACTTGGCGAGCTGGCCCCGTGCTCGATTCATCCATACCAAATTCGGAATATCGGTCCTGGATGACTGCCGCTTATACGCTTCCAGCCACCATACCTGCCCGGTGAACGCCACCCTCTCACGCCCCACCATCCGGTAGACCGTGACCTTGCACCACTCGGGATACTCAAACTGGACGGCATCGTTTCCCTGGCCGAACTTGTGCATCACCATGTCACCGAACTCCGGCGCGTCCTTCCCGGCGTGCTGCTTGGTCCGGCTCGCGGTGGCACGAAGTTCGAAGATCGTGCCCCAGATTTTCGGGACCATCCGCTGCCGCTTACTGTCCCACATCGGGACTATGGCGACGGGGCGCTTCATGATGTCGAGGTCGCGAGCCTTGCAGTAGTCGAACGCCAGCAGGATCGCGTCGTCGATCACGTCGGCAATCTTGGGGCTCGGGTCGCCGAAGATGACCTCCTTGAGCACGCGGAATTGGTCATCGTCCAAGTTGCGCTTCGCCAGCTCGATGTTGGTCGAGGTCCGCCGCAGGGCCGTGACGTTGGTCCCTGGTTTCTCTGCCTTGGTGATCTCCGTCATCTCGTGTCTCCTCGTTGACTTTTAAGTCAATGTTAATGGGTGGGCGCGGGCCGGACGCTACCCCCGGCTGACCTGTCCTGTTCCCGGCAGGCACCGTCGCATAAGACGGTGGGGATCGTGTTCAGTAACTCCCTTGTTGGGCGTCATGCCACCCGCGTGTCTGCTTTCCACGCCGCCGCGCCATAATTCCATTATCGAATAGCACTCTTGTGCTTCTGGTAGATTCTCACGCCCTTGAGTTCCTTGCTGCCACCCCGCAGCATCTCCTTCTTTACTGCGACCCCGCGGATGTACCCTCGGATCGCCTTGTCGAGGCAGGGCGTGTCGAGGTAGGGGCGCAGCTTCGCCAGCGGAATCTTGGTGGTGTCCTCGATTTCGTGAGTCCACCGGCTCGTGAGACTGGCCGACGCACCGAGGTCGGTCCGGGATATACTTCGATCCGCCGGTCTCGACCCGGCGACCTTGCGGGCGTCATCCGCAGCCTGCAGCCGCTCGTCTACCTCGGCGTGCTCCTCCGGCGTCTCGGCGGTGCTGTCGGCGAGCATGGCCTCCTTCTCGGCGGCGTCCGCATCGGCCTCGGCCTTGAGTCTCTCCTCCTCCGCAACTCGGCGCTGGAAGCGCGTGATCCTATCCGTCACGTCGTTCATGGCGATATCTACGCTATCGATGATCGTCTGGAACCAACCGTTCACCGCAGCCGCCGCTAGGACATAGGGCTCCTTCTCGGGCCCGTGTAGCCGCAGGTCGTTGGCGGACCGCCGCACCGATCGCATCTGCTTGACGAAGTCGATGGCCCGCTTCTCGATATCGTGATCGTCGATGGTCTCCGGTACTCGCGCCACCGCATCAAGAAGCTTCGTCGCCCGATCCTTAATATGCTGGTTGTTCTCGGCTACGCTCCTCGCGGCCTCCTCCACCATGAGGGCGCGGGGATCGGGCGGCAGGTTGTCCCCGATACCGCGTGTCGTCTCGGCCGCTACGTCTGCGAGGGACTTGGGGTGTGGGCTCTCGTCGGTCATGGTCATCTCCAATTATTACAGAATGTTTCACGTGAAACATCACTAAGTCACTGTAGTGCCTACAAATCGACCTCCGGCCACTCGACCTTACCGGTCAGGGCGAAATTCTTGAGAACACCGGCTGCCATCTCCGGGGTGATTTCGTCAGCCTCGGGAGCGAGGTCATTGTAGTTCCAAGGACAGAACAGGGAGTCCGCCAGACTGACCGGAACACCGAGCAACTGACGGGCGTAGATACTCACGTCGGCCTGAGTGATGCCCCCGGAAAACCATTCACGCGGTCGGTACAACGCCACCGCATAGCCGGCGATACAGCCAGCCGATCCGCATCCCCGGCGAAAGGAAGTCATGCAGAACTCGACGCCGTCGATCCCGTTAAGGATGGCCTCGGCCGTCCCGAAACAGTGAATTTGCTCTTTGGTCATCGGTTTCGACATTTCTCTTTTCTCCTCAGAACGGTGTTGGCGGCTCCCCAATAGACTTCCAATGGGTGAACCCCTGGGGGGCGTGCTCACTGTTCAATTCCGGGTTCCACTTCGCCGAGACGGTCCAGTAAGCAATACCGATCGACCACCGGTCTTTTCCCCGACTATGCGGTCGTGCATACAGGATAGGCTGCTTTTGATCTGGCGCTCGGCCTCTCACGTCGATCCAGTCATCCATCAAAACATCGGCTCCATGGTGTCCCAGTTGACCGGCTGCCTCGGGTTCGCCTCTGGTTCAACGGGGGCCTCGATCCGGGCCCAGTTCTCTAGGCGGAGCATGTGCCTGTACTGGCGCTCGCTGATCGGGCGGTCGTAGCACCACGGCCAGACATCCGACATCTGGACCGCCTCGTGGCCGCGCTGGAAGTGCCACACCGCCCCACGATCCATCGGGTTGTCGGGGAAGTCGGGATCGGGCGACACGCCGTACCAGATGTGAACCGGCACCAGCGTTCCGCCCTTCGCCATCTTCAAGGCATAGTAGCCCTCGACGGGGTTGCTATCGCCGAGTACCGCTCTGCCCTTCTTCTTTAGTCTGAGCACGACACCGCCTCGTCCTCGCCGGCCTCGATGATGATCCGCGCGCCGAATATCAGATGGGTAACTTGGGCGTCCTGCAGAGCCTCCTTGAGGTCGTTGAAGAATACTCGAACCTCGGGGTCGGTCGCCTTGTCTGCCAAGGCTGCCACTCGCGCCTCTGCCAGGTCGATGATCTCAAAGAGGGAATAGTAGAGCCCCGCATCCAGGGCGAGTGCGTCTCTATCCACTGAACCGTCATGGCGTCTGTAAGGCACTGATCACACTCCAACTTTAACGGTCTCATTATATACTATCTAATAAAAAAGAAAATTTATTTTTTCGGACATAAGAATCTAGGTTATTATGATCTGGTCAAATTTAAGACGGGCTAGACGCACCATGACGGAGACCATCCCCAAGTGTTTGATTTGTAACGCCGTCCTTACCCCGGACGATATTGTTTCATATGCGGATTATGGTCTCGACATCTGCGAAGACCACGCAGAGGCTATCGCCAACTACTACAATAAGGCGAGGTCAGGCGACTGGCTGACGTGGGAGGACCAAGAACCACCGGACAAAATGGAGGCACCCCCATGAGTTTCAGAGCTTCGCGTTGGGCGTGGCGGCAGCAAGCCGGATCGAGCCGCGCCAAGATCGTACTACTTTCACTCGCCGACCACGTCAATGAGAGGGGCTACTGTTGGCCGAGCCAGCACCGCCTAGCAGCTCTAACCGACCTCGGGGTCAAGACCGTCGGGCGCGCCCTCAAGGACCTAGAGGATCTGAAGCTGGTCCGCAGGGTCACTCGCAGCCGCGACGACGGCGGTCGAACCTCAGATGGAATATATGTTCTCGCACCCCCGTCCGACCTCCGCTGGACGCGGAGGGAGAAGCGTCAGGATACCCGGTCACAAAGTCCAGGGGCCCCGGTCAAGGAGTCCGAGAAACCTATAACAGAATCTCTCCACATCCAAGAAGAGGATGTGTCGGCTAGTGCCGACTCGCCCGATCAAGGTTCTCTTATTCAGTTTGCAGTCCCGATTAAAACTACCTCTGAATCTCTGACCTCCGAGAAACCGGGCGGCGGCGTCGGCTTCCTGATCCAGCGCGGGGTTAAGAGGGCGAGCGCGTGGGCGCTGGTCAATAAGTGGCGAAAGATAATTACCGATGACCAGTTGTTGAGGATCATGGCAACGGCAGCTCGTAAGAACGTCGGGAACCCAATCGAGTACATCACCAAGGCAGTCAACGGAGAACGCCGACGAGCGGGAGGGAGAACGCGACACTCGGTAGTTTAGCGGGGGAGCTGTATTATGACTCCCCTGCGCGATCTCCTAAACGAGAAGCAAATCCACCTCGACTCGTACCGGGAGGGCAACTATAAGCGCCTCTGTCCGGTCTGCTCTCATACCCGAAAGAAAAAGTCCGACCCTTGCCTGAGCATTACGATTGAGCCTGGGTCCGAGGCGGCGACCTGGTTCTGTCATAATTTTGGCTGCGGTTTCAAGGGCGGAGTCCGGGAGTCGGATAATCGCGGGCACCGACCGCGACAGCAGAGCCGACTGGCGGCGCGCCCGACGCTGAAGGAGAGGCACGGCGGTCTGAGTGCGAAAGCTATCACCTTCTTTGCTCGCCGCAAGATCGGGCACGGCGTCTTAAAACGAAACGGCGTGACCGAGACGCGTGCTTTCATGCCCCAGGTCTCTAAGGAAGTTGACGTACTCGCGTTCCCGTATACGCGCGGCGGCGAGCTGATCAACGTAAAGTATCGGGGGGCTAATAAGATATTCCGCCAGGAGAAGGGAGCCGAGAAGATCGTCTATGGCTACGACGATGTGGTGGGCCAGGACGAGATCATTATTGTCGAGGGCGAGCTGGATAAGCTGGCGCTGGAGGAGGCCGGAATCCTGAACGTCTGCTCCGTTCCCGACGGAGCCCCGGCGTCGGTCGCGGAGAACGTGCCGCCCGAAGAAGAAGACCGTAAGTTTGACTTCATCTGGAACTGCCGGGAGCTGTGGGACAAGGCGAGCCGAATCCTGATTGCCACGGACGCCGACGAGCCCGGCGACGCGCTCGCCGAGGAGCTGGCCCGCCGTCTCGACAAGGCGCGGTGCTGGCGGGTCCGGTGGCCGGCGATTAACGACGATCCGATGAAGGACGCGAACCAGGTCTTGATAGAGTGCGGCCCCCAGGTCCTGAAGGAGTGCGTCGCGAACCCGGTTCCCTATCCTATCTCCGGGCTAGGGCGGTTCGGCGAGACGTGGGAGCGGATAATGGCCTACTACCAGCACGGCCTAGAGCGCGGCCTCTCGACCGGGTGGAAGTCTCTTGACGGTCACTACCACGTGCTGCCGGGCGACGTCACGGTCGTTACCGGAGCGCCGGGAAGCGGCAAGTCCGAGTGGGTGGACGCGCTGGCGGTCAACCTGGCGATGGAGCACGGCTGGGTGATCGCGACCTGCTCGATGGAGAACACGGCCGAGGAACACTTTGCCAAGATCGCAGAGAAGTACCTAGGCGTTCCCTTCTTCGAGGCCGAGTACGCGGTCGGTATCCCCCGGATGGGCGAGGGCGAACTGGACGCGGCCCGTGACTGGATAGACCAGCACTTCGTTCGTATCGAGTGCGAGGGAGATCAGTTGCCGACCTTCGGGTGGATTCTCGACGTTGCCCGCAGCGCCGTGATGAGGCACGGTATCAGGGGGCTGGTGATCGACCCCTACACGGAGCTGGACCACCAGCGTCCCGAGGGGATGCCGGAAACGGAATATGTTTCGACGATGCTGTCGAAGGTCAGACACTTCGCGCGGACGAACGGGGTCCACGTCTGGTTCGTGGCCCACCCCCGCCAGCTCAAGGACTGGAACGGCGCGGCCCCCGGACTCTACGACATCTCAGGGTCGGCCCACTGGGCCAACAAGCCAGACGTCGGGGTGGTCATCAGCCGCAACCGCGACCCCCAGGTCGGGTCCCTCGACGAGGTCGAGATCATCTTGAGGAAGGTCCGGCGCAAGATCGTCGGCCAGATCGGTAGCGTCACGCTCCGCTACGACCGCGTGACCGGGAGGTACCACGACCTGACGGCACCAGAACCAGAGCCACGACAGCAGCCGCTTCGGTACGGGCACGACTGACAATGCCGAAGGACTACAACATCACCGTTACCGTCAGGAACAATTACCTCCTGACCAAAATGTACGAGTTCGGAATTCCCAATGCCCACCAGCTTCACCTTGCGAGCGGTGTCTCCGCAACCGCGATCGGTCGGCTCCTTGCGCTCAAGGATACGGCGACGTGCAAAGCTGGTTGGCGAAGGCCGGTCCTGGAATTAGCTCGGTTTTTCAACTGCTTGCCGAGCGAGCTATTCCCACCGCAGCACATTGACGCCCCGCTGCGTAAGAATAAGACAGAGTTCGAGGTCGAACTGGCTGACGTTAGTTGGCTGCTCGACGATGCCGAGCAGCGGGCGTTGCCACCTGACGAGCGCGTGTATGAACAAGAACTTTCCTTGGCGATCAGTGATGTATTGAATGATCTGAGTCAGCGAGAAATGGATGTCTTGAGGATGAGATTCGGGCTAGACGGTGAGGGAAAACGAACAAGGCAAGAGATTGGTGATGGATGGAATCTATCTTGCGAGCGAATCGCGCAGATCGAGCACACAGCGATTCGGAAATTGAAGCACCCGTCTCGTAGGCAGAAGCTGGTGGAATTTACTGAGCCCCTATAATACAAGATGTTGTGTTCTACGATGAAAGTGTGTATATTGTAACGGCGTCTCCAACCTGACCTTCCGTGGGCAGGTTAACGTGTCTGGTGGGGCCGTCGAGCTTGTCATGGGGGTCGGCGGCCCCTACCATGTGTGGGATGCCACAGACGCGGATGAAAAAGCTCAAGAAGTATGTCGTCGAGCCCTGGCCGATAGGCGACGTGAAACCCTATCCGCTGAACCCGAGAATCAGGACTGAGGAGCAGATCGCCAAGGTGGCGGCCTCGATCCAGGAATTCGGCTTCCGTCAGCCGATCGTCGTCGATAAGAAGGGCGTCGTTATTATCGGGCACGGGAGGCTGCTGGCGGCGGAGCATCTCGGGGTCGATATAGTTCCGGTCCACGTAGCCAGGGAACTCACCGCAAACCAGGCGCGAGCCCTGCGCATCGCTGATAACCGTCTGGCGGAAGACTCGTCTTGGGACATGGGGCTGCTCCCATTGCAACTGGGGGATCTCAGCCGGGCCGGATTCGACCTGACGATGACCGGGTTCGACATGGAGGTCGCCGGGATCATCCTCGATATGGGGGCGACGGAGGAGGTCGTGGGGTCAGCGATGAGCGAGTGGGAGGGGATGCCGGAATATGACGTTGTGGATAAAAGGGCCTTTCGGAGTGTGATGGTACACCTTAAGGATCGGGAGGCGGTGGAGCTGTTCGAGGAGAAGATCGGCCGGAAGCTCACCGACAAGACCAAGATGATCTGGTTCCCAGAGATCGAGATCCAGCGTCAGATGGACAAGGTCTATGACTGATAACCATCCTCAGTTCCCGCTGTTCATCCCCTCCAAGGGCCGCGCCGGCAATCGGATGACCATGAGAATCCTCGATAGCATCGGCGTTCAATATCGCGTCGTCGTCGAGGAGCAGGAGTACGACACCTACGCCCAGCACATCCCCGAGGAGAAATTGCTGGTACTCGATCCAAAGTACCAGGAGAAATACGACACCTGCGACGGTCTCGGCGACACGAGGAGCAAGGGGTCCGGGCCCGCCAGGAACTTCATCTGGGATCTAGCGGCGTCCGAGGGTCACAAGTGGCACTGGATCATGGATGATAATATAAGCGGGTTCCGTAGATTTAACCACAACCTCCAGATACCCTGTGGGAACGGGGCGTTCTTCGTGGCGATGGAGGCGTTTTGTCTCCGCTATGTAAACGTAGCAATGGCCGGACCGAATTACTTCGCTTTCGTCCCGACGAAGTGGCCGAGGGTGCCGTATCTCTACAACACCAGAATCTACTCCTGCAACTTGATCCGAACCGACATGCCGTATCGCTGGAGAGGTCGGTACAACGAGGACACGGATCTGTCACTGCGGATATTGAAGGATGACTGGTGCACCATCCTGTTCAACGCCTTTTTGCAAGTGAAGATGGTGACGCAAACCGTGCCGGGAGGGAATACGGAGGCGCTGTACGGAGACGGGACGGTGGCGAAGTCGAAGATGATCGTCAAGCTTCATCCAGACGTCGCGAGACTAACATGGCGCTACGGTCGATGCCATCACATGATAAATTACAGGCCGTTCAAGAAGAACAAGCTGCGCCGCCGCAAGGGCCTTACGGTCGAGCCCGGCGTCAACAACTTCGGCATGGCGCTCAGGCAGAAAAGTGCCCCGGCGCGAGGCCAGGGCTGAGTGTGAGAACCTACTGTCAAAAGCTGACGACTATTTGACAGCGACGTAGACCCGCTCCCCGTCGTCTCGGCGGGATGACTTGTAGGTCAGGTTCCGCTTCTTGCACTGGCGGCCGAGGGTGCCGATGAACTTCTTGCCACCGAACGCCTTTAGAATCTCGGTCGTCGTAGCACCGCCCGGTTGGGTAATGAGGCGGATCACGAGGTCGTTCTTGGTTTCGCCACCGCGCTTGCGCTCGGAAAACTTACGCGTCTTGGCGTGGATCTTCTTATCCTTGCGGCGGCCCTTGACCGCCTTCTTGTTCCGCTCGGCTGCGGCCTCCTTCTTCAGCTCGACCTCCTCCTCCGGCGTCGGGATCGGCTTCCGCATGTGGGCCGGGATGTGGAACGGGTCGTCCTGACCGTTCCCTTGCGCCTTGGCGGTCTCGGTCCTGGTGAGAACCAACGGGGCTCCCCCAGGTCCGGTCACGATGTTAGAGGTAGAGAGGTCCTTGTCGTCGAGGGCCTGGTTGACCCTGGCTCGACCAATCCCGAGGGTACGGAACTTCTTGATCTTTCCCTTGAGACCGACGAGCTGATTGTAGACGTGGACCAGCTGGGGCCCGGTCAGCTTACTGAAGTTGACAGGTTGGTTGACCTGGTTCGTCATGGAACGTCTCCTTTCGGGTTATTGCCCGCCCGGAACGGCGGACACGAATGAACCGACCTCGTTCGCGTCCAAACTGAACGCCCGGAGGCCCGGCAACAGACCGATGCACTTCCGTTTGAACGCCATGTGGTGCGAGCGGGCGAAGGCATCGTCGCGAGTGAAGTCGGCGAGGATCGCGAGGGCGAGCTGTGACGGCCCCGCGCCGTGGTGCCCCCATGCGAAGTCACCGACCCAACTGGTGCCGTAGTTGATGATGTCCCGCCGGGGGTTGAGGGGGTAGCTTTCCCCGTCGATGATGACGGAGACCCTGCCACCGGCCAGACCTTGGTAGGCCATCCCCATTAGTGTAACTTTAACTCGGCTTCGATCTCCAGCCCGATCTCGTAGGCGAATTGAACCAGGGAGACACGGGCGTCACCCCCGACGAAGCGTGAGGCGGCAGTCGCCGCCGACTGGATCCGCTCCAAGATTCTGGTCAGGTCTGTCTTCTGGGTCATGTTTCAATTCCTTTCTGGGTGGTGGCCTCATGGCGCACCGAAGTGGGGGCGTCCCCGCGCCACCCCCACATGCGCTGCGTCAGGCGGCCTCGGCGA
>SDBU01001513.1_pt1 | contig 32914 bp, 30 predicted proteins | sample 2277071 | NCBI WGS metagenome assembly SDBU01 (sample SAMN10397929, study PRJNA504765) | marine sediment metagenome | isolation source: marine sediment core GS08_GC12, 126 cmbsf | place: Arctic Ocean: Gakkel Ridge, Loki's castle | collected 2008 | reverse complement strand
GCGCCCCACCTCAACTGCTTGAGGTGTTCGAGACACGCCTCGTCGGTGCCGAACCGCTGGTGGAAGGTCCCCACGTCCATGACCTTCGGGATCGGCGTCCTGTAGTTGTTGTCAAGCATTGGTCTTCTCCTTGCTGCGGACCGCTAAAGCCTAACAACTACCAAACTTACGAACCGGAGTCAAGCAGAGACTCAGTTAGTGACATTACGGTTCGCCAGACCGGTTGGGAACCCGGTCCCACAGGCTCTGGCATACAGGGCCCGGCCTACTCTTCCGGGCAGAGCTTCTCCCCGGTGCCTTTGTCCTCGATGAAGATGCAGTCCACCGGGCAGTTTCTACCGGCCTCGATTATCGACTCGCGGGCGTCGGTCGAGCCCTGCATGACGACAGCCTTGCTGTCGTCGTCCATTTCGAAGGTGGCCGGGGCGTCGTCGGCGCAGGCTCCGTCGCCGATGCACTCGTCGCGGTCGATGGTGATTTTCAGTTTGTCAATGTCTGCCACGGTTTGATTCTCCATGCTAAATGTTCATTAACCGTTAACGGGGAAGCGACCGTTCTCTCGTTGCTCTTGGCAACTCCCTGTCCCGTAGGGACTTCGTGATAATAGCCCAGCGCCAACAACGCTGGGAAATCGGCCCTGGTGACGCCCTATAGTTCCGTAGGGACGGTTGAATGCCGCGTTGTTTTCAGCCGTCCCTACGGGACTTCATTTCATCCAAGACCACCGCTAACCCAGCGTTAAAACGCCGGGCTATTCTCGCCCGTCCCTACGGGACTACTTGTAGGCACGGATGAGGGCTTGCGGCCCGCAGTTCGTCTTTCGCGCGGAAGCACACCCACCATGAACGGCTACAACGCTCACGGTTTCTTCCCGTCCGCCGGGAAGATTTCCTCCATGCCGCTCAAATACTCCCATTGCTGATCGATGAAGGCTTGGATAACAGCCGGATCGACCGCCGCACCGGTGTATCGGCGCTGCCGGGAGGTATACTCGGAAAGCGGGGTGTCGTCCGGGCGGGCGTTGATCCGGTAGCGCACTCCGTCAAACACTTCATAAAGGGGGAAGAGTCCGCAGCGAACCGCCAGGCCGATCAGGTCGACGCTCTCCTCCGGCTCCGACTTCCAACCCGTCGGGCAGGGCGAGAGCATCAGCAGAAAAGTAAAGCCCTTCGTCCTTCTGGCAGTGCGGATCTTGCCCAGGAAATCATCGCGGTGGGCGACGGAAAGCGTGGCGGCGTAGGGTATGCGATGGGCAGCCATGATGCCCATCATGTCCTTCTTACGCTCGGTCTTGCCCTCCGCCGTCGTGCTCGTGCGAACTCCTTCCGGGGTCGCGCTGCTGCGTTGCCCGCCGGTGTTGCCGTAGATCTCGTTGTCGTAGCATATGTAGATCATGTCTTCGTTGCGCTCCGCCGCGGCTGACAGAGTGGCGATGCCGATGTCATAAGTACCCCCGTCGCCCGCCCAGCAGACGACCGGAGTGGTCTCCTTGTTGAGCCGGGCAACGGTTGTTATGCCGGTCGCGAAGGCCGGGGCGCCGGCGAAGGTCGAGGCGATCGTCGGGACGCCGTACGCGGTGGTCGGAAACGCCCCCGCGGTGACGATCCCGCAGCAGGCGGGTATGACCATGATCGGCTTCTCGCCGTCCAGGGCTTCATCCAGCCAGCGCAGGCCCAGCGACATCCCGCAGCCCGCGCAGTTGGTGTTGCCCGGCCGAAGCACGTCGTGGAAGTGGGCGATGTCCTGCGTACCTGTCGTTGTGTTCATACTCCTACATCTTACTTACGAATGGCGAATCGGGTGGACTTCCTCTTTGGTAATTCGTAATCCGTAATTCCCTGTCTATTCGCTATTCGACATTCTTTGCCTGTTCCCGGTTGCCACATCACCGTGCGCGATCGTGGAGCGCGGATCCGAGCCGCGAGCGCAAGCGACCGGTGAAAACACCCCGCACTTGCGTTTGGGGCTCGGTCAGGTGTCGCACGATTGCGCACGGTCATTTAGTTCGACACTCCAAACCGGGTCTTCCGCTTTACTACGGCTTACGAGGTCATCGAGAATCTCCTCGATGATCTCGGGGGTTACGTCCCCGCCTCCCAGTCCGACGAGGTAGTCCTGCAGGAGCACGTCGGGGCGTTCCCGCAGAGCCACGGCGGTCTCCTGCCAGAAGATCCCCCCCGAGCCGGGCGAGTGGTTGCGGTCGAGCACGCCGACGCGCTTGGCTGACCCGATCGCCTCACGCAGCTCCTCCCGCGGGAAGGGCCTAAACAGCTTGGCCTTGATCATACCCACCTTCTCGCCCCGATCGCGCCGGGCGGTCACAACCCGCCGGAGGGTCCGGGCCATCGTGTTGCAGGCGATGAGCACCACCTCGGCGTCCGCGGTCCTCTCGCGTGCGAGGGCTCCGTGAGGTCGGCGGCCGAACACCTTCTCGAACTCGTCCAGCGCCTCCGTAAGCACCTCGGGCACGCGCTCCATCGCCCGTTGGATCTCGATGCGATGGTGCTCGGTTTCTTTCGGCCAGGTAAGACCGCCGACGGTCGTGGGGCGCTCCGTGCTGAGCCGGTGGGGCACGTCGCAGGCGGGCAGATACTCATCCACCAGTTCCTGCTCGGGCAGATCGACGATCATCTGCGTGTGGGAGGTTACAAAACCGTCCTCCGCCACGATAGCCGGCAGCATTATGCGCTGATCCTCAGCCACGCGGAAGGCCACCAGAATCGTATCGGCCAGATCCTGATGAGAATCCGTGTAGAACTGCAGCCAGGCGGCATCGCGCAGGGCCAGGCTGTCCCCCTGATCCACCCAGATGTTCCACGGCGGACCAAGCGTCCGGTTGACCGCGATCATAACGATGGGCAGCCGATAGTAACCGGCGGCGAACACATTTTCAGTCATGTACGCCAGCCCGTTCGATGAGCTGGCGGTAAACGCCCGGGCACCGGCGAGGGATGCACCGATGCACACCCCCATCGCGCTGTGCTCCGACTCGACCGGCACAACCCGTCCCTTGGTGAACGGAAACGCCTGTAGAAACTCGATTATCTCGGTTTGCGGAGTGATCGGATACGCACCCGCGGCACACCCGCGGGCCCCGCGGTTGGCCTCGCCGGCGACGGCCAGGGCATGTCCAGCCACGTAGTTGCCGGTCACCAGTGCTCGTGCCACTCGCGCTCTCCTTGCCCGGTAGGGTTACGTCCGTCGTGTGTCACTGCTCTGCGGGCAGCGGCGTCCGCGTCCCGTTACACCACGTCCGCCGTGTGCCACTGCTCTGTGAGCAGTGCCATTCACGCTCCGGCTCACCATGTCCGCCGCCGGGGGCGGATGCCACAGTCGCTACGTCCGCCACGGGGGGCGAACAATACATACGGTGCATCAAGATGCACGCTACAACTCTGCCATAAATATGACACCGCGCGGGCACTGCGACGCACAGATGCCGCAGCCTTTGCAGTAGTCATCGTCGAAACAGTACTCGTCGCCGCTGCGCACCACGATGCCCTCAGGGCAGTAAGTGATGCAGCGGTCACACTGGTTGCATACCCCACAGCTAAAGCAGCGCCGAGCCTCCTCCACCGCCCGGTTGTGGGCGGGCTCGTCGATCAACCCCAGTCGCACCTCGGTGAAGCTGCCCCGCCGCTTCTTGGGATCGACCATCGCCCCGTCCTCCCGCGGGCTGTGCGAGAAAATGTGCATGGTGATCCGCTCGGGCGTCGCCACCGGTTCCTGCGGCGGGGCGAACAGATCCTCGCCGGTAAGCGTCCGGTGGATGTGCCAGGCCGCCCTCCTCCCGCTGCCGATGGCGGCCGTCACCGTCCCTTCATTTACGGCAAAGTCACCGCCGGCGAAGATCGGTGCTCCGCTCAAACCCAGCAGGGTCTGGTCATCTTTGATTTCCGACCCTTCCGGAAGGATAGACAGATCGGCGGACTGGCCAAGGGCCAAGAGCACCCGGTCGCAGCAGATGTCGAACTGGGAGTCCTCGGTCTTTGCGGGAATCGGTCGCGGTCTGCCTGACTCGTCCGGCTCCCCCAGCTCCATGCGCTGACAAGTAAGTAGCGGTTGCCTCCCGTGGGGGCCGGCCCCCGCGGCGTCCGCAGTCCCGCCGTAGCGGCCGCCCCCCGTGGCAGCCGTGGTGCGAGAAGGGATTCTCGCACCAGCCGTTTCGCACCTGAGCCGCAACGGCATGACCAGCTCATCCAGTATTATTCCTTCATCGAGCGCTTCCTCGATCTCCTCCTTGATCGCGGGCATCTCCGCCCGCGTGCGACGGTAGACGATTCGCACGCTGCGGGCCCCAACCCGCAAAGCCGACCGGGCTGCATCGACGGCAGTGTTCCCCCCCCCGACCACCACCACGTCCATGTCCAGAAGCGATTCCTTGCCCCGGCGGACTCGATCCAGGAAGTCAATCCCCTCCTCGACCATTCCCGCAGTGGACTCGCCCAGATTCAGCCCGCGTGTATTCTGCAAGCCGGTCGCGACGAATACCGCGGCGAACTCATGCGACAGGCCCAGCAGCTCCTTTCGCCCGACGCGCGTCTCCGTCCGTACGTCCACCCCGTGCCGGACAATATGGCTGATCTCGCAGTCCAGCACGTCGCGCGGAAGGCGATAACTGGGAATGCCCGTACGCATCACCCCGCCCAGCTCTTTGTCAGCCTCGAGCAGGGTCACCGGATAGCCCAGGCGTGCCAGATGATAGGTGGCGCTCAAACCGCCCGCCCCGGACCCCACCACCGCGATCCGCTCGGCGCGCGTCGGCTTCGTGACCGCGGGGCGCTGCCCGTGGTCCGCGGCGTAGCGCTGCAGTTCGCGAATGTTGACCCCTTCGTCATGCTCGTTGCGGTTGCAGACCTCCATGCAGGGTGCCGGGCAGACCCGCCCGCAAACGCCCGGAAACGGCGAAGTCTCCATCAGGATGGCCAACGCCGCGTTGTAATCTTCCCGCCCGACGGCTTCGATGAAACCGCGAACGTCGTTGCCCGCCGGACAGCCGTCGTTGCACGGCGGCGTCAGACGATGACGGCGCGGACCGCGGTTCGCCCAGTCACCGGTCTTGATTCGGGGCATTGCCCCGACCACGTCATCGAAAAACCCCGCGGGGGCGCCGTCATCCTCGCCCGTTGGAACCGTGACCAGCTCGCCCGCAAGGTGCTTCGCCCGAACTGCCTCAAACGCCTGCCGGGCGGAGGTGACGTTCGGACCGGTGAACTTGACCTCCTCCAACGCGGCTTCAACGTCCTCGAGGCTCAACTCCAGCGCGCCCGCCGCCGCCCCGAGCAGCGTGGTGTTGACGATCGGAACCGTTTTGGTGCCCAGCCCGTTGGCCACCGCGATCGCCGTCGCATCCACGGTCAACACGTTGCGCCCGGCGAACAGCTCGGCAAACGCCTCCGGCTCCTCGGTGGTGTTCAGGACGATGTGGCCCTGGGGCTTGAGCCCGGTCAGAACCCGCCGGCTGATGAGCGTCCGGTCGAGCACGATGATGTGGTCCGGCTCCTTGATCTGGTTGTGGTTGGTGATCTCCTTGTCGTCGATCCGTACAAACGCCTGCAGCGGAGCACCGCTGCGCTCCGCCGCGTAGACCCCAAATGCCTGGACGTGCTTGCCGCGCAGGAAGAACGCCGTGGCGATCAGCTTCGCCAGGGTCACGCCGCCCTGACCCCCGCGCCCGTAGATCGTCAGCTCGGTCATCGCCAACAGTGTAGCAAGCGGGGTGCCACGGACAAGCGCGAAGCAGAGACGCGACCGTGAGGGAGCTTGAACCGTGTTAGCCGTCCAAGCGTAGGGAACGCCGCAACCGTTGCAAAAGCAAGGTTATCCGTGTTGACGTTGGGGCAGTCGGTGACCGGCTCCGCGCGCAGCATTGCCCCACAGCCGCACGTCGCACCATTGATCCCAACCTATTGTCCTGAAAGAACCTCTGTGACCTCTGCGTGCTCTACGGTGAGAAATCCGGACTATGCCCGGGCTCGGCGGCGGGCGCGGGCGGGCTACGCGAGCGACACCGGATCGACGTCGATGATCATGGACTCCGCCTTCGTCCGCAGCGCGCCGCTGGTCTCCAGCTTGCTTAGAAGTTGGCGCATCGTCGATGCGTTGGCGGTGCGCAGCAGGAGGTCGTAGCGGTACTTTCCGCGCAGGCGGAGCAGCGTGCAGGGACTTGGGCCCCAGACGTCCGCCGTAACCGGCGAAGCGTCATCCGCGGGGACGTTCGCGCGGGCTGAAGCACGCGGCTCGGGTGGGGGTGAGTTCCCGGTGGAGGCGATCACGGCGCGGATTCGCTCAGCCAGTGCGACCGCTTCGCGCCTGGCGAACTCCTCGCGCTTGTGAGCGAGGACGATGCGAGCCAAGCGACGGAACGGGGGCAGGCCCACGCGGGCCCGCACCTCAAGCTCTCGGGCGACGAAGGAGTCGAAGTCGTGGTTGAGCGCGCAGGCGAGAGCGGGAAGCTCCGGAGTCATGGTCTGCACGACCACCTGCCCGGACGTGTCCGCCCGGCCCGCCCGACCCGCGACCTGGGTGATGAGCTGAAAGAGTCGCTCCTGGGTGCGGAAGTCGGTGGCCAGCCCCGCGGCGTCGGCCTGGATCACCCCGACCAGCGAGACGAACGGGAAGTCCAGCCCCTTGGCGATCATCTGAGTCCCCACCAGCACGTCGATCTCGCGGGCCTCGAAGTCGTCCACGATCCGTTGATAGTCACGGCGGTGCCGCATCGTGTCACTGTCGACCCGCTCGAGACGGATCCCGGGGAATCGGGCGGTAAGCACCTCCTCCACCCGCTGGGTGCCCGCCCCGAAGTGAACCAGTTTTCCTCTGCAGCAGATGTTGGGGCAGTCGGTCGGCGTGGTGACACGGGTGCGGCAGTAGTGGCAGATGGATTGGCCGTTTGCCCGGTGGACCACCAGGCCGACGTTGCAGTGCGGGCACTCGATCCGCGTCCTGCAGGCGGGGCAGAAGACCTGGGTGGCAAAACCCCGCCGGTTCATCAGCACCAGGGCCTGCTCGCCGCGGGCGAGGGTCTCATTCATCAGCCGCTCGAGCAGCCGGGACAATATCACCCGGCTTTTCATCGTGGCGAACTCCTCGCCCATGTCCACGATATGCACCTTCGGGAGTGGCAGGCGCCTGACCCGATGGGGGAGGAGCACACGCTTATACTCGCTACGGTGCTCGCTGTTGTACCAGGTTTCGATCGCCGGCGTGGCCGAGCCCAGCAGCACGGGGATGCCAAGCTGCTTGGCCCGCATGATGGCTACGTCGCGCACGTGGAAGCGGGGTGCCTGGAGGTTCTTGTAGCTGTTCTCCTGTTCCTCGTCGACGCAAATCAGTCCCAGGTCCGGGCACGGGGCGAACACCGCGCTGCGCGTGCCGATGACCACTTTTTTCCGCCCCGAGGCGATCTCCCGCCAGATAAGGGATCGTTGAGCGCCGGTCAGCCCGCTGTGGTTTACCGCCACGTCCGTAAAGCGGGCGGAAAGGCGTCCCACGACCTGGGTGGTCAGGACGATTTCCGGAACGAGCAGAATCGCCTGGCGACCATCGGCCACCACGCGGCGGATCGCCCGGACGTACACCTCGGTCTTGCCCGACCCGCTTACGCCGTGCAGCAGTGTCACGGAAAAGGCGCTCGCGTCGATGGCCCGGTTGATCTGCTCGAGGGCGGCGAGTTGCTCGTCGCTCAACTCAAACTCGGGCTCGACCTGCGGTGTCTCGTTTTGCCGCCCGGCGGCAGCCTCGCGCTTCTTCACCACCTCCACCCATCCCAACCGGACCAGAGCCAGCAAAATGGCATTTGAAGCCCCGGCTTGAGCCAGCAGGCGATCGACCCGGACGGGCTCTGTGGAGCCGCTAAGAAGATCCAGAAGGATCCGCCGCTTCTCGGTGAGACGATTCTTCGCGGCGGCGATCTCCTCGATCGATCGGGCCAGCCGGGCGTACCGCACGGTCCTCAGCCCGCGCCCCTTGCGAACCGCATCGGGGGTCAGAGCCTTGAGAGTCCGGCCAAGCGGGCAGGCGTAGTGCCTGGCGATCTCCCGCCCCAGCTCGATCAGCTCCGGGGTGAGAAAGCTCTCGGAATCGACAAGGGAATCGATCGGTCGTAGCGTCGTGTCCCACACTTTGCGCTGCACGCTTACCACGAACCCCTGGACCGCCCGCCCGCTGGACCCCATAGGGACCATAACGCGTTGGCCGACGGCAAGGGAGTCCTTCATCGAGGCCGGAACCGCGAACGAATAGGTGCGGGAGGCGATCGTCGTCGGGGCAACCTCGGCGATGAGGGCCTCGAACTGTTCCCCCTCCTCGACCCACAGGTGACCGGTGGGGACGTTGGTCCGCCGTTGCTGCATCGCTTGGCCTCGTCCTTTCGACATCGGGCGATTCCGCATTATGCGAGTCGGCGCGGGTTTTGCTATGGGGCGGTGGTGATCACCGGCCGGGTTTCATCGGCCGGGCATCATGCTTGTGTTCAACGGGCTCAGGGTGACCCCTGAAGCCGGTGATTTGCGGCGAGTCCTCAGGCTTCTCGCTGGGATGGACCGCGAACACCTCCACGCGGACGATCTCATCGAAAGGGACGGTGACTACGAACGCCCCGACCTTGTACTGCTCGTCGACCGGTTCGCACTCGAAGACCAGGTGCGACTTGCTGCTGAGCTCGGCGATACCGCGCACCTCGTAGCTGAACCCGTCGCGAAGATAAATCAGCGTCCGGACCTCCAGCTCGGAACGGAAGGTATCGGCCTTCCCGTCATCGGATCCCGTACCGCCGTCGCCCCCCGATAGGTGTGCCTTGAGGCATCGCCGCTTCGCCTCATCCCGCTGCTCCTGGTATGCCTGACCGTGGAACCAATCGTAGTTGAACATGGAAGTCCGATCGTCTTGTAGGGTTGCCACGCTCGGGCAACGTAAGTCCAGAGAGCGCCACCGAAGCGGGGCAAGCTAGTCGCTGCCCAAGGGAACGTCAACAAACGTCGCCCGGTTTGTATCGACCGCAGACGAGGCTAGCATGCGTGCATGAGCGCCGTCGAGCTAACAAGATTCGTGAAGGACCTTGCCGCTGAGGTTGGGTTTGACCGCTGCGGCATCTGCCGGGCCGCTCCTATCGGACGTGCCGATTACGTGCGCAAGTGGCTGGGTTCCGGCCGGGCCGGCTCAATGAAGTACCTCCATCGACACTTTAATGAACGGGTGGATCCGCGCGGACTACTCGTCGGAGCCAAGAGCGTCATCGTCGTGGCTCTTCTGTATCATCAACCGGGCCCCGCACCGAGACGCGACAGTAAGGGAGCGTGCAACGGGGGGAGCCCCGGCGGGTACGAGAAGGGATTCTCGCACCAGCATGAGAAGGGATTCTCGCAACAGCATCAAAACGCGTACAGATCGGGGCCTGCAGGCCGCATCGCCAGGTATGCCTGGGGCGACGATTACCACGGCGTGGTCAAGACGAAGCTTTGGGCGATGGTGGACCAAATGCGTGCGGAGTTGCCGGATCGGTTTGAGGCCAAGGCCTTCGTGGACACCGCTCCTCTGGTCGAGCGGGAACTGGCGGCGGCCGCCGGGGTGGGCTGGATCGGCAAGAACACCATGGTCCTCGACCGGCGGCTCGGCAGTTACTTCTTCTTAGGAGCGTTGGTCACTACGCTCGAGCCGGCCCCGGATGAGCCGGAGACGGACCACTGCGGCACCTGCACCGCCTGCCTCGATGCCTGCCCGACGAAGGCGTTGACCGCCCCATACGAGATGGATGCGTCGCGCTGCATCAGCTACCTGACCATCGAGCGCCGCGGCCCGATCTCGCCGGAATTCCACGCCCCGATGGGCGATTGGATCTTTGGTTGTGACGTCTGTCAGGAGGTCTGCCCGTTCAATCGTAAAGCCCCCGCGACGCGTGAGCCGCGGTTTGCCATCCGCTCCCCGGGCCCGCGACCGTTGCTGGACGAAATCCTTGGCTGGTCGATAGAGGAATACCGGGCCGATCTTCGCGGCAGCGCCATAAAGCGTGCCAAGCTCGATATGTTGCAGCGCAACGCCCGCATCGCCCTCGACAACGCGCGGCGGGCGTCCAAAGACCCCGCTTCCTGAAGTCCGCCAAAGGCGGACGAAGGGCTTGCCATTACCCACATATCCCCGGAGAATGCCCTGCAGGGACGGGCTCCTCCCCCTGCGGGACTCGGAAAACGTGGATAAGAGCGAGGAGGATGGGACGGGGATCGTTGTTTCGAGGCTACTGCGGCACTGCTCCGCGCTGTTCAGATAGGTGCTAAACCCCCGCTCGTCTTGGAAGTGCCGAATCCGGAGCCCAAATCGTGCCCACCAGAAAGACCCGACTCCCGGCACTCGAATTCCATCCTCTCACTCCCCGGCGGTGGAAGGACTTCGAGCAACTGTTCACAGCGCGCGGGGCGTGTGGCGGCTGCTGGTGTATGTGGTGGCGCCTGACCCAATCACAGTTCGAGCGGCAGAAGGGTGCGGGTAACAAGAGAGCCATGAAACGCGTGGTCGACTCGGGCGACGTGCCCGGCCTGCTCGCCTACGGCGAGGGCGAGCCGATCGCATGGTGCTGCGTGGCTCCCCGAGAGCGCTTCTCTCGCCTGGAGCGATCCCGGATTCTGAAACCGGTCGATGACCAGCCGGTCTGGTCGATCGTGTGCTTCTTCATCGCCCGGCCCTACCGGCGACGCGGACTTTCGGTCAAGCTGCTCAGAGCTGCCGTCCGTTACGCCCGAGCCCACGGAGCCAAGATCGTGGAGGGCTACCCCATCGATCCGAATGAGGATTACGCAGATGCATTCGCCCACACCGGCTTGGCCTCGGCGTTTGCGAAGGCGGGGTTCGCGGAAGTGCTACGCCGCTCGAAGACGCGCCCGATCATGCGCCAGCCAGCCCGATCCGGCGGCTCCGCGACAAGCACCCCCCGCGGCTCCCGGATCCCCAAGTGCGCGAGGGCCATCCCAAAGGACTCACCGCAGAGGGCGCAGAGAACGCGGAGAAGATCCGGAGAAGGAAGAGTGTGAAGAGCCGCGCCCGGGGAACGATACTCCCACCGGCGAACAGAGAATGCACTCCGAGTGTTGTTGTAACTTCTTATCTAACAGTACTCTGCGCTCTCTGCGGCCTCTGTGGTTAGTATCCTCCGGCCCATCCGCCGTGGCCTGGCCGGTTTGACCTGCGCCCCGGCTCGCGTCTAGTATTCCTGCCCTGACGGCAAGAGAACCTGCGGATTACTGACAGAGACTTCTCATCGTGTCATCGGCCAATAACCTCTACGATTTGGTGCAGGCGTTTCGCGGAAGATCCGTGCTGCTCGTCGGGGACCTGATCCTCGATCGCTACATCTACGGCGACGCCGAGCGGATCAGCCCCGAGGCTCCCGTCCCCGTTCTGCGGGTGGTCGAGAGGCGGGAAGCAGTCGGCGGAAGCGCCAACGTTGCCGCCTGCCTGGGGGCTTTGGGTTGCAACGTCACCTGCTGCGGAATCCTCGGCGATGACGGGAACGGGAAGACCCTGAAACGTCTTCTCGGGGAACTGGGGGTGGATGCTTCCGGGGTGTTGAGCGTGCCCGGCCGCCCGACCACGACGAAGACCAGGCTCGTGGGCTTGGCCCAGCACCGCCATCGTCAGCAGTTGCTGCGGGTCGATGAGGAGAGCACCCGCTCTCTGGCGGAGGCTGAGGCCGAATCGCTGTCGTCGCTCGCCGTCGAGCGAGTGGCCCAGGCGGATGTGGTCTGTATCGAGGATTACGACAAGGGCGTGGTGACGGAATCCCTGGTGCGGGCCATCGTTGCGGAGGCGAGGCGGGCCGGCCGGCCGGTGCTGGTCGACCCGGCCAGGCTGCGGGATTATCGCCGCTATCGCGGAGCGGACATACTCACCCCGAATCGCGCTGAGCTGTCGATCGTTACCGGTCAGACCTTCGAGTCGCTCGAGGCGTTGGCCCGGGCGGCCCGGGCCCTGCTCGAGGCCGTCGAGGTGCGCGCGATCGTCGCGACGGTCGACCGGGAAGGTGCGGTGCTGGTCGAGAAGGACCGCGACTGGCTGCACCTTCCTACCACTCCGCGCAGCGTCTACGACAACACCGGGGCGGGCGACGCGGTCCTGGCCATGTTGGCGGCAGCCGTGGCGGGGGGAGCTGATCTTGCGGACGCGACGCGCCTGGCCAACATCGCCGGGGGGCTCGAGGTCGAGAAGTTCGGCTGCGCAGGGGTGACCGCCGAGGAAGTGCTCGCCGAACTCAGGCTCGCGGACCGGGTTCAAAACGGCAAGCTCCGAGGCGTCAAGGAACTGGTAGCCGAACTGCAACTCCGCCGCGACCGGGGTGAGACGATCGGATTCACCAACGGCTGCTTCGACATTCTTCACGCCGGCCACGTCGAGTACTTGAAGCGTTGCCGCCGGGAGGCGTCGGTGCTGGTCGTGGGGCTCAACAGCGACGAATCGGTGCGGGCGTTGAACAAAGGCAAAGGTCGGCCGATCAACCGCTTTGAACATCGAGCAGCCGTACTCGGCGCCATGGAGTGCGTGGACTACGTGGTCGGTTTCGATGAGCCCGACCCGGAGAATCTGATCCGCATGATCAGCCCGGACGTGCTCATCAAAGGCGAGGACTGGGCCCGGAGGGGCGTGGTCGGGCGGGAGTTTGTGGAATCAAGCGGTGGCCGCGTGGTGCTCCTGCCGCTCCTCGAGGGAATAAGCACCACGGAGCTGATCAATACGATCCGCAAAGCAGAATAGCGAATGGGGAATGCTGAATGGGGAAATCGACGGACGGTCTTTTTTTCTCAATTCAGCATTCACCATTCGCCATTCGCAATTCCGAGCGAAGCGAAGTCATGTCGGAATCTATGAGAAGTCAGTTCGCGGAGCACCAACGGGTGGTGGCGGCGGCTATAGACCAGGCTGATCTACTCGAGCGAATCGCCGAGCGCATGATCGAGTGTTTCGATCGGGGCCAGGTCCTGTACATTTTGGGCAACGGGGGCAGCGCCGCCGACGCTCAGCACATCGCTGCGGAGTTGGTGGGGCGATTCAAGCATTCGCGCAAAGCTCTGCCGGCGGTGGCCCTCACCACCGACACGTCGATCCTGACCGCGATAGCCAACGACATCGGAGCCGCGCACTGCTTCGCCCGCCAGGTCGAGGCCCTGGTCAAACCGCGTGATCTGGTGTGGGCCCTGAGTGTCTCCGGACAATCACCCAACGTCATCGAGGCTATGGAGACCGCCCGCCGCATAGGGGCGGGCACGATCGGCTTCACCGGTCGCTCGGGCAGCCAACTCAAGGATCTGTGCGACCTCTGCTTTGTGGTCGACCACGAGTTCAGCGACCGGGTCCAGGAAGTCCATCAGCTCGGCTATCACCTGGTCTGCGACCGGATCGAGCAGCACTACCTCTAGTGAATCGCCATGTTGTTTTTCAGTGTAAGATCAACGGCGCTGGGGTGTTTGGAGGTTCTCACATGAAGCTGGTCAAGATTCTCATATTGCTGCTGTTGGTCGGCGGGGCGATTGCAGTGGCGAACAAGCTCACCGGTGACGGGTCGGACAGTCCCGTCGCCAAGCAGGACGACGAAAAGAAGAAGGGCGACGGGGACGGTGTCCGCCTCGAAGAGCGTTACGGCTTCACCGGCCAAACGGTCGATTCATAGAAGCGGAATTGCGAATAGCGAATCAAACGTCGAAACGCAGAAACGTCAAAACGTCGAAACAGGAAGGTTTTGACTTTTCGACGTTACCCTCGCCATTCGACAGTCTGAGTTCACCATCCCGCTGCCTGGCCGTCTTTGCGCGATTCCGACGCTCCTATGTACACATCGCGCCCGGCGTCGTACATGATCGCCTGATAGCCTCCGAAGCCGCCGGAAACGTACCGAATGCGATGGCCCTTTTGCGCGAGGGATCGCTGCACTTCCATTCCAACTCCGGATTCCAGTGCGACCCATCCCCCCTCGGCCATCTTTTCGCCGGTCGGCTCGGGCGAGCCCCAATGATGGAACCGGGCGGCGTCGCCCGCCTCCTGAAGGTTCATCCCGAAGTCAATAAGGTTGCATAGAATCTGCACGTGTCCCTGGGGCTGCATGTCACCGCCCATCACTCCGAAGCTCAGCCAAGGCTTGCCGTCTCGGGTAGCGAAGCCGGGGATGATCGTGTGAAACGGCCTCTTGTGCGGCTCATAGACGTTGGGATGTCCATCTTCGAGGCTAAAGAGCTGCCCCCGATCCTGGAAGACAAAGCCCAGCCCGTCGGGCACCAGCCCCGAGCCGAAACCGCGGTAATTGCTCTGGATCAAGGAGATCATGTTCCGCTCCCGGTCCGCCACGGTGAGGTAGATCGTGTCGCCTCTCATCAGCCGTGGATCACCGGGCTCCAATCGTTTCGAGGCCACACGTGGATCAAAGAGCTTGCCCCGCCCGGCCGCGTATTCCTTCGAGATGAGCGTACTCACAGGCACGTTAGCGAAGTCCATATCCGCGTAGTAACGGGCCCGGTCCTCGTAGGCGATCTTCTTCGCTTCGATCAGAAGATGAAGGTACTCGGCGGAGTTATGCCCCATCGCCACGGGGTCGTAGGGCTCGATCAGATTGAGCATTTGCAGCGCGGCGATGCCCTGGCCGTTGGGGGGCAGCTCCCATACGTCCACTCCACGGTAGTTGGTCGAGACCGGGTCGACCCACGTCGAGGTATGCTCCGCGAAATCCTTCACCCGAAGGTAGCAGCCGACGCGCTCGCAAAAGGCCGCCATCGTTTGGGTCAGCGCACCGTGGTAGAACGCTTCCCGCCCTCCGCTTGCAACAGCTTCATACGTTCGGGCAAGATCCTGATTCTGGAAGAGATCACCTTTCTTCGGTGCCTTCCCGCCCGGCAGAAACGTGTCCGCGAAGTTGGGCTGGTCTTTGAGCCCCGCCCCGCCCCGGGCCCAGTAATAGGCGATCAGCTCCGACAGCGGGAAGCCTTCTTTCGCATAACGAATCGCCGGGGCAAGAACCTGCGACATGGGTAGTTTGCCGAACTTCTCGTGCAGCTCGAACCAGCCGTCGACACAGCCGGGAACCGTAACCGGCAGGGGCCCGTGGGGGGGGATCGAATCAAGACCGCGATCCTTGAACTCCTCGAGAGTGAGCCCGTAGGGACTTCGCCCGCTGGCGTTGAGCCCATATAGTTTGCGGGTCTTGGAGTCCCAGACGATGGCGAACAGGTCGCCGCCGATGCCGGACCCGGTAGGCTCCATCAGCCCGAGGGTCGCGTTTGCGGCGATGGCTGCGTCGATCGCGCTGCCTCCCTGTTTGAGAATCTCGATCGCCACCTGGGTCGCCAGGGGCTGGCTGGTGGCTGCCATCCCGCTTCGGGCAATGACCTCCGATCGCGTCGCAAAGGCCCGGCCGGTAATCCGATCGCCGCCAAAGGCGAAGCTCTGAATCGGCCCAATGACCACGAGAACTGCCGCCAACATGATCCAATACAACTGCATTTCTCTCCCTACTCTGCGATTCCTCTGCGGTTTCTGCGTCCTTGGCGGTGAATTTTCCGCCCCAAGGCGCCGTGGCTCGCTCGGGGGCGGACTCTGTCGCCCCGGAAGTGTATACTGGATCGAGCACGCCCCTACCAGGAGCGGAGAAGCATCTATGCCCGCATGGGAAATCATCGCGCTGGCGGCCGCCGCCGGGTTCGGAGCCGGCATGCTCGGAGCCGTGCCGATCGCCCTGGCGATCACCCGGGGGCAGCGTTCCGCCCGCCAGCGGGATCGCCTGATCGACGCCTATGCCCGGTGGCTGGCTGCACGAATGACCCTCACGCGGACATCCGGTTCGGTGGTGGCGGCATTTCGGGCCCTGGCTGCGGAACGCCGCGACTCGCCCTACCTTTCGCTTCGCCATGAGGAGACTCAGCGGGCCCGGGCCCAGTGGTGCGATGCCATGGGCCTGCTCGATCAAGCCGAGGCGGAGCTCATACTCTGCAACCCCAACGGGTCCGCCCGCGAGGATCTCGCCCGTTTCCCGCGGGTGAGGGCGGAGGCCCTGCGTAGGGCCATAAACGGCAACGAGGCTGACGCCGAGCGGCTGGTTCGCGGACTTCGATCATCCGATCGGCAAGCCATCGACTTCGTTCAGACCACCACCGCCCGAGTGCTCGCCGGCCGTTCCCACGGTTGGGGACGACTGATGACCACCGCCCGCCGACTCGAGTCGATTCTTGGACAATGGAGCCAAAGGGCGGGCGTGCACAACGCTCAGCCAAGACCTCGGCGGAAACACCCTCGCCGGTAACCGCGCTCACGTCAGCTTGAATCACTGCGAAAGCAGCGGGGTGGCGGGGGGGGTGGTGTGGTTACGGGGGTGGGCACCAAGTCTGTGGCTAAGCGCGAACCCGGTCCTATTGAGGGTCTAATCGGAGGTCGGGACCACTGATCCGAGCCCCAAGCGCCAGCGCGGGGTACCGGTGGACGACGAAAGAAGCACCCGTCGCTTGCGCTCCGGGCTCGGTTCAGGAATCCACCCACAATCCTGTCACGGACCTCGTTGCGGATCCACGCGCTGCAGTTGTTGGTCCTGCGTCTTGCTGGACTTCGCGCTGAACGAAGCGGACGCGGGGCCCTGTCCTGAGACACTGTACCTGCTTGCCGAGGGTCTCTCTCCGGGTTCTGAATCGGTGCCCTCGCGGACATGCGACAACAACGTGCGGCATAACAGGTCTTCCTCGTGGGGTGATTATCACGTCTTGGCGACAGGTGGCAATTAGAATACGGGCCCGAACTTGGAACGGGGGACTCGACCGAAACCGCCAGGTCGGGGAACCTGCCGACGTCTTTAGGTAGACGTTTCTTTTGGCGATCTCATCCGGTGGTTGGGTGGGCCACCTCTTTGCGAGGTGGAGGAGCGCTTTCTTCCGCGGCGGGTGCGATGGGCAAGCCCCGGTGCGCCGGGGGTGCAGGCATGTTTGACCTCCGATGCAGCATGCCCGCGCTGCCCTTGGGCATGGCACCCGCGCTTGCTTGTGGCACTTGCGTGCTAGGAACGTGCTCTTCGGTGAGCGTTTTGGAACTGGCTGACGATGCGTGCGAGGCGGTCAAGCGTACGGCGTCCCTCTGGGGAGGTCTGCAGTCCCATAAATTGAAAACCGAGGGACGCCCGCCCCTTCTCGGCTGCCTCGCGTTGCCGCAGGGTGGCCTCCAAGATGAGCGGCGGGGCACCGGGGCGTGGGGAGAATACGCAGCGGTAGGTCCGGCCGATGTGCATGTCCTTCGGGTCGGCCACCTTGATCCGCAGGCCGCCCGCGGAGACATCCTCGAGCTGTCCGTGACGAATGGTACGTGCACCTCTCGCGCCCTCGGGTTCCGTGTCCTCATGCCAGAACCGCACCGCAACGACGCTACCTTTCGGTGGACATACCCGGTTATAGGCTCGACGCTGGAGTTGATGGAGATGGTCCGGCCAACGTAACCTGAAGAGGGCGGTCTCTTTGCGCTGCTGAATGCTTTGCAGAACGCTGGAGAACATGCATTTCTTGTGACCGAGCCGGAAGGTGACCCCCAGCGTTTCGCCGGGTTGCAGCACGGTCGCGGGGGCGTCGTCGGACGGACTCCCCACTCTGACCACAATCGTTTCCGACGCCCTCGACCCGGAGGCGAAGGCCGAGTTGTAGGTCCGCCAGCCCTCCGGCGTTCTCCGCGTCAGCACCGTCCGCCATTGGTGGGAAACCGCGTCTCTTAGGATCTCGTCGCGCTCATCCGCTGCGACCGCTCGTGTGCCACTCATTGCCAAAGCCCTCCCTCGAGGTCACTCGGGGCCTTCGAGCACCGCCAAGAGGCGTGCCTTCGCCGACTCCAGGTAGTCATCATCGATGAACTGCATGCCCAAAAGGACGTGCTCGGGCGTGCCCCCGGGGGTCATGCTGACCACCCGCCCTCGCAGGCGGAACTTCTCCACCTCGCCGCCCGGACGGAAATCCAAACGAAGGATCTCCCCGAGTTCGACCGGCTGGGCATCCCGCTCGGGCAGACGGCAGGCGACTCCGTCCGGGCTCAGATTGAGCATGGCAGCCAAGCAGCGCCAGTCGCTGCTGGGACCGGTCCCGTGCAGGGCGACGTCGCAGCGTTGGCGCAGACACCGCCGCGGGCTGCGCCGTCTGTCGACCACCAGAATGCTCAGCGGACGAGCCACTCGAAGCACACCGGATTGCGCTGAGGGGATCTCACCTTTGCAGCGGGTGTCGAACAGACAGGCGGTGCCATCGATGACCACGGTGGCCTGCAGAATCGACGAGCCCAGCACCGCCCGGAGGCCGGAATCCAAGTTGTAAACCTCGAGCGTCAAGTTCGAGCCGTCGACACCGGTCATAGCCCCGCACCAGGTCATCCGAACGTCATCGGCACCGGCTTGCAGCCACACCGGAGCCCGGGCTGCGCTCGCCGCGGCCAGCGCTTTTGCGGAGGCTTGGGGATCGAGTTCTCTTAAGCTTGTAGCGTTCTCGGTCAGTGTTTGAGTCATGGCATCACCTTCTTCGCCTAAGGAGGCGACGCTGGTGCTGGGCGACGAACTTCGCCAGGGTATCCTGATCACGCTGGAAACGACTGGGCACCCACGGTCGGAAGGCAAAGGCGAGCCTCTGGGCCCCGCTGCTTTCCACCGTCCGCACCTGCCGCAGGGACCCGAACATCAGAAACTCGTAATCCACATCGGGAAGAGTGAAAGTCAAATAGAACGGTTCACCGGGCCGAACGGAACGAAGCTGCTTATCGTCCACCAGAACCGCAACACCGCCCACCGACAGGTCGACGATCGACCCGGTCGCCGGGTGCTGATCGAGCACACACGCCTCGGGCAGTTCCGGATGCGGGCGGGCCAGGTCCACGCGGACCGGATCGTAGGACACCAGCCGGATACGCAAGAACGCCCGCCGCTGTGAATCGGTAAGGACCCGCGGCTTGCTTAGCGCCGTACCCCGAATGACCTGCCGCTCGTTGAGGCGGACGGGGATGCCGGTGCGCTCGAGGTTGCTCGAAAACTGGTAGCGTGAACCGCCGAGCAGCACGTGGACCGTTACCGGACTGCCATCGGCGATCCTGTCCCCTCGGTCCAAGTAGTGCGGCATGTCCGCCAGGATCCGCTCGTCGGTCAACTGCAAGAGACGTACGCGGCAAGTCACCACCGTACCGTCAACTCTCTCATAGTGAACCTGCGCCGGCAGGTTGCGCGCGCAGGCTAGCTCGAGCAGTCGCTCCGCTGCCGTAGAGGATGTACGGGAACCTGGCAAGTCTGTTCGTCCCGAATGGCGGCGAGAACATCTCGCCGTAGTGACTTCGGATCAGCGGTTTGGGCACTTGATTATCGAGGGCCAGGCCCCGATAATCCCCGCGATCAAACCAACTGTCCCGGATAATTCACTGCCGAGGGCGCAGAAACCACAGAGAGAGAGCAGAAGCAGGACTCGTGAGGCAGGACTCGTGAAGGAGTGTCGTGAACGGCATGGGTTGTAGTCAACCGAGATACGCTTCACGCTTCATGCTTCACGTGGCGTGTCGGTTGCGGCGAGATCAAAACGGCTCTTTTCGGCGGGTTCCCCGCGGACCTGCTCGGTGTCGTCATCCGACCGGGCGTTTTGGCGCGGTCTGTACGAACCGGTCAGGGTCACCAGCGCGCCGGGAAGCGCAACTATGAGCACCACAATGCGGATGACAAGAGCCATGCAAACGATCTGCGAGGGGCTTCCGTACGGGTCGAAGAACAAGCGATATGCCAGCTCCACGGTTCCCAGACCCTGGGGAGGACCGGGCAGGGCCTGAATGACACAACCGGTGAAGAAGCAGGCGTAGTACTCCAGCACGTTGCCGGCGTGGGCATCCATAGCCAGGGCGCGGGCGACCGCGAAATACGCCGTCATCGCAACCAGTTGCAGCACGACCGTGATAAGGACCGACATGCCCACGATCGTCTTGTGCCCGGCCAGCCCCCGGGCGGTGTTGTCGATGCGCTGAAGATGCTCGAACATCGGCAGGCGCTCGAGCCACCGGCGGGGAATCAACCTCCGGCGTAACATCGGGGACAGGTAGGCGAAGATCGCTGCCGCACCGATACCCAGCAACCCCAGAGTGTAGAAGCGGAACTGCCCCAGCCGGCCGTCGGCCGGGCTTAGGCTCGCCATCACCGCCACCACCAGCACGAGGGTCCCCAGACCGAGGATGCGATCCAGGGCGATCGTGGTCATCGCTTCCGTCTTGCGATCCGTGTGCAGCGAGACGAAATAGGCTTTGAACACGTCGCCGGCGGTCGAGCCCAGCGGGGCTGCGAAGTTCAGAAAGTTCCCCGCAAAAGAGAGCTTCACGCAATCCCAGTAGCCAAGACGAATCTGCTGGGCATCGAGCAGCCAACGAAGCCGCACCCCCTGAAGGAAGCCGACCGGAAAATGAATCAGGACCGCAAGGAGCAGCAGCCACTTGGCACTCCTGCTAAACGCGGTTTTCAGACCGTATGTGATCCGCAGGGCTCCGTCCTCGTCGCGGGCGATCTCGGCCGGCGTCAAAACGCGCGTCCCACCGTCCGAAAGCTCGACGACGATCCGCTCACCGTCCTCGGTAACGGAGCCGACCAGGACCGGGCCGTCGTCCCGCAAGGCCACGCGATCGCGGAGCGTTACTCCCCGAATCACGAACCATAGCGCAGCCCCACAGATCGCGACTCGCAGGACATCCAGCAGCCTCTTCCGGGCACGTGGGGTCATCCGTGGTTCTCACACCTGGTGGGTCGGTGGCCTGATCCGAGCGGTCACCGAAGTTCCGCCCACCTGTCGGTCTGCACGCTCCCTCACGGTCGCGTCTCGGTCTGCGCCTGCGGGTCGGATGCCCGGATCGCCGATCGCCACCGGGCCTCGAGCTTATCGAGCGTCATATCGTCATACTGGGCCGCCAACGCCTCGGTGGTGGTCTGCCCGGCCTTTAGACTCCTGATGAAGGCGGCGAAGCGCGGTCGCCCCAGGCCTTCGAGATACCTCACCACGCTGTGGGCCAGGGCGTACTGGTGCACGTCGATCGGCCCGGCATGCTCGAGCAGACCGGTGATCGGCCAGTCATAACGCACGTACTGCCGGGCCAAAAGGGCGGCGTTTTCGGCGTTTGCGCAGCGATCGCCCAGAACCCGCTTCGCCACCAGATCGGCGTATCCTTCATTCACCCAATGGGGGATGAGCCTCGGGGATGCGAGAGAGGATTCTCGCACCAGCGGAAGCTGATGCAGGAAGGCATGGGTCCCCTCATGCACCACGGTGCCGGCGAAACGGTCGAAATCAGCCTCCGACCGGCCCTGTCGAAGCAGGACGATGTGCACGTGTCCGCTGTCCGCCATCGAGCGGGTATAACCGATCGCGTTGGTTCCGTCATACCCGTCGAACCGCCGGGCGAATTCCATGAAGCGTGTTTTGGAGCGCCAGCAAAACACCGGGCACTTCGCCAAGAAGACCGGCTCGGATGCATCGAAGCCGAACTGCGCGCACAGGGCGGCGTACATGGCCTCGCACCACTCGCCCAACATCCCTCGTCTGCCCTTCGTCCAGTCGGTAAAGATCAGGAAGTGATCGGTCTCTATAAGGGTAAGGTCCTCGCAGATTTCCCGGCGGACCGTTTCGCCGAACGACTTATAGACAGAGATCACCCGCCGGCGGGTTTCGGGCGAGAACCGCTCCAAAGGAGCCGCCTCGCGGACGGCGGTCGCCAACGATCCGCAATCTGCATCTGGGTCGTTCTCGCGTTTCCCCGTTTCCCCTTTTCTTCGTTTCTTCGTTTCTTCGTTTCTGTGTTTCTGCGTTTCGACAAGAGCCTTGTCCTGGGCGCGTGCTGCCCGTCTTTGCCTTTTCTTTTCGTTATACTGCACGAAGGCCTGACGCACCCGCGGTTTGTAGGATCGGTCCAGTTCCTCGGCGCCGACGAACTCCCTTGCCGCATGCCTGGGTAGGTTGCGCGAGAGGGCAAAGAGACCGAGCCGAAAATGATCCTCCGCGGTCAGCTTTGCGAGCCCGCCGCGATCGAAGATCCGCAGATCACGCCTGGCTATGTAGGCTGAATCCGCTTTGATCTCGTCCCATGAGAAGACGTACGGCGTGGTGTCGTGCATGACGACTATGCCGTGCGAAGTGTGGTCAACGACCAGCCCGCCAAGCGCCCCACCGGTGCGAAGCTCGAGGTCAACGCTAATGGTCCGGGTCTGGCCCCGCGCCACGGACGCTACCAACACCGCCAAAAGCCCCGCCAAAACGCACCCGCAGGGCTGAAACGCAGAAACGCAAGAACCGAACCGCGACCGTAAGGGAGCGGCTAGACGCAAAAACGCAAAAACCGTGTGCCTCGCCGGGCGCGCTTCGTAATTCGTAATTCGTAATTCGTAATTCCCTGGAGTCATCCGCCCTCGTCGGGTGCGTGCCGTGCGTCCAGCCCCGCTTCCCCTTTAAGAAGGGACATTGCCGGGTACCGGCTGCGAAGCTGAATCAGCCGCTCGCGGTTCATGCGGATGTCCAGCTCGACCCCGTCCTGGCAGTATCGCCTCTGGCGCACCTCCGCCATCCGGTCGATCTCGGCGATGAGCTTACCCTCCGCGTGGGGAATGTGCACGGTCGCCTCGACGGTCTCACCGTGGGCACGCCGGGTCACCTCGCAGGCCAGCCGGTCAAGCCCCTCACCGGTATGGGCGGAAACGCAGAGAACGGTTCTTCGGCGATAGGCGAGCATCTCCACCAGCGACGTGTCGTCGGCGATGTCGATCTTGTTAAGCACGGTGATCTGGGGAATCGTGTCACAGCCGAGGCTCGCCAGAACCCCGTCCACCGCTTCGATCTGCCCCCAGGCCGTGGGAGACGAGATGTCGACGACGTGCAGGAGCAGGTCCGCGTGGATGGCCTCTTCCAGCGTCGCCCGAAACGAGGCCACCAGTCCGTGGGGGATGTCGCGTACAAACCCGACGGTATCACTGAGCAGTGCCGCAGCCCCGTCACCCAGGTCCCAACGTGTGGTCTTGGTATCCAGGGTGGCGAAAAGCTGATCCGCGGTGAACCGCCCCGCCCCGGTCAGCTTGTTCATCAGGGTGCTCTTTCCCGAGTTGGTGTAGCCCACCAGCGAAACGGTGAACTGATCCGCCCGGGAGCGCACCTCGCGCTGTTTGCGCTGATCGATCTGCCGAATTTGGCGTTTCAGGTGGGCGATCCGCTCGCGCACGATCCGCCGGTCGATCTCGATCTGGCGTTCGCCCGGTCCGCGCGTACCCACGCCGCCGACCGCCCCGACGGCGGTCGCCCCGCCCGCTCCCGCGATCCGTTCCAGGTGGGTCCACATCCCGCGCAGGCGGGGAGCGGTGTACTCGAGCTGGGCGAGCTCAACTTGCAACTGGGCTTCGTGCGTCTTAGCCCGAGACGCGAAGATGTCCAGGATAAGTTCGCTACGGTCGATCACCTTTTGACCCAGGGCCCGTTCCAGCCCGCGGATTTGCCGCGGTGACAGGTCGTTGTCGAAAATGACCACGTTGGCCTGGGCCGCTTCGACCCGTTCGGAAAGCTCCGCAAGCTTGCCCTTGCCCAGGGCGTGGGCGGCTCCCAGACTCGTTCGCTTCTGCAGCATCGAGTCCGCAACCTCGACCCCGGCGGACTCCGCCAGCGCCGCCAGCTCCCCGAGCGGGTTACTCAAGTCCGCCCTGGTGTCGGGAAGCAGAACCCCCGCCAGAACCGCGCGCTCCGGCTGCCCGGTGGAGACGCCGCCGGGGGGCTGAGCCTTTGATCGCGGTGGTCCGGTGGCCGGCTCAAAATCCGTGGACGTGTGTGAGCGAATCGAACGACGCATTCTTATCTCAATTGGATCATAGCAAATGCGGCCCCCCACGGTCAAATGCACCACCCCCGGCGTCTTGGGCGTTCGCAAACCTCGGCCTGTCATACCGCAAGGCAGTCAACCGGGGGCTTGCGACTCACCGGGCGGCAGCAGCGCCAAGATAAGTAGATCTTCGTCCACGACTTCGATGCGATAGGCGGCTTCGTGCGCCGCCCGGAGCAGCCAATCGTTGATGGGACCTCGGGCGCCGGTTCCATGCGGATCCAACCAGTCGGCAAGGAGCCAGCCCCGCCCACCGCGAGCGATCACACCATCCATCCGCCCCACCAGGCGGGCTGCGTCTTCCGCCAGGAGCCCGGACCGCTCGGAAGCGAGGTCTGCGTCGGTGTCCAGCCAGCCGATCTGGCCGTCCAGCCAGGAGGGGAAGCTCGCGATCCTCCCCGCGAAACCCGCACGATTCAGATAGTAGAACAGGTAGTCGCGATCATACGAAAACGCGATGACCAGATCGTCCGGCCCTGCCAGTTTGGCCAGCGCCCGGGCACGCACGCGGGGAGGCGAAGCGGGCGGATCGAAAGCCGCCATCCGCCCGATCGGAACCATGCTGCAAGCGAGAAGCAGCAGACAAATCGCCGAGGCGACCAGGGTGCGAGTCCCGCCCGCCGCCTGCGGGAACCGTGATGTACCTTCCCCCCCCCGTGGGCGCGATGCACCGGGCGCCCCCCGTGGAGCACGTAACCGTACCGCGATCACCTCCGAAACGCGCACAACAGCCAGTGCAAGCCAGACCATAAGCGCCGGCCACGCAACCTGGTCGTACCGACCTGCGAAGTAATTCGGCCTGGCCAGCATCGAATAAAGCCAGGCCAGGAACAGCGGACCCAACGCCAGCACACCGAAAAACAACCGTCCCGTGGGCTGTAGCGTCGGCCCCCGGTGAGCGACGTCCGTCTCGGCCGGGCGACCCAACCGAGACGCGACCGTAAGGGAGCGTGCCCTTTCCCAACCAAGAAGCGCGCACACCGACGCGACCACGATCGCCGGGGTGATACGCGCTATCCAAACCGGGGCGGACGAAACCAACCACGCGGGCACGAAGGCAATCGTGTCCGTTGAGGCGGTCGACAGGCCGCGTAAGTGCGCCGGATAACCTCCCGCCGGAAGAAACGCCCACAGCGTCCCGGGAATCGCCGTCCAGGGGTCCCAACTGCTTTCGATCCACGCACTGCCGCCCGCAACGGCGGCGGGCAGGACCGCAGCCGAAAAATACGGCAAGAAACCCACGCCGACCGCGGCCGTAGTGACAAACCACCGACGCGCCGTGCCAGGTCTGTCGTCAGCCAGCCATATGCAGACCAGCGTGGCGGGGACCCAGTACATCGTGAAGTAGTGAAGGTGCAGGCAGGCCAAAAGCGAGACGCCGTACGCCAGCCACCAGCCCCATCGCCCCCGTCGAGTGGCCTCGTACAACAGAAAGAGCGTTACCGACAGGCTCAATACCCAAACAGCATACGCCCGGGCCTCATGGGCGTAATAGATGTGCAGCGGGTTGAACGCGACCAGCCCGACGCAAACCACACCGACAAGCGAGCCTCCCGCCCGCTTGCCCAGAAGGCCCAACACCGGGATGGTGAGGGTAGCCGCCAGAGCGGACAGCGCTCGACAGCTCGCCTCGCTGTCGCCGAAGATCCCGACCCATCCCCGCAGAACGATGTAGTAGGGCAGATTGGTGCTTTCTACGAGCAAACTCGATTCAAACGGCCAGTCGAGGAGATAATGGACGTAGATGAGCGTGCAGCTCTCGTCGAACCAGAAGTCGCGACCGCCCAGGCCAAGAAACCGAAGCCCCGCCCCCACCAGGGTGAGCCCGACTAACGCGAGTAACCACCAGCGCCGCCGCCGACCTTGTGAGCTGTCTATCTGCATGGGCAAGGCACTGCCGGACCGCCGAGTTAACTCCCCAAGCCGCGGGCTTTAGCTGGAGGAATCGCTTCGTACAGGGAGGCGCCAGACTGGGTATTGAGGTTGTCCGGCACCAGACGCACTTTGATGGCGTTCGGGTAGTAACCACCCAGGATTTCCCGGAGGCAATGAGGCCGGTCGATCATCGTGCGACGCTCACGGACGAAGACCACGCAGGGTAGGCGGAAGATAGGCGTCCTGGAGATGCTCTGCGGCCCTCGTATAGCATCAGAAAGCCCCCGAGCTTCCACAGAGCTCTGCTGCGGACCTAAAAGCGCTACGAAACGCGCTTACCGACTCCGAACCCTCCCGCGAACCCAAGCAGGGCAGCAAGAATCGGTACTAACGTATTCGGCGCGTCTTTCAGAAAGATCACCAAGAAGATGAAGACCGCCACGGCGATGGCGAAGATTCCCATCTGGAACCAGCGATGGCTGGTCAGATATTTGAATCGCCTCTCGTTCTCCTTCCCTATTTCCCCAACGATGTCATCCAGGTTCTTCTCAGTGAGTTTCTCCAGCAGCGGATTTCGACCCTGGGCACGGAATTGAAACGCCGTTTGGATTACGAGACGAGCTTCCAAGGGGAGTTGTTTGTATATCTCTGGCGGGATGGGGATTGGCGGAGCCTCTGATACCTCCCCTTTCTTCTCAATAGGTTGCTCGCCTTTTTTCTCTAACGAATCATCCTTGCCGGTCATCCGTACGTCCTTGGCTGTTGGAGGGTGTGGCCAGCCCAATCGCTTAACCTGTTTCCGATGTAGTCAGTAATCGCACCGCGCAGGGGATCCCCGTACATATCAACGAAATGGCCCTGGAGTGGTACGAGCGCCGGGATAATTCCTAAAAGGTCATTCTCTTGGGCGGTGCCCATGCCATAGTGATGGCTGGGGCCAATCCCTGAGAACAGCGGCTGGTACGGTTCGATGGGATTCATCGTCTATCCTCCGGGCAATCTGCCAGCTCACGGCCGGCCGAACTCACCGTTATCAGGTGGCGGAACTACTCCGTGCGTCGTTTTCGCGGTGCCTTGTAGAATTCGGGACGTTCCTCCAACTCGCGTACGTCGCAGAATTCGTGAAGGCTGTCAAGCATACCCAAGCTCGGCACGTTCCGCCCGTGCTCCCAGTTGAAGATCGTCTGCGGCGTACAGCCAAGGGCCTTTGCAAGCCCGTACTGACTCATGCCGAGTTGATCTCTAAGTCTCTGAATGCTGCTCGGAACAAATGGCATCGCAAGACTCCGCTGCAAAATATCGTCCGCCTGGGCCGCCGAGCCACAGGACTGTCCACGAACTCGTCTACCTAAGCATACAAGCGCGGTTTACGCAAAGCAATTGCATCAAATGTTTTTGTGCAAAACTCTTGTCGAATCTCTGCTCCGCGATAGGAAAGCCGTCGGGCCGTTAGGCCCGACGGCAAGCGACACGTCCTATAATACGGCGCCCGGAAAGCCCACAGAGCCATTCTGACGGCCCTGAAGGCTTAGAGGGGCTCTGCGGGACCGGAGAGGCCGTGGTTTGGGGTTCAAACCCGCCTCAAACCCTTCTTTCCCAAAACGCTGCCGGACGCGTTCGACAGTCCGCACTGCCGGGACCAGGGCCTCGACGATTTCCTCGATGCTCTTGCGTTGCAGGTCGCTGAGCTGTCCGCTGACGTAGGTCTGCAGGCGTCGCCAATTCGTGATGCGGCCTATGCAGCCGTCAAACTCGTGAAGGTACTGGGTCAACGCCGGTTTGACCCTCAAAACCGCTTGTGCGTCCATGCTGAAGGTCTCCTGGGTCCAAGTTCCACTCGAACCCTCCTTCAGCGGGCCGCCTGAGTTCTCTTCAGCCTTCTTAGCGTAGTAGTACCAGATGTTACCACGCTTCAGTCTTTTGCTTTCTGACTCTTCCACTTTTCGACGTTTCTGCTTTTGGCCGCCCGCTTACCCTTGATATCGCTGCGCGACGTAAAGGGCAGGCGGTCGCGGTTCGGTTTCTGCGTTTGCCGCGCGGGCTGGCATTTCGGGCACAGGAAGGTTGATCGGCCTGCGACCGTGAAACGCCCGATCGTGGTGCCACACTTACGGCACGGCAGTCCCTCGCGACGGTACACGCGATGGTACTTCTGGAATGAGCCTTCCCGGCCGTTGGCCTGCCGGTAATCCGTCAGTGTCGAACCCTTGCTGCGAATCGCCCTTCGGAGCGTGGACTTGATCGAGCGAAGAAGGCGACGGACCTGATCAAAGTCCAGACTGTCCGCTCGCCATGCCGGATGGATGCCCGCGCCGTGGAGCGATTCATCACAGTAGATGTTGCCCAGACCTGCTATCACGCGCTGATCCAGCAAGAGCGCCTTGATCTGTCGCCCCCGGCTCGCTATACGCCGAAAACCGCGCAGGTTCAGCTCCAGTGGTTCAGGCCCCAGCTCGCCGAGTCTGCGCCCGACGTGCTCGTCGCCGCCGGAAAAACACCACACCCCACCGAACCGCCGCGGATCGCGGAAACGCAGCTCTCGATCGCACTTCGTAAACCACACCCGCAGGTGCGTGTGGGACTCCACCGGCGACGACCGCGGACATACCGTCAACCGTCCGCTCATCCCCAAGTGAAAGATCAACTGTGCGCTTGGCTGAAGCTCGATCACGACTCGCTTGGCCCGACGCCGCACCGCTCGGACGCGCCGACCGGGCAGAAGCGCAGCGAGCGGGCGCGGATCGCCGTGAATGATGTCCGACCGTGACAACTCGATGTCAGCGATTGTCCGGTTAGCGAGTTCGCCCCGTAGGGCTCGAACGATTGTTTCCACCTCGGGCAGTTCCGGCATTATCGCACGCTCCACTCGTATCGCCGCCGTCCCCGTTTCGCCGGGCGGAGGCCCTTCGTCACTCCTGGGTGTGCTCGAACCTCTTCGCTTCCAGCTTGCCGTCGTCGCCTTGCTGCAACTGTTGGATTCTGTGCTCGGCCTTGGAGAGAATGGCCCGACACTGTTTGACCAGGGACATCCCTTCTTCGTATTTCGAGATGGATTCCACCAACCCGATCTGCCCGCTCTCGATCTGCTCGGCGATCGTCTCCAGTTGCTTCAAGGCATCTTCAAAGGTTACTTTCTTTTTAGCCATGATTAGTCGAACAGCTCCAGTTGTTTGAGGTTGACCACCCGGGATTCGAACTCCCCGTCGGCAACCTCGGTGACAAGATGCATGTGATCTTCGAGTTGCTTCGGCGAGCGGACGACCAGTCGGCCCTTCTTCGTTCGCGTGATCGAAAAGCCCCGCCCGAGGACGCTTTTGTAACTTAGGGCGGCGAGCCGCTCGCCAGACCCGCGCAACTGCTCATTGGCGAACACCAACCGGCGATGCATTGCCGCGGGCAGCAGTCGCCCGAGCCGCTTAGCCCGCTCGGCAAGACCGGGGATGGTGGTCGCGGGGCCGGACCGCTCCAGCCTCAGTGACAGCTCATCAACTTGCTGCTCGAGACGGCGGGGCATCACCAACGGATCGCGGTATGGATAGCGCTGCAGGCAGGCTGTCAGGCGAGTGGTCGACAGTTCGAGCCCTGCACTTAACGTTCGGTTCATCCGCGCTGCCAGGGAGTCAACGTCGGCAAGCACCTCGCCGAGGACTGGGACAGCCAGCTCCGCAGCCGCGGTCGGGGTGGCCGCCCGCACGTCGGCGACCAGGTCGGCGATGCTCACGTCTACTTCGTGCCCCACGGCGCTGATGATCGGAACGCGGCTTGCATAAATCGCCCGGGCGACGATCTCCTCATTGAACGCCCACAGGTCTTCCAGCGAACCGCCGCCCCGCCCGACGATCATCACATCCACCCCGCCGAGTTGCTCGCGGGCCTCGCTTATTCGCCGGATGGCCGCCGCTATCTCCTCCGCCGCCCCCGGACCCTGTACCCGAACCGGGTAGAGGAGCAGACTCACACACGGGTAGCGTCGCTGGATCGTCCGCACGATATCGGCGACAGCCGCTCCGGTCGGGCTGGTCACAAGCGCGATGCGGGTGGGGTAAGGCGGGAGCGGCTGCTTGCGCTTCTCATCGAACAGGCCTTCGTTGCTGAGCTTCTTGCGTAACTGTCGGAACGCGAGTTCCAGTGCCCCCACGCCTCGCGGTTCGAGTTTGCGGATATAAAACTGATACCGGCCCGCCCGCTCGAAGACCTCGACGCTGCCGGTGGCGATCACTTCGAGCCCGTCTTTGGGGGCGAACTTCAGCTTCGCGGCCCCGCTGCGCCACATCACGCAGGACAGCTCGCTTTGGGCGTCCTTGAGAGTCAGATAGAGGTGCCCGCTTAAGTGCCGTTTGAAGTTGCTGATCTCGCCGACAACGTGCACCGTCGGGGGGAGGCCCTCCTCGATCACCCGCTTGACCATAGCGGTGACTTGGGAGACAGTCAGTGGACCCATGACCGGCTCGCCCGGCTTGTCGACCGGAACCGGAATCAGGTTGGGATTGAACGGTTTGCGCGCCACAGCGGGTGCTATTGAATCGCACAACGCATACCTTCGCAACGTCAAGGCTCGCATCGCGTCGAACCCACCTCGCCAAGTCGCGGTGGACCTACCTGCGGACTTGCCGGCTGGCGGTTGCCGCGCAGAATCAGGGCGGCAGTTGGCACGAAAGGTGCAGCTTCGGCTCCAAGCGGAGTCTTGCGATGTCTTTCTCGGGGAGCTGATCAGGTGTTCGATTCTTGCACAGAGGCACTTAAGTTCATTGCTGACAAAGAGATAGCGATGGTTGACCTCAAAGTGGTCGGCGTCGCCGGGCAGTGGCTACACATCACTGTCCCTGCGCGAAACTTCACAGAGAAGCACTTCGAGGAGGGTGTCGGGTACGACGGATCGAGCGGTTCGGGCTTTGGCGAGGTTGAGAGCGGCGACGTGGCTGCTCGACCGGAACCCGGCTCCGCGTTTGTCGACCCGTTCTGGGAGCATCCGACGATCAGCTTCCTCTGTGAGACGGTCACCGCGGACACCAAGGAGCCGCTTGCCGGCGATCCCCGGAGCATCGCCCGACGGGCGGTGGAGTACATGCGGAGCGGAGGCGTGGCCGACCAGGCTTGGATGGCCCCGGAGTTCGAGTTCTACATCTTCGACCGCGTCGAGGTGTCTACCGACCCCTATCGCACGAGCGTCGGCATTCACTCGTTCGAGGTGGAGCCGGACGGGACGTCCGCAGCCATACAACCCCGGGGGGGGTATCTGCGCGTTCCGCCGTCCGAGCATCTCCACGATCTGCGCTCGGAGATCGCCCTGACGCTCGAAGCGATGGGTATCGCGGTCCGTTACCACCACCACGAAGTCGGCGCTCCCGGCCAGTGCGAGATCGAGGTTGAGCTGAAGCCTCTGGTGGACGCGGGCGACGCGACCATGCTCATCAAGTACGCGATCAAGAACATCGCCCGCAAACATGGGAAGTTCGCCACCTTCATGCCCAAACCGGTCTTCGGCGAGGCGGGCAGTGGGATGCACGTTCACCAGAAGCTCGAGAAGGAAGGCAAGCCGGTCTTCTACGACACCCGAGAGAAAAACTACGCGAACCTGAGTGACACGGCGTTGCACTACATCGCCGGCCTTCTGGTTCACGGTCGGGCACTTACCGGGCTGACCAACCCGTCCACCAACTCCTTCAAGCGTCTGGTCGGTGGGTATGAGGCTCCGGTGAACCTGTTCTTCTCGCTGGCCAACCGCTCCGCGGCCATTCGCGTGCCGGGTTATGCGGTCTGTCCCGCTGATAAGCGGATCGAGTATCGCCCGCCGGACTTTTCCGGCAACATCTACCTGACCCTTTCGGCCATGCTGATGGCCGGCCTGGACGGGATGAATTCCAAACGCGACGTGGTTACCAGCCATTTCGGTCCGTTCGACGTGAACATCGCTGAACAGTCAGAGGAGTTTCGCAGTAGGATCATTCCCCTACCGCGATCGCTGCACGACGCCTTGATCGCCCTGAGTGAGGATCACGCTTTTCTCACCTGCGGCGAAGTGTTCACCGAGAGCTTTGTAGACGGTTGGATTCGCGCCAAACGGGCCAACGACGTCCTTCCCGTCTCCGCCCGGCCGCATCCGTACGAGTATCGCCTCTACCTTGACGTGTAGCCGTCGGGGGCACGGTCTTACCGCTGCTGCTCGCCCTAAATGGCTGTGCGCGATTCCGCCCCGGCGATCCGAACCACGACCGCAAGGGAGCGGCCGGCCGACGTTCGCTCCGGCGCCCAAACCCGCACGCTGGTTCAGGTTGGCCCGAGCAACTTCCGGCGGTAGAGTGGCACCGCGGGCGAGTGGCGGAATGGCAGACGCTGGAGACTTAAAATCTCCTGTCCGAATACGGACGTGCGGGTTCGAATCCCGCCTCGCCCAGTTCTGGGCAAAGTATGCTGTAACACACCCCGTGAACGAACAGGGGTCAGACAAGCTGCGAGCCTTTGTCGGCTGGTGCGAGCAACACATAACCGGTGAGGAGAAGGGCGAGGCTCAGATCTTCCTTGACCGCCTCTTTCAAGCCCTTGGCCACAAGGGGTGCCTGGACATCGGGGGAAAGCCCGAGTTCCGTGTGCGCAGGCCGAAGGAATCGGGTGGGGGGAAAATGGCTTAAAATGGCTTTCAAATGGGTTTCTGGCGCTGGGTGAGCGGGTCCCACACGGGACGGCGAGATACCGGGCCGGGCTTGGTAAGTTGGTGTGTGGTAAGGAGTTAGACGAACCGTAGGGGCGGGCAGGCTCGGGAATGGGATGGCGTGTTTTTGGCATTCTCGGTTTTTGGGGAGACGAGTGGCGGCTTGTCATGGGTGAATCTGCTTGTCCCCCGGGCTCGCGATGTAGGCGCACCGGTTACGCTGGCAGGGAATAACGTGCATGGATAGAACTGGTGAGGTGATCGCCGGGTCTTGCAGATGGAGCAGGCGCTGACGACTGGAAAGAACCTGAAGTCGTTGATGGACGTGCCGGGGAAGTGGATTGATCGCGCTGGCCAACGCCGCGCTTTCGATAAGCTGATCCTCGACCTGAACGGCTCGGTCAGCGAGACCTACGGACGCCGGGAACGATAGCCATGACGCCTAGCCCTAAGCCAAGCGTAGTTTGATCGCTTTCTTTCAAAAAAAGACTCGAAATGCCTTCCATAAAGCGTTAGAGTGCGGTGTCACAGAAACGACACTCTTAC
>SDBU01001512.1_pt1 | contig 32926 bp, 29 predicted proteins | sample 2277071 | NCBI WGS metagenome assembly SDBU01 (sample SAMN10397929, study PRJNA504765) | marine sediment metagenome | isolation source: marine sediment core GS08_GC12, 126 cmbsf | place: Arctic Ocean: Gakkel Ridge, Loki's castle | collected 2008 | reverse complement strand
AAAAAGTCTAAAAATCTAATATTTTGAACAGAAAAGAATTTGATAAATCAAATTCCTACATTTTTAAGATTATTATTTTCAACCAATTAGCTGTAGGAAGTTGATTTATCAAATTCAATAGTATTGATATGTTATTTTAAAAAAATTACTTTTTACCGCTGCATCAAATTATGAATATATAATAATATAATCATAAAATAATAGAAAAACAATTAATTCATTAAACTTCTTTCTCTGCGTCTTTGCGTCTCTGCGGTTCTATTTTCGAACTAAAAAAATCTTATTAATGATAGAAAGTGTCGTTAAATTCCTTCATTGTTATGTATGTTTTAGGAAGTCTCTCTTCTATCTGTTTAATCGCAGCAGGTTTCAGCGTCTGCCATATCATCGGTATTCGCAGTACATAGATAGGAGGAATTTTTTTTGTATCTGAATTTAGATAAAAAGGTTCCCGGTTGTATTTGTATTCATAGGTAAAATCACCGTCCGGATTTACCATTACTCCATAATTGCTTTTATTTGGAACACTGATATAAAACTCTTTCGAAGATTTTCCCATATTTCTCAGAATATTTTTTTCAATGAGTGAAGCCATAGTTATTTTTGCCGTGAGTTCAGCCGGATCGACAAGAATTACTTTTTCTTTTAAATATACTTCAAATGGTTTGTTTCCATTTTCTTCCTCATAGCCGGCAAGAAACTCCAGATGTTTAGTAATTTCATCCTGAACATAGGGATAATGTGTACATCCTAGAATAATAACACGCAAAGGCGGCTTTAAGTTTCGATTTTTGATTTTCACAGCCAGTTCCGTTACATAGTATCTGACATAATTTCTTACAGAGTTCAGATAGATATCAATTTCATTTCCTTTTTGGATTAAAAGTTCACCATTTCCCTGTACAAAGTTATAATATGGAAGATATTCGTTTTTTATCGGATATTCATCGTTTTTTAAAGATGGTCCGATATAATCATCACGAAGAATATTATTTTTTCTGTCGTAGTCAATGTAATTTTTATCACCGTCAATAGCGCCGGCAAGTCCAAAACAACCCTGCTGAACAATGTCTATATTTAAGTTATAACCTTTTTCTTTGATTTGTTTCTTCATGGAATTTGGATAACTTTCGGAGTTAACAGTTCCTACTGTTGCCATTATTCCTATAGTACCTTCCATTTCAGCATTGAAACACTCTATAGCTCCCCGTGCACCGGAAGAAATAACACCGATAACATCTATATCCAGACCCAAAAAGTCAATCATCTCTTCAATATATTTTTTACCATAGGCAGTGCCGGTATTGCAGGCAATAACAATTGTTTTAACTGTTGATTTATTTTTTATCTCCGGCTGCTCAGAAGAGCTGTGATACTTTGTATTTAATAAAAAGAGAGCATCTTTAACGCTTAATTCTGCAAGAAAACCGGTACGACCAACAGAAGGATAGTTTCCATACGGCATATTTGCCATGTCACCATGATAGATGAATTTCTCTTTGGCAAAGTCGGGAACACCATCTCCGCCGGCTTTTATTTCGCCTGAAATGTTATCAAATTCGTCAATACTCAGCATTGCTTCAAGCACTGTGAGACCACCGGTGCCCGAGTCGAAGATACCTATGGGGAGGTCGTTGAAGCCTTGTTCAGTTGGTTTCGGAAGGTTATTGACATTTAAATAAAAAGGGCTCCGGGGATTATCCTTAACACCGAGAACTGATGTAATAGTTTCACCGTCAGGTCTTTTTGAGCAGGTAAGAATTGCAAATATTAATATAAATCCAAGTATCATACTAAAATATTTTTTTTGCTTGTGCATTGTATTTTCCTTTTTTATTTGTTATATTTTAATTAATTATAGTAATTTTTGGGAAAAACTGCAATTGTTTTTAATATTTTTATGGTTTATTTTAATATCAAGAATATACAGATTCCATTCTCTAATTTCATTAATTAAAACTTCAATAATCAATATTAAGCATTTTAACTTTATTTAAAGGTGCCGGTTATGAACAAGAAAAAACTCATTTTTAGCATTATAATAATACTATTTTTTTCAGTTCTGCAAATCAATTCCGAAATAAAAAAGCGTGCGATGACATTTCCGGATGTTATCCGGATTAGGAGCGTGGGGTCGCCTGATATTTCTGTTAACGGAGAAATGTTTATTTATACGATTACTACCCCAAACTGGGAAAAGAACAAGAAGTTTTCTGATATTTATATAACTTCTATAACCAACGGTGAAATGAGGCAGATGACATTTACAGAAGATAAAAGTGAACATTCACCAAAATGGTTTAAAGATTGTTCTTTTTTTGCTTTTCTTTCAAACAGGTCTGAAGACAAAACCCAGATTTTTTTTATGCGGCCTTATGGCGGCGAAGGATGGCAAGTAACAAATGACAAATACGGAGTAAGCAGTTATAGGTGGAGTAAAAACTTTGAACATATTGCTTATTTAGGTGGGAAACAGGAAGAAAAGCAGATATGGCTGATGTCGGGCAAGGGCGAAAATACGGAAAAATTAACAGAACATAAAACACCGGTCAGTTCATTTACCTGGAGTCCGGATAGTAAGAAGATATATTTTACTGCGGCTGACAGTGTAGATTCAATTGATAAAAAAAGAAAAGAAATTTGATGTAAATATCAGGAATGAGAAAAAGTTTCCCGTTCATTTGTGGGAAATAGATATCATAACAAAACAAGAAAAAAGACTTACTGATGGAGGTGAATTTTCTATTTCAAGGTTTGTTATATCAGATGATGGAGAGAAGATTGCTTTTTATGGTGCATCAACTGACAGATATGCCGCTTATTATGATGTAGATGTATATTTACTCAATTTAAAGAGCAATCAAATCTCGAGAATAACAAATAATTCGGTTGGAGAAGGAAATCTGCGTTTTTCACCTGACAGCAAATTGCTTGGTTTTACTGTGCCGGACGGCGAAAAAGAATTTATGAATTTGAAAAAAATTTATATTATGCCATCTGAAGGTGGGAAAATCAAAAAACTACTAAATAACTTTGATTGTGACGGCTCGATATCATTTTGGAGTAATGATAGTAAATATATTTATTTTACATCACAGATGGGGGTCGATTATCCTTTTTTTCGAGTCTCGATAGAAACCGATGTAAAAGAACAGATAACCAAGTTTGAAGGCGGTAACGCAGTTTTTTCAAAAGATAAGGTTTCCGGTAAATTTCTCGTCAGGTATGATGATCCGGAAAATCCGCCGGATTACTATTGCTGCAAACCGGAAGATTTTTCAGAGAAGAACAATTGGATTAAACTGACCGATTCAAATCCACAGGTAAAAAATTTTCTGCTTGGAAAGATTGAGAGTATAAAATGGAAGAGTACAGATGATAATACTATTGAAGGGCTGATAATAAAACCCGGGAATTTTAAAAAAGACAGGAAGTATCCCCTTTTAGTCCAAATACATGGAGGACCCGCATCTGCATATACCAAAAGTTTCGTTTGTGATTATAAAAATTATAACCAAATTTTCACCGCTAATGATTATGTTGTTTTTCAGCCAAACTACAGGGGTTCGACAGGTTATGGAGAAAAATTTAAAAAAGAGATTGCCGGGGATTACTTCAGGCAGGCATTTGATGATATTATGACAGGTGTTGATTATCTAATCGAGAAAGGAATAGCCCATCCGGACAGTATGGGATTTTTCGGCTGGAGTGCCGGTGGGCATTGGTCTAACTGGACATTGGTTTCGACAGACAGGTTTAAGGCAATATCAACCGGTGCAGGTGCTGTAAACTGGATATCTCTTTATGCTCAGACTGACCATCAGCGCACACGGGAATTTTATTTTAATGGCAGACCTTACGAAAACTGGGAACATTACGTCGAGGTATCACCTTTAAAATATATAAAGAATGCAAAGACTCCGACATTAATACATTTTGGTGAAAAAGACGAAAGAATCCCAATGCCTCAGGGTGAGGAATTACATATTGCTCTTAAAAAACTTGGAGTTCCTACTGAGTTTATCGTTTATCCCCAGATGCCTCACGGTCTTACCGATATGAGATACCAGATGGTTAAGATGCAGGCAGAATTCAACTGGTTTGAAAAATGGATCAGGGGTAAAGAAGTATGGATTGACTGGAAAAAGATGATTGAAACATTAAAAGAAGAAGAAAAGTAATTGCTTTCTTTTAAAGACGATGTTATCGATACTAAGTAAAAAAGCTTCAGATATTTTCAAAATCGAAGGATTTTACCGAAAAAGGTGCAGGAGCTCACATTGACGAACAATATCAATAATACCGGATTCTAACGCAATTTTCAGGTATAAGGAAATACTATATGCGCATTATTGTATGATTAAGCGACAGAATTTTGCTGAAAAATTATGGCGGGTTTTGAATAAGTTGTTGTGATTATTAAACTTTTATATAAAAGAAGGAAAATACTATATGACGCTTAGGACTCTGTATAAATCGGTGTTAAAACTCAAATCCGGATCGCAATTTCTGTCTATGTCCTTGTTGTAATCGTAAAAAAGCGACTTAATCTGGATATCACACTTTACACTTATTTACAAATTTTAAGTGTAACAATGTTTGAAAAAGTTCTGTTTATGCTGGAGAGAATAATTCTATTCGACAAGAACTAATGAAAAATAATTTGGTGTTATTTCCGGAGATGTAACAATTTCCGCTCTAAATCCGTTTTTTCTTACAGTATGAAAAACGTCAATCCCAACGCTTTCTAAAGGAGGTCTTTCAGGAATTTCATTTTCAAAATCAATTGAGATATCTTCATCAAGTTGAAGCCGGCAAGGACCAGCCGAATAAGCAAAAGCCTTATAATTTCTGCAAAGTAATGCCTCCTTCTCTGTTTCAATAGCAATTTTTGTAACAACTGCTTTATTGTCCCCACATATAAGAATTGCTTTTTCGTAACAATCAATTACCGATCTAGTCTCTTTATGATCAGGTGAATTAGGGGGACAGATATTATGTTTACAAAAATTTTTACAGGTATATTGACATTTTAATCTTACCCATGGTGCAGTTATAATAGTTTTAATAGAAATTATTTTAGTGTACAGTGCACCACTTTCTAAAGCAAATTGTGAAAGTTGTCTTAATTTCTTATAGTTTACGTTACTTTTACGAATTTCATGCATTTTTATTACCAACCTTTAATTTATATAATTATTTGATAATTTTAGAAATCTTTTTAAAATGTTCATGATTAGAATCTGTAAGCATTTGAAAGCATATCATCTCAACACTTGATAATTTTGCCCCTTCCTGCACCATTCTTTTAAGTGCGATATCATAATCTACCTTTTTTCTTGAAGAAACAGCATTTGCAATGAGATACACCTCATATCCTCTTGATAGTGCACTTAAAACAGTTTGAGTCACGCAGATATGTGCTTCAATGCCACAAATTATAAGCTGTTTTTTATCCGAAAATTTATTCTCTACCAAATCAACAAAATCGCTGTTGAGAAAACAATCAAAACTGACTTTTTTAATATTATCATGCTTTTCCAGTTCATCTTTTATTTCTATCATTGTTTCTCCTAATCCTTGCGGATATTGTTCACTCACAAGTATAGGAATTTGCAATAACTGAAAAACTTTCACAAGTTTTATGACATTAGAGGTAAGTTCTTCAACGTTGGATAATACAGGTCTAAATTTTTCCTGAATATCAATGATTAAAAGAAGAGAATTTTTTGAATAAACCATGATTCCCTCTTTTTAACTTTCTTCAATGATACCTTTAAAGGGATAAATAAGTAAAAAATCTTAATTTACTTCTATCTAATAGAACAGAAATCTATAATATTGAAGACCATTTGTTTTGTAGTGGGGAATAAATTGTTTTGCAATTCTGTAGAAATTTAATATTTTTAAATATTTGAGTTATTCTAATTTCGCTCTTTATTATACCTTGTGTCGTGAGTACTCAGGATACACTTATGTTTTCCGTTGATGTTTTCACCAACGGAGAACAATCATTTTTTATATTTTACTTTTTTATTGATTTTTTTTCTTTTTCAATCTCCTTATCCTTATCCTTATCTTTCCCAGATTTCTTATAATCAGTAACATAAAATCCGCTCCCATGAAATATTAAACCACTACCATTCCCAATGAGTCTTTTAACTTTTCCGTTGCAGCGAATGCAACTTTATAAAGGATCCTCAGTCATATTCTGAAATTCCTCAAATTCATATCCACATTCATTACAAAGATATTCATAAGTAGGCATTTTTCTTTCCTTTTTCCGCATAGAATAGTATTGTAAAAAATTATTAATTAAATATCAAGTATTTTATAAATTTTGTTTTTAAGTTTAAAATTAATTTTTTTAGCGCTATTATATTTGTAATAATTTTGAGATAAAACCAAGTGATTTCCTATGAAAAAATCAGCTAAAGTATTATAAATTTATTAGAGTGATTTATCACCAGATAAATAAATTGACAAAATTATTTTTTTGATTCTCTTTTAAAACTAACCAATGCTCTATCTACAGATTCATAGGTCTTAAATATTGTCATCAACTGGGTAATCATCAGGAGACTATTAACCTTCTCAGTCACATTTGCAAGTTTTAAACTCCCGCCTTTATTTTTAATAGTTGTGTAACTTGCCATCAATACACCTAAACCGGAACTGTTCATCCATTTAACCTTTCCAAGATCAATAATAACATTTAGAACATTATCAGCAATTAATCCCTTAATATGTTCATGAATCTGTTGTGTCTCGGGTCCACCCATAAGTTTTCCACTTATTTGCAATATTGCTACATCATTTTCTATTCTTTCTTTAATTTTCATTTTCTATCCTCCTGTTATTAACGGAATTTACGATTTATGATTCTTGATTTACGATTTATTATTTTATATTGGTCAATAAATAATAAGCGATAGCTAATTTTACTTTTAAATTTTTACCGTCTATCCTTCATTCATAAATCGTCCCTGCTTGGCAGGATATGAAAAATCATTGCGATTTAATTTTTTAAAATTACTTTTTCTGAAAATTTTAACTTTATTTCAACATTAATGTAATAATCTCTATAATAGTAAAGATAATCAATTAATAAAAAAAAACAAATAAAAAATATATTATAATAAATTAAACTCCTTTTTTTAGAATTGGAATAATAATATTATCTCCAGGTTTTACTTTAACTAATTTGTTTATGTCATTATATCTGTAAACAAGCCAGAAAGGGACTCCATAAATTTGATAACATATTTCCCATATATTTTCGCCTTTTTCTATTTGGTGCTCAATTAGAGCCTCAATTTTATAAACTTTAAAGAAATTCTCTTCAATCTTTTTATGATACTCTTTTCGTTTATTCTCAAATATGTCAGAATAGTTTTTGGCTAAGGGTATTTTTATTTTCTGATGAAGTCTTAAATGATTCGACGTCTTTATATTATTGGCTTTTTTAATAGAATTTATAGATATTCCGGACCATCTTGCATAATGCCAGAGCGTTTCATCAGGACTTACATTAATATTAAAGTAATTTTCAATATTTTTCTCTGTATATACGGATAAATCGAGCTCATTGAGTTTAATAGCACTTGTAACATTTATTTCTTCTTTCGATTTAATAGTTTCTTTTTTTACTTCTTTCGGTTTAACAATTCCCTTTTTAACTATTTTTGAATCAGCGGTTACTTTGTTAGTCTTAATATCTTCTTTCTCAGATTTTTTATAAACAAAATATTTTTCCGGTGGTAAATATACTAATGTTCTTTTTGGAACAATCCTATTGCGAGTAATTATGTTTTTATTAATATGTGGATTCAGTTCAATAAATTTCTTTCTTTCAATATTAAATAATTTTAATAAGCTGCCTGCACTATTATTATAATTTAGTACCAAGGATTCTAATTCTAAATTATCACTTAACTCAATTTCGCCAAAATAATCCTTATAATTTTTTTCCACTTCCACAGCGGCAAGAAACTCAGGGTAAAAATTTTTAGAAGCGAATCCGAATCTATTAGTTTTATGCTTTTCGATAATTACAGATATGTCTCTGGTCTTCAGTTTTCTAACTGCTCTCCGGACACCTTGAGCACCATAGTTGTGAGCGAGAACAGCCAGCGGCCAGCTCTGTAACAATTCATAGCTGTTTTTAAAAAGCTTTGCAACCGCGGTTGTAGATTTAAAGGGGTCTTTTCTTTCATCAACTGAAGAATTAATTCTCAAAAAAATTTTTCCGGTGGGTCTTGTAAACTGCCATATCCCAACGGCTCCACGCTTTGACCTTGCATTAGTATTATAAGATGATTCCACATGAGGAAGGGCGGATATCTCTTCTGGAATCCCTTCTTCGCGTAAAATCTCTTTTATCTTTCTGATATACTTCCCCTGAATAATTAATCCATTAATAAATTTATCTCTTAAACCATATTGCGACCGAATATTTCTTTTTGCCCGGTAAAATTTGTCTTTCTTATTTATTCTCTCGAATAAATTGAATACTCTATATTCTTCACCTGATAATTTATCAGCAGAACCGCTAAATTTTTGTAACCTCGAAAGAATATCAATATATATTTTTTTGTATCTTTTAATAGTGTTTAATTTTTGTTTAGTACTATATTTATTCCCTGAAAATTCTTTTTTCAAATCTATTACTTCATAAATAATATTAATATATTCTTTATCGTGTAAAACAACTTGCTCCCGGTCATATTTTGTGAATATATCTTTCCAGAATTCTACATTATCTCTCAATGAAGGCGGGCATTTAAATATTTCACCTTCAGAACCTTCATTGTTGTCCCAGATTACACTAAGTAAAATGAGAAACAATAGTAAAATATGATTACTTTTTATCTGTTTCATATTCAAAATTTAGCTGCGGATTCATATCCTCTTGAATTTTTAAATACACCCGGAAAGTTACTTTAGAAAATATTATACCTGCATTTATCTGGATAACGCTCTCATTAGAACTGAGACCTTGTTAAAGAGCCTTAATGTTCAAAAAATTAGCTCTTATATTCTTCTGCTGAACTCATTGTCTGAAATGCTGACAATTATAATAAAAGTATTTTGATACTACATTAAATCATACTCATCATTTCATCAGTGGTCATATTTCAGTTAAGCATATCTGAATCTTCATAGTAAATAGTGCTAATTAGAGTAAAATCACCAAATCCGGTCTCATCGATAAAAGTATATTGTCTATTTTTCATATAGTAATACCAGGTTTCATAAGGTGGACCATAGGTATCAGACTCCTGTCTATAAATTTCATCCGGACCTCCCATTATCACATAAATATAGCCCCTGTCGGTCATCCAACCGGTTGCCTTTCTTGAAGATGAAAAGCTTTTAGTAGCAAAATTTATTCTTTTGTAATATTCTACCATTTTCTCATTTATTTTAGTATCCGGTTTTGAGTCACGTTTACTCCAAAACTCTTTAAAGGCATTCAGCTTCTCTTTTCCCTTTGCTTTTTTTATCGCATTTGTCTCCTTTCTTGAAGCAATATATTTCAGTTGGTCAACAGCTTTATCAAAATCATCAATTGAAATGGGAAGCCCTTCCCATCCCACAGAGAATGAAGAGTTGGTCTTCACTTTTTCATCACTTTGTTCTATTTGATACGCAATAGTATATCTACCCATCTCAAGATTTAGATTTTTAAGATCAGTATAAAAATACTCATAATTTTTCTTATTTTTTAAAGATATTATACCACTTTTAATTAGTTTATGGTCATCTAATTCATCAAATACATTAAACTTAATATTAATATCATCGCTTTCATTGGGTAAATACATTTCAAAGTATGCGTAAAATTTTTCTCCATCAATTGAAATATTGTCTTCGGGTGCAGGAATCAGTTTAACCACGTCGTTGGGTAAAAACGCAATTCTATGTAAAAATATTAAATCACTAAGATTAATAGAATTCTTATCAAACTGCTTCATTTCTTTTTGTATTTTCCCCTTAGAGGTATTACCCGAATTTTTATCTTTAAATATTATTTCTATTTCATATTTTTTTGGAATTAATTCTAATGAATTATCCCAATAAGAAAAGAGTAAATCTGAATTTGTTTCCTCAAATTCTATAACTGAAAAGGAATTTTCAAAAGTTTTATCCAGAATTGATTTTTCTTCATCCCGAACTATGATGTTTACTTCATAAGCGGCTGTATAATAATCATCGTTCTTTAAAAATGTTAGGTCATTATATGGAACCTGCAAAAATATTTTCACTCCACTTTTACTAAAGTCATCTTTAATAGGATGATTAAGGAACTTATAAAATACTCTCGGAATAAACTTGGACTCCTGTCCTAATAAGCCAGAACCCAAAAAAAGTAGTGAAATTATTATAAAAATATTTAATATAATCTTATATTTTTTCATAAATATAATATACATTATATATTTCCTTTCTAACTATTATATTCAGCATAAATATCATATTCTTTAGCATTTATAATTTTTACTTCAATTATACTGCCAGGCTCAATTTTGTTATCGATTATAACGTTATTATCAATCTCAGGAGCGTCTTTTTCGGTTCTACCAATAGATATTTTCTTATTAACATCAAATGAATCAACTAAAACATTAACATTTTTGCCAATTAAATCCTTGTTTTTCTTTAAAGAGATTTTCTGTTGTAAGAACATTAATTCTTTGAGTCTATCCTCTTTAATCTTTTCAGGAATATGATTTTTCAAATTATAAGCGTCTGTTCCCTTCTCTTTTGAATATTTAAAAACTCCAAGCCTGTCAAATTCATTTTCTTTCACAAATTCATACAGTTCGTTAAAATCTTCTTCGGTCTCACCAGGGAAACCAACGATAAATGTCGTTCTTAATGCTATTCCCGGGATTTTTGATTTTATTTTCTTAATAAGCCTGATTATTCCCGGCTTTGATACCTTCCTCCGCATAATTTTAAGAATTTTATTCGAAATATGCTGAAGAGGAATATCAAGGTAATTGCATACCTTGTCGGTTTCAGAAATATCTTTTATAATCTTTTCATTCAGTCTTGCCGGGTGGAGATACATTATTCTTATCCATTTAATCGCATCTATTTCATTCAGACTTTTGATAATATATCCTAAGTCGAATCCATTTTTTAAATCTTTACCATAATTAGCTGTATCTTCACCAACAAGTATGAGTTCTTTTACTCCCGATTCCGCTAATTTTTGAGCTTCCTCTAATATATCTCCCGGTTGTCTGCTCCTGTATCTTCCCCTTATTTTCGGAACTATACAATAACTGCAGTCCGAATCACATCCTTCAGATATTTTAATATAAGCAAAATGTTTAAAAGATGAAAACTTTCTCTTATAATTATTATAATTTCCTTTAATATTAAAACGTGAAGCAATTTCTGTAAATTTTTCCACACCATAAATATCATCAATTTCTTGTATCTGGTTTTTTAATTTATCTTTATACCTTTCTGCAAGACAACCGAAAACTATAAGCTCCTTAATTTTTCCATCTTTTTTTAATTCAACAATTTCATTTATTCTATCTAAAGATTCATCTTCTGCAGCCTTGATAAAGCCGCATGTATTTATCATTACAATATCTGAACCTTCCGGATTCGCTGTAAATACATAATCACCTTTGCTTATTATTTCCGCTATTATCTCTGAATCAACTGTATTTCTCGGACAACCGAGGGTTACTAAAGATACTTTTTTCACTTGAAAAATCCTTAATATTTTCGATGTAGTAAAAAGGTGCTATACGATATCTGCTCAAGTGTCAAGTTAGGTTGTAGCATTAGATATATCTTCTTTAATTGCTTTTTGTTGATTCTTTAAATATCTCGAACGTTCCTGCCAAAATAATAATTCTTGTTCTTGCGTCATGCCGAATGTTTTTTTTCTAATTTTTTCAGCACCAATATGTTTCATTTCGACGCAGTCAAATCTCTTAGTCTTCATAAATACGGATTTTCCCCATAATTATTTTTCTTTTTTTACGTTTAATCTAACATTATAAATTTGATGCAGCGGTAAAAAGTAATTTTTTTAAAATATCATATCAATCCTATTGAATTTGATAAATCAAATTCCTACAGCTAATTGGTTGAAAATATGTAAATCGTAAATAATTTGTTTTTATATTATTAAACTAAAATGAACAGGAAATAATTCCCTTTTTTTTAAATTGGATTAATTTTTTTTAAAAACTGAACAACGCATCAACAAACTTTTTTGGTCTAAAAATTTCGAGGTCTGTTATTTTTTCTCCAATACCGATATATTTTACCGGAATTTCCAATTCGAGTTTAATAGGAACGACTACCCCTCCTTTAGCAGTTCCATCAAGTTTTGTAAGCACAATACCTGTTATCTCTGTTGCTTCAAGGAACTTTTTTGCCTGATTTATAGCATTCTGTCCCATATTTGCATCGAGAATCAGTAAAATTTCATGCGGACCATCAGGAACTAATTTTGTTATAACTCTTTTAATCTTTTTAAATTCCTCCATTAAATTAACCTTGGTATGTATCCTTCCTGCCGTATCTATTATAAGGACATCAATATCTCTTTTCAATGCTGCCTGAACAGAATCATAGACAACTGCAGATGGGTCTGAGCCCTGCTTGGTTTTAATTATTTTAACTCCGGCTCTATCGCACCAAATATCGAGCTGTTCTATTGCTGCTGCCCGATAAGTATCTGCCGCCGCCAATAAAACATCTCTTTCGGCTTTTTTATAATAATAAGCAAGTTTCCCTATTGTAGTGGTTTTCCCGGTTCCATTTACCCCTACAATAAGAATAATCCAAGGCTTTTTTTCTGAAATTTCTTCAAACGGTTTATTGCCATTTTCCAGAATACTCAGAATTCCTTCTTTAATAATTGGAAATATATCTTCCGTATTATATTCTTTATTTGGTTTTAGCTTTTCTCTAATATTATCAATTATTTTCATACTTGTTGAAAAACCGATATCCCCCTCGATTAAAATCTGCTCAATATTTTCAAGCATTTCCTTTTCAATTTTTCTCTTTTTTCCAATAACATTTGCAATTCTGCCTAAAAATCCCTCTCTCGTTTTTGAAAGACTGTTTTTCAATTTATCAAATTTACGTGTCATTTGTATTAAGCTTCCATCAATATGATTTTTTCATTATTTAAAATTGTAATTTAATCGAAAAAATATACCACGAATTTCACTGAAGAAAGAAAAAATATTATTTTCAATTGATTCCTTTTTGTGCAATTAGTGGTTAATATCAGACATTTTACGATCTGATTTATAAGTCAAATTTTCATCCAATGCAATTTTTATTATGTCATTTATTACCTTTTTGGAATTTAAGTAAACATTTACCATAGGAAATCAAAGAATATATTATAAAAAATGTCCCCAGATAAACAAAAGGTAATTTTAAATAATCCAAATCTATTATATAAACTGAAACTGCGGCAATAAGAATGCCAAAAGTAACTTTACCGATAATGTCAGACTGCATAACAATCTTTTTTTTCTTAATTATAAAAGAACCCAAGACAATAATTATCAAATCTCTTCCAATAATCAAAATAGCAAACCAAACCGGAAAATTTAATTTTATTACCAGAAAAATCGTTATTGCACCTATTAAGAGTTTATCTGCAAGTGGGTCTAATATTTTACCGGTCTGAGAAGTTTGTCCTAATTTTCTTGCAAAATACCCGTCAAAATAATCTGTCAGTCCCGCTGCTGCTATTAAGTAAAATGCAATTAAATAATCCTCTCTGTTTAAAAAAAAGATAACCGGAATTATAAAAAGAATTCTGATAACACTTAAAATATTTGGTATATTTAACAATTTACGATTTATGATTTACGATTTCATCTGAACACAGCAAATTTCTTATTTAAACACCTTAATAGCATCAATTACTAACGGAGGGTATTTTTTCAGAACAGAAACAAAAATATCTTTTATAGTTAAGTTTTCCGGTGTAATTCCGTCGAATGTTTTTGCTAAAGCGTTAAGGGATTTATCAGAAAGCCCAAAAATTATTTTTTTTATTCTATAACATCTATTATTAATTTCTCCAACAGTACTATTCCATTGTTCGGGATATATCTTTAGTTCATTTTCACTCACATCTCCTTTTAATATTGCTTCGGCTGCTACCTTTCCGGCAATTCTTCCTGCTTTCATAGCATTTATGATGCCACCCCCTGTAATAGGATTAGCCTGATGTGCCGCATCTCCAACAAGCATTAATCCGTCTGCTGCAATTTTTTTCAATGTTTTAGTGCATGGAACGCCTCCTGCAAATCTTGTTAATATCGAAACATCAGGAAAATTAGCTTTTAGGAACTCATTAAGATAATAAAGGGGTGCCCTTTTTTTAGAATAAATGCCTGAAATTCCCAATCCTACATTTGCCGTATATTTACCTTTAGGGAAAATCCATGCATATCCTCCGGGCGCAATATTTTTACCAAAATAAAAGCTAATTACGTCCGATTCAATTTTCTTACTTGAAACTGTAACCTGAGCACAAGTCTCAATATCACGAAGACTAAGGTTTGATTTCAAACCACACCATCTCCCTACCCTCGATTCCACTCCATCAGCCCCTATAACAACTTTTGATGTAATAGAAAACTTTTTTCCCAGATGTTCGCATCTGACACCATTTACTTTTCCATCGTTGAAAATAATTCCGTTTACATATATTCCGGTCACTATCTCAGCACCCTTTTCCGATGCCATTTCTGCTAAGGTATAGTCAAAAACTCTTCTATTAAGAATGTATCCCAAATCTTTAGATTTTATTTTTACGATGCTTCCATCGGGAGCAACGAGTCTGTAGTCTCGTATTTTATTAACGGTCCACTTAGGGTCGGGTGTTAGAAATTCTTTTAAGCCTGCCTCACCCACACCTTCAGCACATCTTACAGGAAATCCAATGTCTCTCTTCTTTTCCAGTAAAAGAACTCCTGCCCCCCCGGATGCCGCATGAAAAGCTGCGGTAGTTCCTCCGGGACCACCTCCAACAATTATTACATCATATTCTTCTTTCATTATTCTTTTATTACTTCATAAGGACAAACGTAAATACATAATTTGCAGTTTGTACATCCTTCAAGAATTTTTATATTTGTCTCCTTTAATTCTATAACATTAGGAGGGCATACAGAAACACATACTCCACAATAATCACAATTATCTTCATCGATGTAAATCATTATAAAACTGGAAAAAATGTTTATAACTTAGTAAAAGATATATTTAAAAAAACCACAAAAGGTATAAAGTATGCGAAGAAAGATTTTTTATCTGTGTTTTATTCTCTTTTGTTCGTAAGAATGTGGTTTATTAAAATCATTTTAGAAAAAACTCGATTTAATAAGGTTTAAAAGAATTAAAAATACGGCAATTGGTGAAACATATTTAATTAAAAAATTCCAGAGAAATCTAATTTTGAAATGAGGATTTCCTTTAATAATCTCTTCTGATGCGAGATGCACTCCCCATTTCCAGCCGACAAAAACTGCTATGAAGAAAGAACCTATAATTAGATTGTAACTGCCGAAAACAGTACTCATAAATGAAAGAAAATCCCCGCCATATACGGGCAGCTTGGTAAAAAATTGTACTATACCTCCGGAAAAAGCAGACGGAATAGCGATTACAGATGCAACAGCTACAGAAATAGCAGTCGCCTTTTTCCGTGACCATTTCCATTCTTCTATAAAGTAAGCAACCACAACTTCAAGCTGTGAGATAGTAGAGGTCAATGCTGCAATCGAAAGAAGAATAAAAAATCCTGTTCCAAAAAAGATTCCACCCGGCATCTTGGAAAATATTGAAGGTATAACAATAAATACCAGTGATGGTCCCTGGTCAGGGGCGAGATTCATAGCAAACAGTGCAGGAAAAATAGCAAGACCCGCTATAAAAGCAATTAAAGTATCCAGAATACACACATAAGATGCTGAAGTAACGAGATTATCCTTTTTCGATAAATAACTCCCATAAGTAATCATAGTACCCATACCGAGACTCAGTGAAAATAATGCCTGACCGAGTGCATTCATAATAGTTGAACCTGTAATTTTACTTAAATCAGGTTTCAGATAGAAGTTCAATCCTGCCAATGCTCCCTCGAGTGTCAGCGACCTTATTACAAGTATTATAAGTAAAATAAATAATATCGGCATCATTCTCTTCGACCATCTTTCTATACCATTCTCAATACCTTTATATACTATCACTCCGTTTAAAAAAAGGAATAAATATGAACATATAAAGACCCAGTAAGGGTCGGAAATAAATTCAGCAAATATTTGTTTTGTCTGCTGAGCATTTTGAATATTATTAAATGAGCCTAATACTGTCTTGAAAATATAACCCATTGTATAGCCGGCAACTATGCTGTAAAAAGAGAGAATAGCAAATCCTGTTATTACGCCCAAAATCCCGACATATTTCCAATTGCTGTCCGGGGCAAGTGTTTTAAAAGAACCGACTATACTTCTTTGTGCACTTCTTCCCATTGATATCGCAGCAAGCATTACCGGGAATCCAATTAAAAGGATGCAAAAAAGATATAAAAACACAAAAGCAGCACCGCCATTCTCACCGGCTAAATATGGAAAACGCCAGATATTCCCCAAACCGATTGCCGAACCGGCTGCAGCAGCTATAAAACCTATTTTTGAACCCCATAAACCTCTGTTGTTATTATTTTCATTCGTCATAGACAGTTTTTAGTTTTGTTAATTCTAATAATTAGTATTTTTGTAAAGAGTTACCCTTGTTGAAGCTTCCATAGGAGTGTCATAATCACTTTGCTTATTATATATGAAAATGTTTATTTATGAATCAATTAAAAATCAATATCTATATAAAATTAATTTTGAGAATCTCTTTATAAAAAAACCTAAAAGAAACTGGATTTAATAAGATTTAGCAGAATTAAAAATACTGCAATAGGTGAGAAATATTTAATTAATATATTCCATAAGATTCTAACTTTAAAATGAGGATTCCCATTAGTAATCTCTTCAGATGCCAGATGAACTCCCCACCACCAACCCACAAAAACTGCTACAAAGAAAGAGCCGATTGTTAAACTGTAACTGCCGAAAAGTGTACTCATAAATGAAAGGAAATCCCCGGCATAAAAAGGCAGTTTTGTAAAAAATTGAACAATACCTCCGGAGAGGGCAGAAGGAACAGCAACTATGAATGTAAAAATAACAGCGGCGGCGGTTGCCTTTTCACGTGACCATTTCCATTCTTCTATAATATATGAAACCGAAACTTCAAGAAGAGAAATAGTAGAGGTTAACGCAGCAATTGACAGCAGTACAAAAAATCCTGTCCCAAAATATGTTCCCCCCGGAATTGAGGAAAATATAGAAGGGATAACAACAAATACTAAAGAGGGCCCCTGGTCAGGTGATAATCCCATAGCAAATAAGGCTGGGAAAATAGCAAGACCGGAAATAAATGCGATTAAAGTATCAAAAATACAAACATAGGCAACTGATGTAACAAGATTATCTTTTTTAGATAGATAACTTCCGTAAGTAATCATAACGCCCATCCCAAGACTCAGTGAAAAGAATGCCTGTCCGAGAGCATTCATTACTGTACTTGCATTAATTTTGCTAAAATCAGGTTTTATATAGAATTTTAAACCCGATGATGCTCCTTCAAGTGTTAATGATCTTATTACGAGCAATATAAGCAAAATAAATAATATTGGCATCAATCCTTTCGACCATTTCTCTATTCCCTCCTCGATGCCTTTATATACAATTACTCCATTCAGAAGAAGAAACAGAGTTAAACATATAAAAACCAGATATGGATCGGAAACGAAATCGTTGAAAATAAGTTTTGACTGTTGTGCATTTTGAATATTATTAAATGAACCGAATAGTGTTTTAAAAATATAACCCAGAGTATAACCTGCCACGACACTATAAAAGGTAAGAATGGCAAACCCTGTTAATACACTCAAACCGCCAATATATTTCCATTTGCTGTTGGGAGCAAGTGTTTTAAAGGCGCCAACTGGATTTTTCCGGGTACTTCTACCGATTGAAACTTCAGCAAGCATTATAGGAAATCCTAATAAAAGAACGCAGAAGAGGTACACTAAAACAAATGCCGCTCCTCCATTCTCACCGGCTAAATATGGAAAACGCCAGATATTTCCCAAACCGATTGCCGAACCGGTTGCGGCTGCTATAAATCCTATCTTTGAACCCCATAGACCCCTGTTATTGAGACTGTCTGACATCAGCTTTTCCTTATCATTTTACAAAACTAAAAAAAAACTTACTTTCTTTGAAAAAAGAAACTTGAATTTTTCGGAATAATAATAATGTCAATATGTAGGGGCGGTTCGCGAACCGCCCCTACATATACCTACATTTTTTTTAAAATTTTACAGATAAATTCACATTTATTGATTTCCTGTTGAAACAAGCAAGAGAAATATTCATATTTTCATTGAATCTGTCGAGATATGCATCAACGTAAGCATCAACTGCGCTGATTCCGAGCATAAAAAAAAACCACCATTCTAAAGTATTTCTTCTTTCTTTATATTTGGTATTACCGGTGTCGTTGAATTTATTATTTTCATCGTAAATCGAATATAACAAAATTCCTTCACAAGCCGCAGCAAAGGAAGCTTTCAATTTCCTGTCATTATAAATTTGACCGAGACCGGGTATAATTAAAGACCTTATTGCTGCGCCTAACGGGGATTTTATTTTTAAAGTGTCACTGCCAATTTTTTCGTCAGAATTTTCTGAAAAACTAAAAGTTACTTTATTTTGAGTAATTTCTTGAGATAATGCTTTTTCATTTAAAGAATTATATATCACTAATACTATAATAATTACGATGCAGTAAGAATATTTTCCTGCAAAGTTAGGATTTTTGATTTTCCTGAAGCTATTTTTTAATTTCTTTAAATTTTGCATCTTCAATATCGCTATCATCGATATTAAGAGAAGATTTTCGCTTTTTTTTGATCTTTGCTTTCTTCTTTTCATTACCTGGTGTTAAAAACATCTTTTTGAATAATGAGTATATTAAATAGAATAGAATTAACCATAATATAAATCGAATCATTATCTTACCCTAAGTTTTTTACTTATTGATTTCAATATATAAAAAAATAATTAATCTTTAGGATTAAAATATTTTGTTCCCTGGAAAGGATTATTGATATAGTTTATTACATCGTCAATTTTTTCGGGATTCATTACAAAATCTATTTCATTAGTATTAATAACGAGTAGTGGAGAAATATCATAGTTAATGAAAAATTGATTATATGCTTCATTTATAACTTTCAAATAATCTCCGGTGATATTTTCTTCATAAGGGTGGCTTCTTTTTCTAATATTTGTCATAAGTCTTTTAGTGCTGGACTGTAAGAAAATTACAAGATCCGGAATAGGGATATCCTTAACTAACAAGTCTGAAATCTTATCATATAAAGCAAACTCTTTTTCATTTAAATTTACACATGCAAAAATCCTGTCCTTTAAAAATATATAATCTGTAACCGTTCTTGAATGAAATAGTTCTCGTTGAGAAAGTTTTTTTTGCTGTTCATACCTTAAAAATAAAAAATTTATCTGAGTTATGAAACCGAACTCTTTTGTGTTTTGATAAAAATCATTTATAAAAGGATTTTCCTCAACATTATCAAGAACAGTTCTTGCATTTAATTTGCTGCCGAGTATCCTTGCAAATGATGTTTTCCCCACACCAATAGCGCCCTCAACTGCAATAAATTCAAATTCTTTTGGAAACTTTACCATTATATGTGTCAGTAATCAGTTTTTAGCTATCGGCTATTAGCTTATAGCTAACAGCTAAAGATTTATACCTTTTATTTTTTTAACCGATTCTACATTATTACAATTTTTCATAATATCGGATATTTTCAATTTAGTTTTTGGACAAATGAAATCATCATCAATCTCTGTTAAAGGTACAAGAACAAATCTTCTTTCATTTATCCCCGGATGGGGTATAGTTAATTCCACACTTTCTATTATTTCTCTACCATAGTATAATACATCAATATCAATCGAGCGGGGACCAAATCTTCTTTGAATCTTTTTCCCTAATTTACTTTCATAATATTTAAGTTCAGGGAGTAATTCGAGCGGTAATAATTCAGTATATATTTTTAATACTACATTATAAAAATATTCCTGCTCTTTAAATCCAACCGGTTCTGTTTCGTATAAAGACGAAACCTTTCTTATACTTGATATTTCGCCAATTAATTTTATGGCAGTTAAAATATTCTTTTCTCTGTCACCGATATTTGACCCTAAAGATAAAAAAACATCCGGCATTATACTATAAGGAAGGGAATAGACGTTCATTCTTGTTCTCAAATTCTGTTTGGGAACGAGAAATACAAAAAATAGGAAATAATAACTATTTACGATTTTCCCTATTCCCTATCCCCTTCTGTCCTTATTCCCTTTTTTGTTTTAACGATTTCAGCTTCAACATAGTCGAGAATTCCCTTAATAGGTGGTTTTAATTTTCTCACTCTAACTAAAATTTCTTCGATGTTAAAATTTTTTATGCATTCTTCAGCTATATTAGCAGCGAGGGTTTCAATAAGGTTAAATCTTTTAACAGTAACAATTTTTTCTATAGTTTTAAAAACATTCTTATAATTCACTGTAAATTTCACATTATCTTCCTTTGCAGCTCTTATCATATCAATCTTAAGTTCAATATCAACTTCATATCTCTGTCCAAGCTCTCTTTCCTTAGCATCATCACCATGGAAGGCATAAAAAGACATATTTTTAATATTCAGCTTATCAAAATGCATAACTAAATCCCATAAAAAGAATTTACAATTTATAAAAAAGTATAAATTTATTGCTCATTACTTTCAATTCATAAACCGTAAATTAAATAATTCCTCTTTTGCTTATTTCAATAAAATCAAGAATATCCTTAACTTCAGGTGTTATTTCTACTTCGCTTTTAATCTTTTCAACTGCCTGTGAAACATTCATATTCATTTTGTAAATGATTCTGTAAACTACTTTCAATTTAGAAATAGTATCTGTTGAAAAGCCTCTTCTTGTTAAGCCTACAATGTTTGGACCGCAATAACTCAAGGGTTCCCCACTTGCAAGAATAAACGGGGGAACATCTTTTGGGACTCTGCAACCGCCGCTGATAAAAGAGTGTTTTCCTATCTTGACAAATTGATGAATTGGGACTAATCCGCTGATATTGGCATAATCGTGAATCTCAACATGACCGCGCATATTACAGGCATTAGAAATTATTACATTATTTCCTATCAGGCAGTCATGAGCAATATGGGCATACACCATTATATAACAATTATTTCCGACTATTGTTTTGCCGCTGTGTGATGTTCCTCTATTTAAAGAGCAAAATTCTCTGATAGTTGTATCATCACCAATTTCAAGCGTAGTTTCTTCATTCTCAAATTTCAAGTCCTGTGGAACTGTTCCCAGAACAGCATTATGAAATATCTTACAGTTTTTCCCGATTCTCGTCCCGGAGGCAATAAATACATTTGTGCCAATTTCGGTGTTATCTTCAATAATTACATTATTTTCAATTATTGAGAACGGACCAATTTTTACATTATTTCCGATTTGAGCCTTCTTATCTACCAGAGCTTTTGAATCTATTCCCAAATTTATTAACTCCACATGCTTTTTTAAAAGTATTTACAAGAAAGAAATTCAATTTAAATAGGTTTATTTTTTTCTACGACTGTTGCCTTAAGCTCAGCTTCACAAACCAGCTTATTTTCTACAAAAGCTTTTCCTTCCATAATACAGATTGATGCTCTTCTTTTCTTCATAATGAGTTCAAAGCGGAGTTGGTCGCCGGGTGTAACGGGTTTTCTGAATTTCACCTTATCGATTCCCATAAAATAAACAAGTTTTCCCTCAGGACTGTCAACAGAATTCAGAAGAAGCACTCCCCCGACTTGAGCCATAGCTTCGACAATCAGCACACCGGGCATAATGGGATGTCCGGGAAAATGTCCGGAGAAAAATGGCTCGTTTATCGTAACATTTTTAATACCCACTATCCTATCCATTTCAAAAGAAATAATTCTGTCAATGAGAAGGAATGGATATCGGTGAGGCAAAATTTTTTCAATGGCAGAAATGTCAAACACCAATCCCGGCTTTTTGGATTTCTGATACTTTGCAGTAAGCTGCTTCTTCTCATATAATTTCCTGATTTTCTTTACAAATTCAATATTAGATTTATGACCGGACCTAGCGGCAAGTATCTGAGCTTTTATCGGAACTCCTACAAGCGAAATGTCGCCTAAAAGGTCCAACAGTTTATGCCGACATAACTCATTTTTATATCGCAACTCCACTCCGTTTAATAAACCGTTTTCCCCAACAATCACACCTCCTTTTATATTAAACTTTTTTCTTAATCTATCAATTTCATTTTGGTCTACTTCTTTATCGACAACCACAATTGCACTATCCAGATTACCACCTTTAATCAATCCTTCTTCGGCAAGTTTTTCAACTTCTGTAAGAAAACAAAAGGTTCTTGCAGGTGCAAATTCTGTAACAAATTCTTTTTCAAGAGAGAAAAGACCTGTATGCTGACTGCCAAGTGCAGGATTATTATAATCGATCATAATGGTAATTCTGAAGTCATCAGTCGGCAGTGCCACAATTTCAACACTATTTTTCTCATCTTTATAAGAAATAGTTTCATCAATCACTAAATAATTTCGATAAGAGTCCTGGTTAATAAAATCCGTTTTTAAAAGTGTTTCCACAAAAGGGAGTGCACTCCCGTCTCCAACCGGTGCCTCATTACTACTCACCTCAACTATTATATTATCGATCTCCAGTCCTGTGATTGCAGCAAGAACATGTTCGACAGTATGAATCTTAATCTCTCCAATTCCGAGAGTAGTTCCTCTTGATATATCTACCACGTTATCAATTATAGCCGGAATCTCCGGACAATTATCACAATCTGTTCTTATAAATTTAATTCCTGTATCTTCAGGAGCCGGATTAAAAGTTACTTTTGTTTCATTACCGGTATGAAGCCCGATTCCTGAATAGGATATTTTATCCTTTATAGTTCTCTGAAATTTCCTCATTAATATCCCCAGTATTAGTAATTCTTAATTGATAATTATTCAATTGCCAATAGCCCCCTGTAAGGAAGTATGAATGACTTATGAATTTTACTATTGGCTATCGCCTGGTTTCCTTCTCAAGATTTTTGACTCTTTTGAATAAGCCGGGTATCTTTCTAAGATAAACTTCAATCTTTTTAGTTTCTTTTAATTCTTTAGCAGGTGTGCCCCAAACAATTAAATCATCAGGAATGGATTTTATTATACCTGCTTGTGCACCAATCCGGACTCTGTCTCCAATCTTAATATTATCTACAAGTCCTGCCTGCCCGCCTATTTGAACATCTTTTCCGATAGTAGTACTACCGGAAATTCCAACTTGACCTGCTATTACAGTATTATCATTTATAATTACATTATGTGCCATATGAATAAGATTATCAAGTTTACAGCCCTGTTTAATTCTTGTTTCTCCGAAAGTTGCTCTGTCAATCGAACAGTTTGCGCCTATTTCTACGTCATCCTCGATACAGATAATACCGGTGTGTGGAATTTTTATATAACTTCCACCGTCTCTTACAAAACCAAATCCGTCACTACCTATCACAGTTCCGGAATGAACTATTACTCTTGTTCCGATAAAAACATCCCTTAGAATTGAAACATTAGGATATATTATAGTTTCTTCCCCGATAACAACATTTTTACCAACATAAACACCGGGATATATCTTTACTCCTCTTTTAATAACCACATTGTCTTCCAGAACAACATTTGCTCCTATTGCAGCATCGTCTTCTATCTTACAATTTTTACCTATAACCGCTCTCTCATCAATACCGCTTTTAATCGTTACTTCAAAAGGACGAAACAGGTGAATGAGTTTTATGAATGAAATAAATGGATTTTTGACCTTAATTATGTTTTTGTCACTGTCCTCAATATCCGTAGGTACTATAACAGCTGATGCTGAGGTTTTTGAAAGAAACTTAAAATATTTTTTATGAGCAATAAATGTAATTTCCCCATCTTTAGCACTCTCAATCTGTGCTATATCACTAATAGTAACCGAGCTGTCCCCTATCAATTCGCCATTGATAAAATTCTCAATTTCCGACAGTTTCATCTCCATAAGATTTTTCCAAACCTTGATAATAATATTTATTCTGAGTTGTTTATTTTAAAGTCTTTTTGTTTCAATTTATCAACATCATTTAATCATCTTTCCAGCGTCGATTGCTGCTTTGGATTTAATTTTGCCAATTCGTCAAGCACCTTTTGAGTAATATCCTCCGTTTTATCCGGATTGGCATACAGGATACCCATATTTACAATATCAAGAACGAGATCAAAATTTTCGTCCATAGAAATTTTATCAATAGTTTCATTAATCTTTTTAATAACAGGGTCTGTCAACTCACGATATTTTTTTTCAACTTCGCCACCTTGTCCAAATACTTCCTGTTGATATTGCATACTTTTACGATAAAGGTCTTCCAAATCTTTCTGCATCTGTTTTTTTCTTTCTTCACTTAAAAGAAGGCTCTGACTCTCATATTTTTTCGATTCAGCAGCAAATTCACTCCTTAAATCTTCAAGCTCTTTTTGATGCTTACGATTTATTTCATCAACCTGTTTTTGAACTTCTGCCATTTCGGAATAGTTTTGCATAATTGTTTCTGTGTTAACTAATCCGATTTTTAATTGTGCTGATGTAGGAAAATTAAACACAAGTATTAACAAAAGTATAGTTAAAGAATATTTTGTTATTCTCTTATTTTCCATAAAACTAACCTCCCATATCTCGTAATTATTTTTATCCCGATTAATTTTTATTAGGGGTAAAGAAGTATCTTTGTGAAAGTAGGGGCACGGCAGACCGTGCCCCTACTTTCACAAAGCATTTTAGCGCTTTCATTATCAATATTAACTCTAATCTGCAAACTTAATAAAACAATAATAAGGAACAAATGTTTTTATATTTTGTGATACTCCAAAGAAGTATGAATGATTATTTTGCAGCAGTCTTATTTAATTCATCGAGCACCTTTTGAGTAATATCTTCGGCTTTATCCGGATTAGAGTATAATATACCCATATTCACAATATCAAAAACCAGGTCAAATTTCTCATTTGCTGAGATTTTACCTATTGTATCATTAATCTTTTTGATAATCGGCTCACTTAATTCCTTAGATTTATTCTGAATTTCAACTCCCGCATCCTGTTGATATTGCACACCTTTGCGATAAAGCTCTTCTAATTCCTGCTGCATTTGTTTTTTTCTTTCATCGCTTAAAAGGAGGTTTTGACTCTCAAAACGTTTTGATTTTGCCTTTAATTCATTTTCCAGATCCATAAGTTCTTTACTATGTTTCTGCTGCAATGCTTCCACCTGTTTCTGTACTTCCATCATTTCTGAAAAGTCCTGCATAATTATGGCAGTATTAATTATTCCGATTTTCAATTGTGCAGAAGAATTAGAACTAAACACAACTGTTAATAAAAACAGTATAGTTAAAGTATATCGTATTACATTTTTATATCGCATTTATTGAACCTCCAAATAATATAGTTAAGAGTTTAGAAGGAATAGGACTTAGGGAATAATAATGATTTACGATTATTGACTATTTCCTAACTCTTAACTCCTAATTATATTAAAAATTTCTACCGAACTGAAAATGAAATTTCCATTGCCCTCTTTTTTTATTAGTCTTCATATCATAGTGGTCAAATCCATGACCGATATCGAGTCCTAATAGACCCATCATCGGCATAAAAACTCTAAATCCAAAACCTGCAGATCTTTTTAAATCAAATGGATTTGTACTTTGAATATTTTTCCAGGTATTTCCTGCTTCTGCAAACAAAAGCCCAAAAACGGTTGGATTTGGTAAAATAGGAAACCGTATCTCATAAGTCCATTTCAAAATTATTCTGGCTCCAATTGCGTAACCATATTCGGTTAAGGGACCAACTGTTCTATCATCATATCCTCTTAACGGAGTTCCAACTGTAAATGCTGTTCCTCCCATATAAAAACGATCAAGAGGGGGTATGTAAGAATCGCTGGCAAAACCATTGAGATACCCGAACATAAAATTATCATAGAAAACAAATCGCCTCCAAACGGGCACATATCTTTGAGAGTTAAAAATGTGCTTATGAAAATCCTCGTTTCCACCGAGAACCCCGCCGGAATATTGACTTGTAAATGAAACAAGGGAACCATTGGTCGGAAATTCGGGATTATCTCTGCTGTCTCTGGTAAAAATTTGTGTAACGCTGACAGCATTTGAAGTTATCCCAATGAGATTTGCGTCAAGTTGAAGGCCAGGATCAACATTACTCACTTTATTTTCTACTATCTGGAATATCCAGTCACCTCTGAAGAAATTATCGGGCCATTTAGATTCTCTTCCGAATCGCAGAGAGGTTCCTCTGTTGCGCCAATCAAATCCATAATACTCTCCACCTCTTTTAGTATCAAAAACAGAAAAACCGGCAAGTGTTGGCGTGCCAAAAAGCCAGGGTTCTGTAAAACCTATCTGAAATGAGCGGTAAATTTTCCCGAACTGCCAATCAATATTGAACCTCTGTCCCTTGCCAAAAACGTTACTCATAGAAATTCCAAGAGCACCGATTAATCCGTCTCGTTGACTTACACCGGCAGACATATTCGCAACATCCGTCGATTTTTCCTCTACTACAAATTCTATATTTATCTCCTCCATATTACCCGGTATCATATTATATTTTGGCTCAACCTTTCCGAAATAATTAAGCATAGTAAGCTCTCTCTGGCTTCGCTGCAGTTCCTCAGCCGAAAACATATCACCGGGTTTTATAGTTATTTCCCGCCTTAAAACGTACTCTTTTGTTTTTGAATTTCCCGTTATTACAACATCATTTATCTTAACCCTTTTACCTTCCCTTATGCTAAATTCCAAATCAATTGTATCTTTTGCAACGGGGATTTCTCTCGGTTCAATACCTAAATATATATAACCTTGATCCGAATATAATTTATATATATTTTGAAAGGTTGTATTAAATTTTTCCATATCATACTGGTCGCCTGAATGGAATTCAAACTCATCCATTATTTCCTTTTCAGAGAACGCCTCATTTCCTCTCATTGTTATATCGCCAAAGTAGTACGTTATTCCTTCTGAAACAGTAATATCAACGAAAAGACCGGTCTTATCTTCCGAATATCTCAATGAATCTGTAACAATAAAAGCATCCCTAAATCCCTTTGTTTTATAAAATTCTATTACCTTTTCTTTATCATCTTCAAACTCTTTAGGATTAAAATCCGCTCCTCTCCACCAGGTGTCTTCTTTAGTATTTTCAAATTGTTTTTTTAGAATCTTACGACTAAATGAGTTATTTCCGAAAAAGTCTATTCTTTTAATCTGAACCTTTTTACCCTCATCGATATTAAAGCTTAAATTGACTTTACTGCTGTCTTCTATATATTCCTTATCAGTTTGTATATCTGCAAGGAGATAACCTTCATCAGCATATAATTTTTTCACTTTTCTTACTGAATTTTTCAGCCTCAGAGAACTTATATGCATTAAGCGGTATAAATTTATTTCTTCTTCAATCTTTTTTTGTTTAATTTCTTTATTTCCGATTATTTCAATTTTTGCCAGTCTCGGATATTCTTTTACTTTTATAACAATATCGCTGCCCTGTTCATTTTGAGATTCTATCTCAATTTGAATTTGCGAAAACACTCCCAATCCCCATAAACGTTTTACGGATTGTTGAATATCTTCCCCTGTGACTTCGCTTCCTACCATTAGTTGAGAAGTCAACCTGATTATTTGAGCCCTCGTTGGGTCTGTCCCTTCAATCCTGATATTAGAAATTTTTAATTTTTCTTCCTGCGAAAACACCATATCCGGAACAATAATAACTAAAATTAATATAAGTATAAATCTTTTCATCAGAATCGAAACCTTCTTATAGAGTTAGGAATTAATAATAGTGAAAATTTATTTTTTAAGTACGAATTGCAATTTATAAATTGAAAGAGTACAATTCGTTGTTCATAATTTGCCGTTCATTAATTATAAACCTATAATTTAACAATTTTAAGGTATATTGTAAAGTAAAATCTTATTTTAATAGTAATACCTCAGTTATTGTTAGCTATACTTAATGTCAATGACAAAAAGAAGGGGAATAAGTGTAAATCAGCATTATTTTCTATTCCCTATTCCTTACTAACTCCTCCGCCATAAGCGGAACCGCCTTCGGCGGATAACTCTTAACTCCTAACTATATTTGAACACTAATTTGATAGTATAAAATACTGCCTTATCCATAATCTTTTGTCTTTTTTATTCTGATACCTGTCAAACTGATAGTCATATTGCATTTCCAGCATAACTCCCGGTGCTAAACGATACTCTAATCCAAATAGATGGCTCAGACCCAATTTTTCTTTTTCCTCTCTTACAAATCCTGTAACTAATTGTCCCTCATAAGAAAAATAAAACTCATTTGATATATATTTTCCAAGGACCAATGAGGAACTCTGGAATAACAATGAGGGTCTGTAAAATATCTTTTCTCCTAATCTTTTAGAAGCTCCCATATTAAAACTTGACTCGAAAAAATATTCAGTTAAGTTTCTTGCAAAACTTGGTTTTAAAGTGAGCTCGTCGAGTCCAAAAAAATCTCTAATCTTACGTTCAATAGGTTTAACTATTGGACGTAAGAGCATGTTCTGAGCTCTCATTCCAAAAACAGTTGGTGCTTTACTCGCTATATCATAAACAGAATATCCGAGCAATCTTAATATCTCTTCCTGAGATACTTCTAAAGCAGGATTTTCACCGGATGGTTCGTTTATTTCAAACTTAAGACTCAGATTGTTAAAGTTATTACCAGACAAATTATTTTTCGAATCAGTAGTTTTATAATATGGAACAATATAAATATCTCTTGGAAAATCAGTGGAATCTCTAATTGTTGTTCTGGCTCTTCCGGAAATAGTTGGAAATTCATTTCTTTTGTCAAATGCAATATCGAATCTTTCTACTCTGAAAATTAAATCCATAAATTCTATAGTTCCGCGGGTTGATAATACATTTCCCTCGACACCAAAAGTTCCATCATCGATAATTCCACTAAATTCAATTCCTTTTTCCGTATCATCAATCGAGATGTCGAAGTAAATATTATCCGTAATAGAAGAAACACTCGTCGGTTCAACTCTAAAATATCTAACATCTCCTAATGCGAAAACCGATAAATCCCAGTTGATTTTTTCAAAAAATTTTTCTACGGCTCCTTTTTCACCACCCTCTCCAAGAAAAGGGTAAGTAAAGTTCATTTTTCCTACATTAACTCTACCTCTTAAAACAGGATTATCACTTGGACCGGAAAAATAAAATTTTTCCTCAGGATTTTTTCCAAGCAAATGAATCTCTCCTGTTTCCCCTTTTTCCATTAATGGTGGAATGTTTAATCTAATACCCTTATCGTCATTCTCTAATATTAAAATACCCCAGTTAAGCCCATCTTCTAATAATACCAGCGGTTCCAAATCAATTTCTTTTCCATCATCTCTTTTTATATTAACTCTTTGAACATTAGAAATTTTAATAAATCTATCGTCAGCAATAGATGAAATGTTGTTAATTTTTATAAATCTTTCTCCAGATTTAAGATTTGCATCAACCTGAATATCTTTTAACTCATGCAATACAGAGGATAATTTTAAATATCCGTCGGAAATTTTTATATTGCCGCTGCCGACCGTAAAATTATCGAAGTTTCCTGTTAAACGAATATTAAAAGAACCTTTTCCGCTGCCGTCAACAAAAAAGTTCTCAAACTCAGGTAAGAGTGATAATATATCTCCTTTGCCTTCTATTATAAGATCAATTTCATCATTCCTGTTAAAAGGTAAATATCCTTCCCCTGAAATAACGAATCTATCTCCTCTCTCTAAAGAAAATTTTCTGATGGCAAGACTTGTACCATTTCTCTTTTTGCCATTCTCATCAATCTTCTCCGGATTGCCAAGACTAATATTTAAATTAGTGAAGTTATGACCATATATGTTACCGTTATTTAAAAGAACTGAACCGAATAATTTTGGGTGTTTCAGTTTGCCTATTAACTCAAGATTAGCATTTGCAAAACCCGATATAAATTTCTTTTTATAGTTAATTGCATTTAAAATCATTTCACAATCAAGACTATCACCTTTAATAGTGAAATAGATATTATCTTCTTTTAAATCTAAATTTCCCCACCCGGCAATCAGCTTTTTATCTTTATTATTAACGTTTATTTTATTAATCTTAATGCTTTTCCAATTTTCTGCTTCAAAACTAATCAGTCCGTCTAATCCGGAGGTACCTCCAATTTTAGTATCCATGATTTTAAGTTCACCGGAAATATCGGGTTGTGAAAGAGAACCGTTTAACTTTATCAAACCATCAATATTACCCCCTTTTAGAGAGGAGAAATTTTTGTTAAAGAATTTCTCAATTTCTGAAACATAAGTTTTTACTGACAATTCCATATCTATGTTCTTTTGTAATATATTTATACTCCCGATTATATTAAATATTCCGGGTATTTCCAATTTATTAAAAATAATTTGTCCATTTTCATTAACTAAATCGAGGGAAAATACAAATTGTTTTTCAGGTTTAGGATAATACAGGACCTGAGAAAAAACAAACCTTTTCTGGTTTTCCTTTTTCGAGTAACCATTTAAATCAATCGCAATTCTTTTTTCTTTTGATTCTTTCGTCTTTTCATATCCCCTTCCTTGAAAGGAGTAACTATCTTCCGATTTTTCTGCCTTGAATTCAATATCAATATTATTCTCAATTTCACTAAAAAATGGAATATCAATTATTTCATTTATAACTCCAAACGGATTTTTTAATGACAAAATTTTCCATTTATTGTTATTAAAATCAACGGAACCATTAAACTCTAATCCAGAGGAAAGGGGTGTATTTTTAAATTCTAAAATATTGTCTTTTATATTTATTTCTCCTCTAATCGATTTGGAGTCATCATTATTAAAATCAACCTTAAATAATCCCTGAATATTTGCTATATTTCCTGTAAAACCAGCTTCTAAAATTCCCTCTTTCTGTTTAAATCTGGATAAAGGCAGTTTTTTAGATAAATTAATAAAATTCAATTTTGAATTTACAAAAAGATCAATATTTTTATCATTTTTCAAGCTTATATCACCATATATGCTTGTAGTAACAATATCGTTTGTAATTATTAAATCTCCAATCTTTATATTTTTTTCATTATAATCCAATTTAGCCCTGACATCACCAATATAGTTTTCATTAATTGAAAAGTTATTTAATTTTAATCTCCCAATAAACTCCGGCTTTCGAATATCGCCTTTCATATCAACGTTCAAAAACAGCATGCCGTCAAATCTATCGTTCTTTGCCGTAAGTATATTCTTGCTCAATTTATCGATATCAATTCCGTTCCCTACAATTTCAATATTTAATTTTGGATTAAATATGTTGCTCACCTTTCCAAAAGATTTTAATTCGGCATTTTTATATCTTAAATTTAATTCATCGATGATAAAGTCCATTTTTTGGAAATTTCCCTTTAAAAATATATCATTAAGTTTAATCTTTTCATTTAGAAAGGTAATTTCACCGTCCTCAAGTACTAAATTTCCGCTAATAGCAACTTCGTCTATGGTTTTTGCATCTGAGTCAACCTCAAGATTTAAATCGCCGGTTATTATGCCGTTAGTAAATTGGAAATATTTATTATTTAAAGCTGAATTCTTTTTATCTATAAAGTAATTCCTTAATTTTAATTTACTAAAATACTTATTCCCTGCCTTTTTGCCTGTAAGTCTGAAATTTTTCGCTTTTTTCGAAAAATTACAACCATCAAATTTGAATTCAAAATTATCCTCACTTTTTAGTTCAATCCATCCTTGTAAATCAGAAACAATATTTAATTTACCTATCTGAATTATACCGTCATAAATATTTATCCTTTCTACGAAATTCACTTTCTGTCTAATCTTTTCAAACTCTTCAAGAAGATATGATATTATATATTCTTGATTTAAGTTATCATTATTGAATTTTTTATCGGACTTTTTTTGTATTATTGTTATATGAGGATTAAAAAATGTTAACTCGATTGGAAAGGATTTATAATCGAAACCGTTTTTAATAAAATTCTTTAAATTGTACCCAACATGGATTTTATCTATTTGGAGGTCTAAATTGTTGTTTTCAGATAAGATTTCAATACCATTTAATAAGACTTCATTATAATTAACTTTTAAATTTTTAATATCAAGATAACCGTCAAACCTCTGGCTAATTTTAGTTAAAAGAATATTCCTAACTCTTTCATTAATTTTGATGTAACTAATCCCGAACCACAAAGAAAATAACAAGAAAAGTAATAATGAAAAAATTATTATAAGATTTCTTTTTTTCATAATAAACACTCATGCTGCTATGCAGCGCCACGAAGTATGAAAATACTTGATTTTTCTCTGTTGGTGACAACACCACCAGAGAGCTAATCCACTCAACAGGATTCCTGTTTTTCGTGGAATATGTTCTATTTTCGGAATGACATATCGCTCCTATCGGAGCTCGGATTATCTTTTCAATTCAACTACTATAAACATTACGCTCCTAATGGAGCTAAGAGTATTAATATTAAGTCCCGTAGGGACGATATGTTTATAGAATTAATGTCCAT
>SDBU01001511.1_pt1 | contig 32938 bp, 65 predicted proteins | sample 2277071 | NCBI WGS metagenome assembly SDBU01 (sample SAMN10397929, study PRJNA504765) | marine sediment metagenome | isolation source: marine sediment core GS08_GC12, 126 cmbsf | place: Arctic Ocean: Gakkel Ridge, Loki's castle | collected 2008 | reverse complement strand
CACCCATCGCCTGGGCCATGAGGCTGTAAAGACACCCATCGTAATCGCGCACCACCTTGAACCCATCCAGCCACTGCGTCACGGCACATCCTCCTCAAGCCTCTCCACCCTCATATTCAAGAACCGCTCATCAAGCCCCGCTTCTTGCGCAACTCTGCGCGCGATGACCTCGACGGTGCGCGCGTGCTGATAGACGTAGGCCCAACTACTGCGCTCATCGGCGGACAGCGTCCAGCCCTCTTCGGTCCACGGCGTCGTGTCGTCGAAGTACTTCTCTGCCTCGACGCGACAATCGCGGGCGTGGTCGAGTATCGCCGTCATGTCGACCGCGTGGGGCGCGACAGGCTGCACGGCGACGCACGCCGCGAAGCACGCGACCAGAACGAGCGCACATACACGAACGTCAACCATCGGTCTCTCCTCTCTTTGGTCGACGGACCTTGATAAACCCGCAGCCATGACAGTTGTGGCACTCAGCCGCCGTCACAACGGGCTTGCTTTTCTTTCCGTCAGGGAACTCGCACTGGCTTGTTGTCACAATGACCCCGCCGCCCGCACAGATCGGGCAGTTGAGAATCAAGTCTTTCCCCATACGCCGCACGTTCCACGCCTGCGGGTCAGCGCCCAACTCGATCACGTCACCCATCGGTCTCCTCCTCCCACGGTGCGCGCAGCGCGATCTCAAATGTCGCGTCGCGCCGCCACTCAAGTTCCTTGTGCGTCCAGTACTCCAACACCCGCAGGTCATCGCAGTTCATCGTCGCGCCCGTTGCGCAGCCCTTGTGCATTGGCGGGTCGCCGTAATGGAGCGTCTGCTTCTTGATTTGATCCGCCAGTGTGCGCGGCGGGACCTTGTAAAGGTGGTCGCGCACGTCGTTCGTCACGCTCCACGCCATCGCAACGCTGAACGGTCGGCCGCACGCCTGACACGCGATCTCGATAAGCGCCGCCTCTCGTGCATAGATGCAGTTGCAGTCGCGGGGCTTGAAGTCGTCGTAGCGCGGGCATCCAACTTCGTCCCACCACTTCGGTTGGCCGAGCCGGCTTATGATGTCACGATAGGCTTGGAGCATCGGTCTCCTCCTCCGCTTCGGGTTCGTTCTCCACGGCGGCGCGCAGCGCGTTCTCTGCATCCTGTAACCGCGCTAGCTCCTCAGGCGAGTACTGCCCGCTGAAGAGTATCCCGCCATAAGTGTGTCCCTCTACGCAAGCCGCATCGAGCAGCTCGTGGATAACCGCCTTCAGCCGGTCGCGGTGGGCCTTGACCCGCTTGTAATGCCTGCTCACAATGTCTAGGGCTTCCTGCTTTCCCGCAAGCTGCCCCTCCATGCGGCCCGTTTCTGCTGCGTTGCGGGCCTTGAGGTCGGCAATGCAGCCCTTATAATGCTTCACGGTCGGCGCAACACGCTCACGCCACTCACGCTCACTTTCGGTCATCGCCCTCCTCCTTCTTGGGTTCGTTCGCCACGGCTGCGCGCCCCTTGCGGATTTGTTTGCAGTCTGAGCATCCGCAGTCGTGGCGGTCTGGTTCGCCGTCAATGGTGTAATGTGACAGCGCCTCCATCAACGCCTCAACCGCCGCCTTCAGCCGGTCGCGGTGGGCGGTGAGGCTCGCGATCTCGCCGAGGAGCTTGCACTGCATCTGCTGATAGTCACCGACAGCCCGCCTAACGTCCGCCTCCAGGTCCGCGATGCGCTGCTCTAGCCCCTCGACAAAACCCTCTGTTTCGTCATTCTCAAGCATCACTTTGCCTCCTTCGTAAGTCCCACCGCTGCCCGCCGCTCCGGGTCCAGCAGCGCCACGACAAGTTGCACACAGTTGGGCAACACATAATCACCCATGTGACCCCAATACGGGCAGACCCGGCGACACTTTGGAAGCAAAGCCTTGATGCCTTGGTACAGGTCTCGTTGATCCTTGTCATCCAGCGGGCAGCTAAACATCGGACTGCTCCGCCCTCGCCGCCATTGCGAAGGCGCGGGCAAAAGCCGTCGGGCCGCTGGTCTCGTGCCTGCCCTCGTACTCTTCGTTGCCGCTGGTGTAACAAACAGCCCCCCACCACTCGCCGTTATACCAAAGCTCGGGCTCCTGTCCCCGCGCCACAGCCGCGTCGAGGAGACGGCCTGTGTCGCGCCAGTCCGAGTAGTCCGTTAAACGACATCCGTGGTAAGTACCCTCCGCGTCGGTGAAAGACACGAAGCATCGCCCGTCGTCCAACACCTTGCAAGAGAGGTCTGTCGCACCCGCAAGGAATGCCTCGGCCTGCGCCACAAGCGCATAAAGCTCCGCCCCCGCAGGCAGCGTGCCGATCTCGGCAAGGGTGTAGTCACTTAGGAAGCGCATAACCCCTCCTCTTCATTTCCCGCATCAACACGCGGTGTATTTCCTTATTCGCCTTGACCCGTTGGCGGCTTCGTTCCGCCCACAGGTCCGGTCCAATGGGGGTGTATTCGCGTAGGGTTTTCATATTACTCCTCCCACCCAAGCCATGACCAACGTAAGAAGCAGGCCCAAGCACATGCCGAACAGAACAACTCCCACGATGAACTTGTAGGCTTGGTCGCTCATGTCTTCTCCCTTTCCCTCGGCGCAGGTCCGATCAGTATGTCGTCGTCGCGTGGTCGGTCCTGAAGGAGCCGCGTGTAGTCCCTGATCCGTTTCCATATCCGCCACGAGAGCTTGTTGTCGGTGCGCAACGGGCGCTTCGTCTTGAGGGGTTTCCAGTTGCTCACGTCCCCGCCTCCTTCTCCCCCACGTCGGCGAGTTGTTGACCTTTCCGATAAAAACAACCCTGCCCTGCCGCCAGACACTGTGTGCAGTCGCTGTTACGCACTTCTCCGGCCTCGGTGATGCACCACCACCCAGAACAACGGCATCTTACCTTGCCGCTGAAAACCATCTGGGCATATCCCGTCTCGTAGTCCGGGCACGCTGTCATGCGCCCCTCCGACATCGACAGTGCCAGAGCTTCATCAATATCATCAACCGTCAAACCCATATGTAATGAAGCCAAGCAGGGCAGCGCTTCCCACAAACCCCGATTGCGCGTGAAGCCGTACTGTGGAATGCCGTTGGCGTGCAGACCCGTAATCACAGCGGCCACCCGATCCGTCAAATCCGGTAGACAGTCGCCCCATGTGAACCACTGAAGCAGCCTCTCCGTGCGCGGGCTCTGCATCAGGTCGGTGAACTCCGCGCGCAGGCGTCGGATGATGACCTCATGATCGTTCTGCCGGAAGAATGCAAGCGCCTGCCGTTCTATGGCATTCACAACCAACCCGCTTGGACAATGCTCCATGCAGACGGGCGTGGCAAACGCACATGTGCCCCCTGCTGCTGGCGGGCCGACGGGGAAGTAGATTGACGGGCAGTCGCAATCCATAAGGATAATCCTGTCGCCGCTCACGGCTTCTCCTTCTCCCCCACGCCGGCGAAGGGCTTTTGCGCTTCGCGCGCCGCCAGCACGAATGCCGTGAACTTATTCGCAAGCGCGTACCCGATCTCGCCGGAATGCGCATTAAGCAGGCCCGCTGCGATCACCATATCATCGAGGATAGTCATGTTGTCCGATTCACGACGCTTCCTGAACAGGGTGGCAAGCGCCTTCACGTCGGCGGGGGTGTACGGGCGAGGTGCGCACCCCCCACACTGCTTCCGATTCGATGGGATGCGACAACCGCATGTGTCACACCATCCTTGGCTACTCACGTCGCACCTCCTTTACCAGCCGCTCGATGATGTCGTTCGTCGTCGCCATGCGCGCGGGCACCTCAGCGGAACATTGGTCATCCGCAAGCACCTCCTGCGTCACCGCGTCGATGAAGTCCACGATGCCCGGATGCCCCTTCACCAACGCGAACCGCCTGTCCACTGCCGCCTTGTAGTCGTTCAGCTTCACCGCTCACCTCCTTTAGAACACCCCGGCTATCCGCTGTATGCCGCGAATCAAGCGGAAGGGGCATGAAGCCCCTTTCGCCGGGGTGCTCATTTGTCCTGCTCCTGCAACCCCTTCAGCACACATTTGCGGCAAGCGTGAAAATCAAGACAGTCGTCAGCGTCGCACGCGAAAATGATTGGTACCGCGACGGGGTCTTCTTTTGTGCCCACCTGATGTTGCAGCACAACCCCCACGCTGTCGGCGTCGAGTTCTTCCCTGCCACACACGTCACACGCATACCTGTCCAACTTCATCACTAGCCTCCTGTATCTTGGCCTCCCCCACAACGCCCGGATGCCTCCTGCACCCGCGCACCTTGCCCACGTCGGGCACGCACAGTTCCACCGATGTCATCCACGTGGTCCGCTTCCCGCAGAACCAGCAGCGTTCGCGTTGCATCTTGCGGGCCTGGCGCATCTTGCTCATTCACCGTGTCCCCCTGTTTCCGCAAAAAATACGGCCACGGCCAAGGCGCTCCAAATATGCTCCTTCACGCCGAACAGCGGGCCGGGCTTCTTCACCGTGCCCTTCGCCTCTCGCGGCGTGTCGTGGCCGAAGTAGTGTGACAGCGCGTGCCGCACCATCGTGGGCGTACCCCGCCGGTCATGGCACAACTTGCGCTTGATGTCGGGCCGCTCGACCTCATGGAACACCCCGCCGCGCCCGTGCCAGACCTGCTCGAAGCGCCCTATCCAGATCGCGGTTTGGAACGTGTCTCTACCGACACGCTGTCCCATGCAGCACATCGTCTCAAGGACGAGCGGGGTTCCGGCAACAGGCGACCACTCTGCCAGCGTGCGGAGTACCGCGCTGTTGGGCTCTGTCAACGCGAAGGACAGGACCTCCGGCGGGTTTGAATCGTAATGCAGCCACGTCGATGCCTTCGCGCCAGGGTCGATTGCCAGGATGCGCCCGCTCACTCGTCACCTCCTGCCATCGCTTGAGGGAAATTGAGGGTGGCAGCATCGCCAAACAGCTGCGTTGCCAACTGGTCATACGCCAAGGCGGCCTCTTCTGGAGTATCGAATGAGCCAAGCCTAAGGCGACGTGAGCCTCTTCGGGCACGAGCGTGCCAGCGTCCGCCCCGATTATTTTGCCATACTCCGCGAAGACCCCTAGGGCGCGTCCGCGGATAGTTGGCCATGTTCAGGCTTTGCCGCACGGCCCTCAAGTTGCCTCGGCGATTGTCTAGTCCATTCCGGTTTATATGATCTGTTACCAAGTCCCCCGACGGCCGCAGAATCAACCGATGCATGTAGGTTGTTTTTCCATTCTTTCGGGTTACGGCATAGAAGATGCGCCCCGAGCCGTTTGGCGACGCATGCCATCTATATTGTGACAGCCACCCGAAATCCGCATCATCAACAAGGGCCACCTTTCCCCTGGACAAGGGTATTTGTTTCATTAAAGCAGCCCCTCCAAATCCGCAACGGCTCGCCCCACGGCGATTTCCTTTTCGCCAGTCCAACTTATGTCGGGCAAATACTCCGTCGCCGCCCGCACCAACTCCCGCATCTTGCGCAGCGTGCCGGGGTGCATGACGGCGACCTCGACGCGGTGGGGAGTGGTCTCTGCGGCGGCTCCTACGGCACGGTGGATCAGCAGGCCGATTATCTGGTCGTCACAAAGTTCTTCCGTGTCATCGCCGGTGTGGTACAGCGCATCCAGTCTTTGGTGCGCCATCGTTACATAGTGGTCCCATCGGTCCACCCACACGCACCTGCTACGCGCCCGGACGGGCTTGCTACGCGCTTTCATGTTCAGTCCTTTCAAACTCCAGCCGCCACGCCCATGGGTTCACCTTCATACCGTAGCCGCGAGCCTTATTGATCGAGTCCCAGAGTACCGCGAACCCGCTCCTGTACGACTTCCACGTCTGGCCGAGGTCGGGGATATGCACAGGGGTCGCCCCCTCGGCCTCCGCATCCGCTTCGCTGATGTCCGCCACGCGCGCCGGCACCGGCTCGGCGATGAGGCGGAGCCAGCGGCGCGTCGCCCACTTCGGCATGAAGCGGCCCGTGATCCAGCGGCCGTGGGCGAGATATCGCGCCACTTGCTCCTGCGCGGGAACCTCTTTCATGAGCATCAACGAGCGCGCCCCGTTGCTCTTGTAGTCGATGGCAATGCTGTCTGGGAACATGCAGTCAGTGACCCGAAACGCCTCCCGCACATACAGCAGGTCGCCCACCCCGCCGTAGGGGCAGCGGATGACGATGTGCTCATACGGAGGAAGGTCGTGGCGGCTAAACATATGCAAGCCGTCCATGACCCCGAGATACCGCCACTCGTCGGGACATTTGTTGATCTCGTTCAGCCCCCCCGTGCGCCGCGAGTTCGTCTTGCTCCCGTCCAGCACCGCCGGGATCAGCGCGCCGCAGAAGATGATGCCTCGCTCACGTGGTTCCATCGCCATCCTCCTCACACAAATCGTCCACACTTCCCGCACCACGGCTCCCCAGGCGGGCAGGAGTGCCCCCAACAGTCGGCAAGATCGTAGTCATAGTCCATCGCCCACATCACCAAATGAGCCCAACACATGTCGTCGCAGGCCGTGTCTATGAGGTCCGCCAAGACAAGGCGCAATTCCCTTCGCCGCGTGGTGAACGTCCAGTCCTTGTAGCCCATCAGCCGGGGCGTGCGCAACGCCCGCAGGAGTGCGCCCCCGAGCCCGGGTAGTTGCCGAACGCCGCGCCAGTTCACTTCGGGTCCTCCTCGTGCGCCACGCGCTTCGGGCCGATGTGCCAGTCGCAGCCCTCGCCGCAGTCGCATGGACCCTCATACCCCGCCTCACAGCCTTCCCCCGGTTCGTCGCATGGCATCAAATCCGTTAGCCGACAGCCACACCCGGCATCGCCGTTGAACAGCCCCTCGTAACCGTGGTCTTTGAGCCACCAGAACGCGATGCGCTTGAGCGTCTTCGGGGGTTTCTTCGATGAGTGCAGGACCATTATGCAGACCGCGCACTCGGGGTCATGGACCTTGTGTTGATTACACGGCATCGGCTTTCTCCTCTCGTGTTTCATGCGCCACGCAAATCGCCTCCGCTATCGCACGCGCCGTCGGGTGGGGGTGGTCCTGACGCGAAACCATCGCGTACCACCTGACCGTTTCGCGCTCGTGCATACAGGTTGGGCACAGTTCATCCGAGGGACTTCTGCCGATAAGGACATTTGCATCCGATGGAGCCAAGTGCGCGTCCACCGGCCAGTGCTCGGACTCGAACAGCGCGATGGCCTGCGCCTCGTTGTTGGCGGGGTCGTAGACGGGCTCACCCCTTACTTCGCCCAGGACGCCTATGACCAGCCCGCGAGCCTCTGTCCACCAGTAATCGCGGCTAACTCGTCTAGCCGAGCCATCACGCGAGGGGTAGCCCCTCCGCCGCCCCTGAATCCGCGCGCACCGCTCGGCGATCTCGGCCGGGGATGCCGTACTCCAGTCGGTTTTGCTCATGGGGTTACCTCCGCTTGGCACAGGTCGTATTTGCACATCCCATTGGCGTCGGCATCCCATACACTGACGAGCCCCACCTTTTTGCCCAACGCCTTTCGCGCTTGCCGTTTCGTCTTATAGACCATCAGTGCTCCGATCAGGCCGCTGTCGGGGTCACTCAGTCCCACCTTCTCGTTACTGGGCGCCAAGGTCGCGGTCTCCATCAGCTTCAACACGGCGTAGCCACGAGGCCGTTTCACTTCTCCCCCTCCTCATCCAGCTTGCGGCTGGCGGCGAGGGCTGATGCGACCTTACCCATCGCCTTGTGGTAGTAAGCCTCCCCCACGCACTCCATGTCACAGTTGGAATCTGGCATGTGGGCACAACCCGTTGGTTCTGGAGCACCCACTTCGGCGTGCAGGCGCGCACCTTCCAGAGCCTCCGCCAACTCCCGCCGCACCTCGCGCTCGCGGTCCCGCTCGGCTTCGAGGGCGGTGATGCGCTTCTTGAGTTCTGCAATTTCTTCCATGCGCTTGTGATATAGGTCCGCACGGAGGCTGTTCGACATCACTCCGACCTCCTCATCCGGGCGCTCACCTTGCGCCAGTATTCGTTCGTCGCTTTCGGCCAGCTTCCCGTCCACGGGCCGGAGTTGTGTAGTCTCGCCAGGACTTCGAGCGTGAGCGGCTTGCCGGTGGCTCGGCGATAGTGAGTTCCGTACCGCGCGAAGTACGCGACCACCACGACACGGCTCCTATCGGGGTTCCGTCTCTCATGTAGACCCCAGCGGACACCAAGCGTTTCAATGCCATCGAACCAGTACTCCTTTGTGATCTGATAAGGCCCAACCGAGCGCCCGCCATCTCCAACAGCGTTAACATCGCCACGGGATTCCACCCACATGATCGCGTCCAGCAGCACGTCCAACTCCGACGCGGGGGCCTCGGCGGGCGCGACACACAGCAGCAGGGCAAGCAGGGCGGTCATGGCGTCACCTCCGCGAATAGCGGCGCGTCGGACTTGATACGCTTCCGCGCCATACGGCAGTAGTCCTCGTTCAACTCGATTCCGACAGCGTCACGCCCCATGCGATCCGCGACCAGCCCCGTCGTGCCCGCGCCGAAGAACGGGTCGAGGACGGTGCAGGGGATCAGGCTCTTTTCCAAGTCGCCGCCAGATGTGATAAGCGGCGGGCATGAGCATCGCGGGCGCCAGCCGGTGGTTTCCGTCGTCACACACGGGCCGCGCCGGATGTCGAGCGTTTCGCCGCCGCCTTGCATATCCGGTCCGTTCTTCCCCTGCGGCATGTTGCCGCTGCGCCCGGAGCCACTCTCGAATGTGCGCGTCTTCTCCACCACCCGCTCCCACGGTCGTCGGCATTCCAGGCAGCATCCCTTCTCCGACGTGCCCGCCTTGATGCACGGCTCGACGAGCTTCGGGGGGAATGTTGCGAAGTGGGCCTTCGGAAATGGCGCCGTAGCAATGGTCCACACGTCGCGCTTGTTGCGGCCTGCGGGGTGAAGGAGCATTCCTTTGGCGTTCCACCGCTTATCTGCCTGCGGGATGGTAACTCCGTCTTTGCGGGGAGATAGTGCGCGTCCTGCCCGCTGGATACTTGTCGGTTCATGGGGCTCCCGTATCGCGTCCATGTCGCAGAAATACTTCGCCGCCTTCGTCATCAGGAAGATGTGCTCGTGCGATGACGTGGGGCGGTCGGTGCAGCTCTCCGGCATGGGGTTCGGCTTCGCCCAGATGATGTCGCTGCGAATCCACCACCCGTCCGCCTGGAGCGCCAGTGCAAGCCGCGCGGGCATCATCACGAGGTCCTTGGGTTTGAGGCCGCTTGCGCGGAACTGCTCGTATTTCGGGCGGCTGTTCATGGAGAACCCATGTCCATCCGCCGCCGATGGTCGATTCTCTGCCACCGCTTTCTTGTCTCCCCAGTAGCCGCAGTAAGTGTCCCCCATATTCAGCCACAACGTCCCGTCCTTCCGCAGCACGCGCCGCACCTCGCCGAACACCGCGACCAGCTTCTCGATGTGCTCGTCGGGCGTCTTTTCGAGGCCGATCTGACCTTCGGCCTTGTAGTCACGCAGCCCCCAGTACGGCGGCGACGTGATACAGCAGTGGACTGACCCGTCCGGCAGCTGCGCCAGCCCGTCCATCACGTCGGCCTGTATGATGCGAACGGTCACGCTGCGTCCCTCACAATCGAAGTCACCAGCCAGAACGTGAACTCCTCGGGCGGCATCTCGCCGAAGAGTTGCAGATTTATCAGGTCCGTCGCGCATGTGCGGCACAGCCACCTCATCCCGTTGTGGCGGGCGTAATACGTCATGCGCAGTTGCCCGTGGCCCTTGCACTGGAAGCAGTGCCCGTGTCGGTAGCGGCCGTCGCACATCGGCTCGGGCTTGATCCACTTTGTGCCGATGAATCGCGCGGTGCGCCGGTCGGTCGCCCGCTTGCGGATGTATGCGCACCCGTCGCAGTAGCGGGAGCCCTGCACGGCGGGGATACGCACCCCGCACATCGCGCAGTCCTTGGTCTTGCGCGTCGTCATCACTCCACAACCTCCACTGTCACCGTCGCCGACGTTACGACCGCTTCGCCCTGCGTGTTCAAGGCGTGGACGGCGGATTTGATGCGGTCGATCAGGTCGTGGGCGCCTCCCGGGCTGTCCAGTTGGGCGCTGAATGCCTGCCCGTTATGGCCCACGGCTTGCCCATGCACATACAGGGTGTGGGGAGATAGCTCGGCCTGCGTTAGGGATATGATGTTAAAGCTCTTGTGCGTGAAGCGGAAATTACCGCGCGCTATCCCCTCCTGCTCGATCACCCGCCCGAACACGAGGTTGTGGTAGCGGCCCAGTTCCAGTTTCAGATACGGCTTGGACATTACGTCACCCTCCTGTCTTTGCCGTCCAGCGTGATCACTTCGCCCGAGGCCAGTCGGCTGGACAGCCGTTCGTCGAACGTTTCACCAAGTTCCGCCAGAGTTAGGTTCGTCGTCGTCACCGTCGGTAGCACTTCGCGGTAGCGGTAGTCGTAGAGTTCCAGCACGAGCGACCGCACCCAGTCCGTCGCCGCTTCCCGCCCAAGGTCGTCGATGATGAGCACGGGCACGCGCTTGATCGCGTCCAGCACGTCCTCGACATTGCCTTGGCCGACGCAGCGCCGCAGGTGGCCGATGAGTTCGCCGGCTGTCCAGAACGAGCGGCAGTTGATCGCGCCCTTCGCCCAGAGGTGGTGGGCGAGCCCCGCCGCTACATGCGTCTTGCCGACGCCTACCGGCCCGGTGATCGTCAGGAAGCAGGGCTTGCCGCTCCACCATCGCTCGATGCAGGATGCCGTCACGCCGATATCGTCTACGGCATGGATCGTCACCCCCGCGAACCGTGACGGGACGCCTATGCCCGCGCTGCCGGCGCTGGCGACTACATCCCGACGCCGGCGGAGTTCGCGCCGGTGGCTCTCTTCGCATTCCCGCTCCCACGCCATTCTCTCTTGCGCCCTGCGGTCTGCGCGCGTCGCCTCGCACGGCTCACAAAAGCGCCGGGCTTCCCACCACCGACCATGCCTGCGGACCACCGCCCGCTCGATCACAGCCCCGCAGTCGACACACTTAGCCGACTTGTACGCGCGTGCCGACGTTGTCGTACTTGCCGGGCTCGGGGCGTCTGCGTCCCGGTGCTCCGCCGCCTTTTCGGTCATCGTATTGTCCTTCAAGAATCCGTGTCACCGTGTCGGGCCGCAGGAACCAGTCGAGGTTTGCAATCCATCCCTTGTCGCCGTCGCCCCGACAGAACGACGACGCCTTGACACGCTCAAGGGCCTCCTGCCAGTGCTCGCGCCAGAACTTGTCGGCGTAGCGTGCGGGGATGGTCTTTCTGCGCTTCTGCGTTAGACGTGCTTGCGGGAATGGCTCCCCGAGGTCGTTCCATGCCGTGACAACGGCGTCGATTGCGGCTGATGCTTTAGCATCAGTACTCCCTCCCTCCCCTTTAGAGACGGAGTCGGAGACGGAAGCCATGCCAATCGCATTGCGATCCTCATGCGGCCAGCGTGCGGTCGCACCCGCCCTACCGGCGGCACTATACTTCTGCTGGCTCTCGTATTCTTTCCGTAACCCCGCCGAGTGGTAGTGGTTACGGTAACGTCTCAAAAGCGGCTCGATCTGCGTCCACGCGGCGTCGAATGATTTGTCGCGTAAACCGGTCGCATTACGTAACACTTCACGGTCATTTTTGATTCGGTAAGGGGGTGTATTGTGTAACCACATCCAGCATAGCAGGCGGTGGTAGGCGCGGTAAGCCTTATCGGTCAGGTGCATCGTGCCGGCGAGCCACTTGTCTGGATAGAAACTGAACGCTGGCGAGCGTTTATGCACCGAAGACCTCCCGTAAAAGCAGCGCGCCGCGAGGCGATAAGCTCCCCACGGCGGTCAGGTTTGCACGACTCGAATTGTCACGGGGCACGGGTCACCTCATGCGGAGCTTGCCCACTCCCACTCCGGTGGGGGGATTACGCGCTGTCTGCGTGGCTTGGGGGTATATGGCCTCGGCGACCAGACGATCCCGGTTCCATTACAGGCGTGGCAGATCGGGCGTTTTTCCTGCTGCGTCGGCGGCAGGTGCCCTTTGCCAGCACACAACGGACAAGCATAGGGTGGCATGGTTCACTCCTCATCCTGCTCGGCGAGCGCGAGCTTGATGTCCCGCGTGCAGGAGTGGCAGATGTGGACCATCCTGCGGGTATCCTGGTAGAGACCGGGGCTGAAACGAATCGTACGCGGGTCGGCTTTGTAGACGGATAGTCCGCAGATGGGGCACCCCACGCAGTCCTTCGCGGTCTCAGCCATCCCCGCGCTCCTTGAGCATGGCGTCGGCATCTACCTCAACCACTGTGATCCGCACCCTGTAAGTCAGATCGTCCATGAGCACCACGGCCTCGTTGTCGTCGCCCGGGCCGAGCTTGGCCCCAGCCTTAACCATGGCGGCCGTGCCGCACCGCATGAACGCCCGGCGAACAACGCCCCGAATGCGCTCGGCCTTGCGTGCTGGCGTGTCGTGGTAATAGACCTCGTCTTCCATCACACACTCCTTCCGCCCGTGGGGTTATTCGAGAAATCGCCTGCGCTGTTCTTGCCGCACGACTGGCAGGAAATATTGGGCAGAACCACCCCGTGGTAGTAGGTGTCGTGATAACCCGATCTCAACTCCTGGGTGGCGTTGCAGTGCTCACACTCCAATATGGCCCAGAAGTCGTTGCGGTGCTCATTCGTGATCTTTTGGATCTTCACGACTCACTCCTTGGGGCGGGCCGTCGCAGGGAAGGTCTTACAAAACCCCGCGACGACCCTGTGGCTGAAAGGGGAGGGCGGGGCCGGATTCCCTAGCGCCTCTTGCGGCGCGTACGGTACCCGAGTCCGTCCGTTGGCAACCGGCGGCAAGAACTCCTCGGGGAGCCCTTCTCTCAGGAATCCGGTGCGCTGCCACGCCGCCCGCCCTCCTTCGTGAACTTGCTGGCGGGGCCGGAAATGGGGGATCCGCTGGAAGCACATCAACGCCCCCACAGGAGTGTGCTTTCGCGCCAACCCCGCCAGCATCAAAACGGAATGCTGTCATCGTCGTCCTCGCGCTTATCGTCACGCGCCGTCTCTTGCGCGCCGCTTGGCCCCTGCTCGCCGTCACGGCCGCCCAGGAACTGCACCCGCTGAGCGACGACGCTGAGCTTCGACCGCTTACTGCCGTCCTTGGCTTCCCACGTATCGAACTTCAGCCGCCCCTCGATGAGCGCCAGCCTGCCCTTCGACAGGTATTCATTGCACGTCTCGGCTTGTCGCCCGAACGTGGTGATGCCGACGAAGGTGACTTCTTCCTTCCACTCGTCGCCGCTCTTGAACTTGCTGTTGATCGCAAGCCCGAACTCACAGATTGCCATGCCGCCCTGCGTGTATTTCATCTCGGGGTCGCGCGTCAGGTTGCCGAGCAGCGTGGTTCTATTCAGGCTTGGCATGGTCGCCCTCCTCGCGCGTGCCGAAGTTCTCTTCCACGACACGGCGGGTCGCTTCTTCTTCCGTCTCAGCCGCTTCTTCTGCCGTCTCGCCCGCTTCCTCCGTCGTCTCTTCCGTCGCCTTCCCGCTCTCAAGGTCACGCTTGGCCTTGTCTTTCTTCGCCTCAAGTTCCGCCAGCTCTTCTTCCGTCGCCTCGGGCGCCACGCCGAGCTTGTCCCTGACGCTTTGGGTGCGCGACTTCTGCGCGCCGTTGATCTTGCTCGTCGTGAAGTATTCCTCGCGCTTGCTGTTGCCGTCACGGATGGACGCGAACACGCCCCGCAGGTCGGCCAGTTCGTCCGCGTTCGCCTCTTCCAGGGGGTGCTCAAGGTAGCCCTCAAGCATCGTCACCGTCACGTCGATGCCCGCGAAGGCGCGCGTGAGATCATGGATGGTCGTTTTCTTGTCCTTCGTATCGCCCGCCAGCGTCTTGCGGCACTGCTCAAGGGCGTCGTCGATCATGTCGCCGGGCAAGAGTTGGAGCAGGCAGTTGCGGACGCAGATCGCGCCGCGCCGGTTCGTCAGCTCGCGCAGGTCGCGTTCGTCCGCGTCGACCCACAGCGTCTTCTTCGTCTTCTTGTCCTTGCGCTGGACCTTTTTGCGGAACTCGTCGTCCGCCGTGACCTTCGTGTTCGTCTCGATATCCCATGCCCAGCCACGTATGTGCCGTGTCTGAAGGTCGTCGCGCAGGATGTCCACGCCGTAGCGTATGTTGCCCCACTGTCGGGCGGCTTCACGCGCCAGCTTCACCGACGGACCCGATACCGTCGCGTCACCGCGCGGATATGAATACCGGGCGACCTCGGCCATCTGCTTGCGGCCCACCGCGCCCATGAGCTTGCTGTAGCAGGCCATCTCGTTACGCGGGAACTCGTGCGCCAGGATCATCGCGGCGCGCATTTCGGCAGCAGCGCCCGCAACGGCAGCCGCCGTCGAGCGTTCCCTTGTGTCGCGCGCCACGACGCCGGTCTGTTCCTGAACCGCAGGTAGAAGTTCCGCTTCCTTCGCCATCAATCATCCCCCTCGTTGAACTTTGGCAGAAACCGCCGGCTGCCCGGCTTCGTGTCGGTATGCTGTGCGATGAGTTCCGCGCCTGCGTTCGCCGCTTGCGCCACGGCCTTCCAGTCGGTCGTCGTTTTGTCCTTCGACGCCTTCCACGTCGCCATGCCCCACGCGCCCGCGATGCCTGCGTTGTCGCCGATCAATCGCTTGAGGTGGCTCGATGCCTCGCGTTCGGCGGCTTCTGCCGTCTCCTTGATTCCGCGCGCCTGCTGGAGCTTGTAGGCCCACTCCTCGGCCTCTTCCCCGCCCGCGATGATCTCGCCGTCGTCGTTTGGGAAGATGACGGCAAGAGCGCGCTTCGCCGCGTCGCTGCCGTCGGGTTCGGGCGGGTTGTCGGCAATCACGTTGTCGAACCAGAACTCGCGCCCAAGCTCGATCAAGCGTGCCTCCAGCGCCTTGTCGCGGTCGACGCGGAAGACCCGATAATCGTTGCCGCCGAGTAGAGCGGCCACGTCGCAGCGGCCCATATCGCACACCGCCATCTGCCACGCGGCTTGCACGAGGTATTCTTCCGGGATCTCATCGCCTTCACTCCCCCACCTGCGACCGGAGAAGTAGCCCGCGGTCTTGATTTCGAGGAGCCACCGGTCGCCGTTCATGTACGCCATGCGGTCCGGCGTTGCGAGAATCCAGGGGTGGTTCCGGTGCGCGCGCGTCTTGCGGTAATTACGCAGTCGTGCGCCCGTGTCCTTGGCGTATTTTTCGGCGATTGGCTGCTCTAGTATCCGCCCCCACTCCACGAACGAGTTGTCCTCGGGCGGATCGGTAATGCCCGTCTTCGCGCAGTAGACATCGAGTGCGCTCTTGTACGGATTCAGGCCGACAATCGCGCCGATCTCGCTGGCGCCGATGCCGGTCTTCCTTAGTTTGAGTTGTTCGACTGTCAGCCCTGACATATACCCGTCTCCCTGCAACACCCGTCGTCCTCGTGGTACGGGTGGCCGCACTCGCGGCACGTCTTCATGGGGTTGTCTTCCAGCGCCTCGCGGATCGTTTCGCGCCGCGCATCGAGCCGCCCGTCACGCCGCTCGCGGTAGCTGAGTGCGCTCGTGCCTTGCCCGATGAGAAGCAGCGGTGGGTTTCTCATGGCGCTTCCCTTCACCCGATCTTGGTCGAATACAACGCACACCACGCCGGCGTGCCGTCCGTATGCGTCCACTCCCAGCGACCCGCCCATTCGTCGGCGAGATACGTCACGTCGATACCCTCGATGATCTCTGCCGCTCGCGCAACCTGGTCCCGCTCATCCGCGAACACCTCGGCCTCCTCGTCGGTGAAGACGATCCAGACCGTGGCACCGCGTAGCGTGACACGCTGTTTCGTCGCGGTCTCTGCGGTCACGGCTTCACCCCCGCCACGTCCTTGACGAGCGCCGCCGGGACGGTCTCGATCTGGGCGAGGCGATCCGTGCAGGCGGCGATGATCTTTCTCAGGAAGCGCGCCTCCCCGCCGCCCGGGGCGCATCCGATAGTCAGGTAATCCCTGGGCCCATCGTCGAACTTCAGGCCACCCAGCGCGCCGCGTGGCGCGATAGTCACATCGGGACTGAACGTTGTGTAGCTACCCAGTGCCACGTCACTCCCCCTTCCCCGCCGGCACGACCGGCACCATCGACTTCTGAAGCTTCACGACGGCGCGCTCGGGTATCATGTGACGGCAACTGCCCGGCCGCTTGACCGATTCGAGCGTCCCCCGGAGACACATCCTGCGGACGGTCTTGGGGTGACAGCCGCCCATCAGTTCGGCGACCTGCGCGGGGCTGTAGAAGCGCTGTGCGCGGCTAGGCATGGGCAACCTCCCTGACCCGCACAATGGGGTGATCCGCCGGCAACCCCGACTCGTGCCGCTTTCGGGCGCTCAGGCGCGCCTGCGGCCGCTTGCCGCCCGCGTATACCCATAGATGCCACTTGGGGCGGTGATGGGTTCTGGTCAATTCAGGTCCCACAGCGCGCCTCCTATCACCGTCATGGGCGGCTTATGGCCGTTGAAAGAACCTGACGTTCGGGGTATAAGATTCGTGCGCCCGTAGCTCAATTGAACAGAGCTTGCCCCTAGCGAAGGCAGAGATTCGGGTTTGAGTCCCGACGGGCGCACGAATTCCCTTGACCGTGGTGCCTTTGTGGCCGATACTTGGGTAGCTAGGGGTGCGGGGTGACAGCCCCGAATCTTTGTCGGAGAAAGGGACGCGGCCTGAGCAGATCGCGCCCTTTCTCTCTGTACGGTGGCCGCGATCATCTCGAATCTCCTTGACTTTGGCTGTTTTCGAGGCATGATTCTGGGTGCTCGCCAACCTTGAGGGGTTGAAGAATGGCGTCCGTCGTGAGCCCTGTCACGCTGGAAAGCAGTAGCAGGAGGTCTGTGCCTGGGTTTGCCTTGCCGTCGGCGACCCGCCCCATGTGGGACAGTCCGATGCCGAGGCGGCGGGCGAGTTCCTGCAGTTCAACCTGGTTCTCGAACATCCATCGGCGGATCGCGGTCGGCTTGCGTTTTCGTGCGGTCTGTGTGGTCATGTGTCCGGACTCCTTGTGTCTGCACCTATAGTATCGGGTATAAACCGCCGCGAGTCAATACCATTTCGGAAGTAAAATGCCGCGAACACGTAAACCCATACCAGACCTAGACAAGCGTCTAAAGAAAATCTTTGCGGATGTCCTGGACGTGATGAATCCCGCTGAGGCAGCGCGAGAGTTGCGGCTACCCGAGCGTACCTTGCGCACATGGCTGGACGGCAAGTCGACTCCGGGTAGCGCGGAACTTCTCCCCTTTGCCGTCGCGGGCATCAACCTCCACTGGCTCTTGACGGGCGAAGGCTCCATGATGCTGGCCGCGGAGCGCCCCGCAGTGACAGTCGTGAGTTCCCGCCCCCTGCCCGAAGGCGTGGAACGCGATCTGTTCGCCGTGCCCATCCTCGCGGACGCCTCCGGGGCGGGGAACCCCCAGGCGATCCGTGACGACGCAATCGAGGGGTGGGGCGTCATTCACACCCGATGGTGTCCGCCACAACACGAACTGGCCGCGGTCTTTGTGCCGATCTCAGGGGATTCTATGAAGCCCACGATCCCGGACGGCTCCCTTGTGCTCGTTGACACGGCGGCCACGGACCTGGATAGCCTGCTGGGCCACCCCGTCCTGATTCGCACGGACGACGGTCTGATCACGGCTCGGCGTCTTTTCCGCGCCATTGACGGCCAGTGGGCCGGGATCCCGGACAACCCTACGCTTGACAATCCCCCGATCTGCATCGAGGATGTGGACGGAAACAAGGTGATTGGCCGGATACGCAGCGTCCATGCGGAGGTAAAATGATGATGCTGTCCAAGCGAATGTCGGTAGTCCTTGTGGTTTCCGCTGTCGCGGTGTCGGCGTGCATGATGCTTCTTGGAAGCACAACCCGGCCAGCGGCGCCTGAGGAGCGGATCGCAGCGCTCGAAGCCCGCGTAGAAACGCTTGAAACGTATGTCCGCGAGGAGGTGCCGAAGCTGCGAACCCGCATGGATCATTTTGCGAGGTGGCGTGCTGGCCAAGCCAGGCAAATGCCTCGGCAAACACCAAGTCCGACGACGCGACGCGCAATCGCCCCACCTGGAGAAGTGCGGCGTCCTCGGGCAATCGCCACTACGCGCGGCTTCGCCTACCATGATATCGACCTTCGGCAGTACGGATGGGGCGGGACAACCGTGCGCGGCAAGATCACTAACCGAACCGGCACGGATTATCGCAGAGCCCATTTCATTTTAACACTTTTTGATTCCAAAGAGAGGGAACTTGATTCGACCACGATTGTTTTTCAGAGTTTCCGAGATGGAAAGACGCATCGTTTTTGTGAGACTTTCCTTGCCGCACCTTTTGGCGAGGTGAAGCGCTTTCACATCGCATTTGATCTGTGGCCCGACCAGTGGCCCGATCAATAAGGTCTTTTGGCTAATGGTCCACATGAGCTTCAGCGGTGCGCTTGAAGAATCCCTTCGCCGCCACGGATGGAAATGCGAGTGTGGCGCGTCCGGCGCGATCTACTCCATGCAGCGCGCCCTCGACGCGGGCACGGGCGGCATCCACCCCGAGGCTGCCGAGTGGATCATCTTCTTCGACGATCCGAAGCGCGAGCTTCCCGTGACGGAGTTCCAATGCCCGACGTGTCTGCGCCGCCCGGAGATGGGCTTTCCCGTCGAGATCACTGTCGACAACCTGCGCGACGCGTACAACCGTGCGGCTGGCGGTCGTGACGACTGATTCAGGTACCACGGTTTTACTACGGCCAGAGGGGAATTGAGTGTCCCATGAGGGCCCATCGCGTCCCACGCATATTGGCCGCAACCCGTTATCCATCATGGACTTGTCGCTGTAAGTGTTGATAGGCGTTTACGTTGGATATTAGGCGCCCCGTGGACTGTCGATCCGGTGGTTGGGGGTTCGAGTCCCCTCGGCCTCGCCATAACGCACGCAATACACGCATGTTACGGAGCACGAATCACGGCGGGGAAACATCGGACTTGACGGTACTACGGTTTTTACTACGGTTGAGCGATGCCAGTATCGAAGAAGCAGGTCGCGCCGAATCTGATCTTGCAGGGCACGGTCTATCACATGCGGATGTGGCACAAGGGCCGCGAGATTTGGCGGACGCTCCGCACCCGTAGCCTGACCATCGCGCGTCGACGCCTTGCAATCGAGCGCGCGCGCATCCTTACGGGCGGCGTCCTTGTCGACGAGGCAGCAGTGCCGCTGGACGATCTGATAGAGCGGTTCCGGGATGAGCGGGTTGCGGACCTGAAACAGTCCACGCAGCGCAGTTACCGCGAACGGCTTGCGGAGTTCGTGAGGTGGGCGGGTGACAACGGGCTGAGCGATGCCGGCGACGTGACGACGGACCTGCTCGTGGCCTATCGCCGAGCGCGGGCGAAGAAGACGAGCGCCGTGACCGCAGACAGCGATATGCGCCCGGTACGTGCCGCGTTTTCCTACGCGCATCGTCTCGGGTGGATCCAAGCGAACCCCTTCGACCGAATGCCCCGCCCGCCCCGTCGGGCGAAAGTCGAGAAACGCATCCTGACAATGGGCGAGATCGAGCGCGTCATCGCAGCAGCGCGTGGGCCGCTCCAGTCCATTGTGCGCATCGCGGCGTTCAGCGGGCTCAGGCGCGGGGAGCTGCTTAACCTGCGGTGGAAGGACGTCGACCGGGAGCGCGGGTTCATCCATGTCGTCAACCGCCCGCCACACTTCACTGTGAAGACGTGCGAGACGCGGTCGGTCCCGCTCGCCGCGCATCTGCGAGAGCACCTGCCAAAGCCACGGCGCGGTCGCGTCTACCCCGAGACCAGGCGGGGCGACGTCGTGAGCGCCCGGGTCCAACGGGTGTTCAAAAAAGCGAAGATCGGGGGGTCGCTCCACCTGTTCCGCCATTCGTGGCTCACGTATCTCTTGCTGTGCGGGTACCCGCTCGCGCAGGTCATGGCGTGGGCGGGGCATTCACAGATCACGACGACGCAGGGCTACCTTCACGTCAGGCAGCAGGTGGCGAAGAAAGACGTGGAGGCGTTCAGGCAGGCGTTCGGGGTGTGACGGACTCCAGCCGCTCGATCTCCATTTCGATGCAGTGCGCGGCCTTGCGCAGGTCGCCGATGGGGTCGCCCTTTTCGCGGTAGCGCGAGATGTACTTGACGGCGTTCCCGAGGCGGTAGCCGAGCCCCCAAGCGTCGACGACGTCGATGACCTGGATCGTCTTCGTGCGGTGGTGCTCCGCCCCCCGTTCCCGCGCGCTCACCGTTTCGCCCTCCATGAGAACCACCCCCAGATTGCAAGACAGAAGTAAACCGCCATAAGGACCGCCTGCGGATACGCCGTCTTGTAGATGTCGTACACTGTCCACGTCACGTTCGTCGCAGCCCACAGCACGAAGCACCACCGTCTGCGGTAGATGTTCGCCACGGTGCCGAGGAGCGACGCGGCGACGACCGGCCACATGTAGGCGTCAGTCATGCAATCGCCCTTACAAGGTTCCTGCCCGGCTCGAAACGGATGATGGTGGAGCCAAGCGGATTCGGCGAGTAGCCCTTGCGCTCGGCGTAGCTCGTCACCCCTGCGGCGTAGGCTTTCAGATACGAGCCGCTCACGACGCCCAGCTTACGCTTCTCAACGATCTCGTTACAAGCCGCGTTCGCGCCAAGCGTCACGACGCGCTTCTCAACCTGGTCGTGGACGTGGCCGATGATATACACGTCGGCGTGGAAGCCGTTCATAAAGCCCACCAGGCGGTTGAGCTTTCCGCCCGATGTCTGGGCCGCACCCGCGCCGTGGTGTGCGAAGACGCGCGTAGTCGTTAGCCCCGCCGTCTTTTCCTTGTGGTGCGGCACGGGTCGGGCGGACACGACCATGTGTTCTAGTGCGCCGTTCCGCCGAAACACGATGTCAAACAGCGTGCTGTACCCGAGGTCGGGTACGCCGAGTTCGGTGCACATCCAGGAGTGAAGCCGCTGCTGGTCCTTGTCGACGCCGTATTTCCATTCATGGTTGCCCCCGAGCAGCCCGAGACACTTGCCCTTGATCGGCTCGAAGATGTCGCACACCCGCGTCGTCAACACCTTGCCGATGTTGCCGAGATCGGCGACCGTGATGTCGGGGCTCACGGTTGCGGGGTCGAAGCGCTTGTCGGAAGTAGCGATGTGGTCCGCATAGTCGCCGAGCCCGATCCACAGCGCGCACGGGTCGGCCTTGATTCTGTCAATGGCCCGTGCGAGCAGGTTTTCGGCACACCCCCGGTTGCCGAGGTGGATGTCGCCGATAGCCCAAAGGTCGACGACGGATGAGTCTGACGGGACGTAGACGTAACGTTTCCCTCCTGGCGTCATTCGCTTTCCTCCACTTTGGTTTTCCGGGCAGCCCTGCGGTTCCATGTGATCGCAAGCGCCGTCCCGAGAATGAGACCGATCCAGTTGCCTGATGCGATAGTGAAACTACCCGTGTGGTCGATCATAATCTTGAGAAACACCCACCCCGTGATTGCGATGCAGAGGGTCCAGAACACGGCCCAGTAGGAGTCGGTGCTTGCCGCCTTCGTGTACTTCACCCACAGCATGTCGCCGACGAAGCCGGTCACGAACGCGACGAGCCAATAGCGGATCATGTCGCCTCCCACGGCATACGAACGAGACGAGACAGCGCCTTCGCCAGCGGGTAGATGCGCCCGTGGCCCATGCGCAGCTTTCGCTCGTCGCTGATCTTGTGGAGTAGTTCATGCAGGATGTACTCGCGCTCCTGGCGCGGCGTGCACCCGCTCAGGACGAAGATGCTGGCGGTGTCGGTGTCGATGAATGCGCACGTCCCGTCGGGCTTGGCGCGCGGTCCCCACAGCCGCAGCAGCTCTTTCTGCGAGGCGACGAAGATGCGCCACCGCTTACCGTTGTCGAGGAACGTGGAGCGCAGTTTCATGGCTCACCGGAAAAACGTGTACGGGGCGGGCAAAACGGTTACATGCGGCATATTCTGAGAAAAATGGGCCGGGGCGGGGGACCCCGGCCCTAACCGCGCGGGGTGTATAACCCGACGCGGAGGGGAAGCGCCGGTAACCGCGCGGGGATGACTACTGGATACAGTCCGCCTCGGCGGGGTTGGCGTGTGTAACGATCACCAGCTCCCGACCGTCCTGGAGCATGATTCCGCCGTTGCCCCTGCCGTGCCCGCAACATGAGCCGCGCATGTCGACGTTCCCCGTCTGAAGCGCCCCTACGATGCCGGCGAGGCACGCATCAATGGGAGTGGTCTTCCACCGCACTTTGCCGGTACAGGAGACGTCCGCAGGAATCTTTACCCGTACCTGTTTACTCGTGCCCCATTCACACATTTGGATCCCCTCCTATTTCACGAACTTTCTCACGAGGGCGTCGAGCGACGTGCTTTCCTCCGCCGCCACTATGGCCTTGACCTCGGCGGCGGACGCTTCCTGGTCGGTAGCCGTCTCGACAGCGTTCACGACGGTGCTCAGCCCGTTCTCGGCGCGCTTCTGCGCCAGGTGCTTCGCAAGCGAAACCATCGCGAGCACAGCGACCAGCAGGTACGGCGCACCGCCCGAGAACATGCCGACGTTCTGGTCGCCCTCGACCGTCTCGGCAACGGCGTTCACCTCCTGCCCGAGATCGACGACAGCCGCGTCGATGCGCTCGACGTCGGCACGAACCGCGCTCATCTCAGGGTTCACGCAGCCGAACGCGCAGAGCAGCGCCAGCAGCAGCGCGCCCAGAATGACGGCAGCGACGATCCACGGCAGGGCCTTGCCGTTGGCGGTGTAGTGGTTCATGTCCATCGGTTCACCTCACAACAGCGCGGCCACAGCGGCGGCCATCACGAGTTTCAGAATCAACTCCTGCGCGTCCTCGATGCGTTCGACCTGAGCTACGGCAGCCGGAGCCGCTTTGTCCCGCGATTCGCGCAGGATCGGGCCGAGTTCGTCAACGCCCCTGCATTCGTTGGCGAGGGCTTGGTAGGCGGGGTGATAGTTCTTGTTTCGTAGGTTCGTCAGGATGTCCTGGACCTCGGCCCACGCCAAGCGTGACAGGGGCCGCAGGTAGGGTTCCACGGCGTCGAGGACGGCGGCGAGTTGCGGGTCATCACGCAGTCCGTCGAGCATTTCAGCGGCAGTCATGGCGTAGCGCCCCCTCCCTGCTCCAGTCCCTTATCCGTCGCGACAACTCATCGGCCCGCCGGCACTGGTCCGCTGCGACAAGCGTTGCCACGACAGCCCATGTCAGAAAGCCGAATACCAACACGCAGGTGAAAAACATCATTCCTCCTCCGGCTTCCGCCCCTCAAAGTAAGCGACACGCGCGTGCATCGACGGCAGGAGCAGCTTCAGTATCTCGGCGGCGTCGGCGGGTTCCATCGAGCCGTCCTCGATCTTGGCGACCGCAGCCGTCACGACGGCGTAATCCATTGCCGCGGATTCGCGTATGCCGGGTGCGACGAACCAGTAGCAGCCGTTAAGACTGAGCGCCAGCACGAGCAGTAAAGCAATCTTACGCATGTCTCATCTCCTCAAACGCCCTTGCCGTGTAACCCAAAAACGACCCGCTCAGAACGAGCAGCCACACGCCGTTCGGGCCGAGCGACATTCCCAATATCACAAGGGCGATTCCGGCCAAGCCGACGAGGCCGACGGGAACGGCGCGACGCACGCTCTTTTTCATGGCTCGAACTCCTCCAAAATGAACCGCTTCATGTGCGGGTGGGTGAGAGACAGGTGGCCGTAGCGAAGTGAGAGAGCCCGGTTGACAGCCTGTTCGGGGGGTAAGCCCTCCCACAGTATCAGATAGATCGCCACGGCCAGCCCTGTCCTGTCCGCGCCCGCTCTGCAGTGAATGAGTATCGGTCGCCGCGCTACGCGGAACACTTCGCGCAGTTGCGCCACTTCGCCCGGTGACGGAGCCCGCCGCGCGCTCATCCGCACGTTGTACCATTCGACGCCAAGTATCTCGCACGTCCCACGCACCGCGATCTGCTCGGGCCATGTCGGGTGATAGCCGCGCAGGTCCACGACGCTGCCGAGCCCGTAGCGTATCGACCACTCAGCGACCTGCTCAGCGGTGGGCTGTGCTGAGCGGTAGAGATCGTCCGTCACTTGTGCGAAGTTCGCGCACCCGGAGTTGACAAGAACTGTAATAAGGGCTAAGAGAATTAGCCCAAATGACAGACGCTGCCAACAAGTTAGGACGTTTCTATTCATGTTATCGAGCACCCTTATGTCGGAATCTAGCACCCTCGTATCAGGGACGCGTACCGCGAAGGTGCTAGATAAGTCGGAAGAATGACCACCCCGGCTATCCCGCTGACGGTTGCAACCGTTTTCGCCTTATTCGGGCGGGCTATGCCCTTGCGGGCGGGAAGAACCCCATGGGTTCTTGTCACCGGGGTGGAACCTTTGAAACGCCTTTCGGCGTCGGGCCGAGGATACTATCCCCGGGGGGCAGCGGCCGCCGCTTGCATGACGACCGCAGTACTCCGCCTGCACATGGCAGGTGAGCTATTCATCATCGGGCGTCTCGGCCAGTTTCCTCAGTTCGTCCACGACTTTCTCGGCGATCTTCTCGGCGAGTTCAGCGCGCGTAGAAGTGCTCAGGCCGAGTTCCAGTTCCGTGTTGCCGTAGTCCACGCCCGCCGAGACGCCCTGCGAGATCGCCTCCTGCGTTAATGGACTGTTAGCGACCACGAGCAGGGTTTCGTTCCACGAGCACCCGCCCAAAACCAACGCCAACACAACCAGACATGCAAACGCTCTCATCTCACACACTCCTTCCGTTCTTCCCGCGTCAGTTGCGACGCAATCCACACACACTCATCAAACCAGATACGGTAAATCGCACACCGCGCCGGGTCCGGGTCATCAAGCGCCCGACCTGTCGCCGCGTTATGAAGTCGGCACCCGCCTCCGCACACGTACCGAATCGCACACTTCATGCAGGCGGCTCGCCGGTACAGTCGTCCGTCCGTCCAGGGCGCCCGCCTCTCTTCGTCGATGCCGTAGTCCAGGTGGCCAATAGGGTGTCCGGCGACGTGGCAGGCGTGAAGCGTCCCGTCAGGATCCACGGCGAGATACCCGCACGACCCGCCGCACTCGGCCACGGCGTGCTCGCATCGGAGCAGCCGCGACAGCATGATCTTGTAGTGCGCGAATCGAGGCGTCTTGCCTGCGCGCAGGCGGCGAATGAACCATTGCGACGCAGCGTGATAGATCGGCCTCAGCGCGTCGGCGTCTTTCGGCAACGCGCTGAAGAACGCGGGCTCGACGGCCACTCCCGCAGCGCAGGGTAGGTCGCACAACTCATTGAGGTATTCGAGCCGCCCCGCGAGGTCGACGTCGGCGCTCGTAAACGTGGAGCGCAGCGTCGTCCGCTTGGCAATGCCCCTGCCCCACAGGTATTGCAGCCCGCGTACCGTGTCCTCGAAACTGCCGGATCCGTCGCGCTTCTTCCGCGACTCGTTGTGTTCGCACTCCGGTCCGTCAATCGACACGATCATCGAGAACTTGTGCGCGTCTAAAAACGCAGCTTTATCCTTGTCCAGCAGCGTCCCATTTGTTGTGACATGAAACTTGCACTTCACCCCGCGCTTTTCGGCAACCCGCTCAGCGTCTTTGGTCGCCCACACAAGGTCGTCCCACGCCAGGAGCGGCTCGCCGCCGAAGAACGCTACGTCGATGTCGCAACCCTTCGGCAGCAGATCCCACGAGCGGCGAATGTCCCTGCGCGACATGCGCCCCGGTCGATTCGCGCTGAAGCAGTAGTCGCAGGCCAGGTTGCACTCGTGCGTCAGGTTCAGACACAGCCGGTGCAGCCCTGGCACGCGCGCCTTCACGTTCGGCTTGTAACGGCTCCACAGCAGCGGAAGGTCGCCGCGCGCCTTGTCGAGTGCGCTGTCAGGCGTCCCGTTCATGTGGAGCAGCAGCAGGCTGTTCGCGTCGAAGGCAAAGCGCTCGCCATGCACGGCCAGCCGGTGAACGTCCGGTGCCGCTGTGGGCACCATCGGCAGGCGCGTCTTTGTCGACACGTTCAGAACGTCGATCATTTCACGGCTCGAAGTTTAAGGCGAATCTGCGTCGGCGTTGCGGATTCATTGACGATAGCGAATCGCGCGGTGATTCCGTAGCGTTGCGCGAACCGCACATGCCGTCGGACGCCAGGCACGAAATACTCGAATGTGCGGCGTGTCCAGACCGAAAGATGTGTCGGGTCTACGTGCGTATCCTCGCCGACGGGCAGAACGATATCGAAAATCCCACCCGGCTCCAGCACCCGGTGAATCTCGTTCATCACAAAGAGCACGTCGGCCTGCGGGATGTGCTCCATGAAGTCGTGCGCCTCAAGCTCGTGAACGCTGTCCGTGTCGAACGGCAGGCCGCGCGTCACGTCGCGCACGATGTCCGGGCTGACGTACACGCTGTCCGGGGTGATGAATGAGCTTTTCTTGTCGATGGTGACGTAACCCGGCTTCTTTCCCCGCCCGAGCGACACGCGGCGCGGCCCGTCGACCTTCGGTTCGCCGCGAGCCTTCATTTCTTTAAGAGCCCACCTGCCCGTATGCGGGTAGTGGCAGCACTGCGCCGTCGTGCTGCCGAGGTGTATCTTGTCCGGCCCCATGAGTTCAATCGCCCTGTGGTCGACCATGCCCAACTCTTTGCGAATCTTATTCCACGGAACTTCGCGCAGGGCGTCGCCGCGCCACATCGTCGCGGACCAGCAGTTGCCGCTCGTGCGCAGCAGCCCCTCGGCGTAATGCGGATCCCCATCGCGCCACGGAAAGAGCCCGTTCGGGTTGCGATCCGTGCTTGTCGGGTAGATGATCTTGCGCTCTTCGCTCACCGCCTCGAACGACAGGCTCGTCGCCTCCGGGTGCGCGCCCCACTGCGCGAGCAGCGTCTCCACGGCTGCGCGCGATAATTTCACGTCGTGCTCGACGGTCATAATGTCTTCGCCCTTCGCCAGAGAGACGCCCAGGGCAAGGGCGGTTTTCATCCTCGGCGGCTTGCCGGGCGGGAGGATGTGCACCTCGTATCGGCCGAGCAACCATTCGATGAGCGTGGGCCGCGCCTGGTCAATCACCGCAATGCGCTGGAAGTCGTGCAGCGCCTCGTAATTCGCCTGGAGGCAGGGCATCACAATGACTTCGGCTTCGGGCATCGGCGCGAAGACTGTCGTTATCGACGTGTTCAAGGCGTCCACCCCAACTGGCGATATGAGTGCGTGAACATGCGATCCATCGCCGCGCTCACACCCCGGTCATAGAACTGGCGCGACAGCCACCAGTTGATCCACTTGCCGCGCGCATCAGGGTTCATTGTGGGCGGCTTTGCAACATCCCCCCACTGCGCGGCCTGCGCGAACACGCCGAGTCCGTCAAACCAGCTTCGGCCCGTCGTCCACACGGGTGCCCATTGCAGGACCAGTTCGTTTGTGACGCTGCTGGAAACGAGGACGTTGTAATTTGCGTACTTGAGAAGTCGCGTGTTGAGGTGCGGAATCCCCGCCTTATGGCGATAGAGCGGGCACCCGTGATCTTCGTAGCCGCTTTTGTGCTGCGCCGGCGGCGCCTTCAGCACGACGCGATGTCCCGCCTTGCGAAGAACCTGCACGATCTGCCGCGACCAGTCATTGATAAGGCGCGATCTGTCGACCTTGAGGCGGCTCAGCATCGCAGAGAACTGAAGCCACACTAGGACGTAGCCCGGCTCTTCCAGGGGCGGGTCGTCAGCGTCCCATTCGGCCAGCATCTTCTGTCGATAGTTCCGCAGCCCTTCATGTGCGCGGGTCCAGTCTATGGCGACCGGCAGATCGGCCCAGTCGTCCCTGATGCTGCTCGTCCCGTCCGGCCTGTAGCGGTCCAGCATCAGCGTCCCGTAGTGGTCGAAATATCCGCCGTCCACGCTGAGGGGCAGGACGTGATTCTCATGGCACCACGCGACGACCTCTCGCCACGTCTTGTTGGCGAACAGGCAGCCGTGCTCTTCCCACTTCAGGATGGCGTCGAACCGCTCACCCGCCATCATGTCCTGCACCATCGCCAGAGACGGCCCGTGCTGGTCCGTATCTTTGCGGGGCGCAACCCATCCGTCGGCATTCAGGTAGTCGTGGATGGCGCGGGTCTTCGGCCAGCGATAGCCCGTGCGATGAATGACGAGAATGCGGCGGCCGTTGCCCAGACCTCTTTTTTCCGGTTGGCTTGTGCGTTGTGTCGAGGAATACCATCTCTTGCAGCACCGCTTGTGCGAATGCGGGAGCGTTAACTGTGCATGGTGCGGCTCCTTGGCGCGCTTGCCGCAACTGCCACATTTCCGCCAGCAAAGTGCGGTACCGGTTACGGGAGCACCGGGCTCGGCGGGCCGAAACTCGTAGAACTTACATGCCCGGCAGATCGCGTGGCGGCGCGCTGCCTCGGCCTTGTCCGGCCACGCATTCAGCTCGGCCTCAGTAGCCCTGAACCTTTCCAGGTAGCGGCCCATCCCTACGCCCCCGTTTTAATAGCGGCCTCCGCAGCGGTTGCAATCCCATCGGCGCGCTCCGCCGTCAGGCTGCCCCTGCCAACAGCCTTCGTAAGCAGGTCCATGATGTCGTCGTGCACTTGGTCGTAGTCTTGTATCAGCTTTTCTACTGCCGCGTCCGGTGTAGACTCCGGGTTGTGCCACTTGTAGCCCGGATCGTCCCCAGCGCGTACTCGACTGCGCAGAACTATCTGCGTGACCCCCCGCGTGTAAGGGTTGTCGGCTTCCTCGTGCCCGCAGCACCTCGGACACTGTTCATCGTAAGTCATCGACACACGGAAACCGGCGAGGCCCGTTATCATGCCGCAGCGCACATGGCACTGACGCTTTGGTTGAGGCGCGGGCGGTTCGGTTTCACGGTAAGGGCAGTTTTCTGGTGTTCTCATTATGGCATCTCACATTCATTGTCAGGGTCGAGAGAGTACATCACTTCCGTTGAGGTGGCGTAGTCGCACTCGTCTATGTAGCAACTTTCTGCGCGCTCGGTGAATACGCACAAGTTCTCTCCGGGCAGACACGGCCCTGTACAGTCACGTAGAACGGTCCCCTTATCCGGCTCGTCGCACTTAGCAACCGGGTAGACTACGCCGTAACAATCATCCCACGTGTCGCAGCATGTGTTGGGAGTAGCTGCCGGCGTAGGTTCGTCTTCTGATAAAGTGGGTTCATCTTCGGACAGCGTCGGCTCGTCGTCCGAGAGCGTGGGCTCGTCCCCTGATAAAGTGGGTTCATCTTCGGACAGTGTGGGCTCATCTTCGGACAGTGTGGGCTCATCTTCGGACAGTGTGGGCTCATCTTCGGACAGTGTGGGCTCATCCGCCGAGAGGGTAGGTGCCTCAGGCGACGGCGTCTCGAACTCCTCGGATAATGACGGCTCTTCGGGTGATGTCGTCGCCTCTACGCCCGAATCCGTGGGTTCGCCGGGCGATGGCGTTTCAAGAACCTCCGACAGCGTCGGCTCATCGTCCGATAGCGTGGCCTCGGACACTGATGGTGTCGGTATTTCCGGCGAGCCCGTCGGCTCGTCCCCCGATGGCGTCGCCGCGCTGAGTGATGGCGTGGCCGCAGACTCCGACGCTGAAGGCGTCGCGTAGTACCCCGTCTGTGTATACAGTTCACACTGTGTCACGCAGATATTCTTGCACGCCGTTTGGCAGCCGGTCTCGCACTCCTCTTCGGGCGCGTCCTCGGCGGTCTCGGAACTGGTCTTGCAGTTATACGCCTCGCAGCCCGTCTCGCACGCCGCCGCCGTGCAATCGTCCTCGCATGTCGTCGAGCAGCCGCCCCAGCGCGGCAGGCGCAGCGTGAAGCGAATCGAATCCATCAAGCGGCTCACGCCGTTGCCGGGCGTGTGGTCAAGACTTTCGACAAAACCCAACTGGCTCGCCCACAGTCCCGTCACGTTCACAGTCGCCCAGTCCCCGCGCTGAAGTTCCAGGTGTGTCAGGAATGTTGCGAGCGACGCGTAGTCCCACAGCCGCTTCCACCGATAGAGGTAGAAGCTGCTGACGTAACGCACGTATTCGCGCTGGGCGTAGCACCACAGATCCAGGTCGCGTGCCCTGCGCCCGACCGCCGCCTCGGCCGTCGCGTCAACGCGCTTGTAGGTGCGCTCGTCGCCGCGCTCCGTCCAGCGCGCCGTGATCTCCGTCACAATCCCGTCGAAGTCGGCGTGCGATACCCGCAGGGAATCCATGACGCGGTGCGCCTCGTTGATCGTGGCTTCGCTCGACCCGGGCGAGTTGGTGAGGAAAACGATCGACGCCAGCCCCTCCTCCCATATGAGCGCACACCGCCCCTGAAACGCGATCTCGGCGATAACCTCCATCGCCTGCCGCTCCTGCTCGACCACGAATCCCATCTTGAGGAAGTTCGCGCTGGACTGCGCGGTGCCGAACGCGGTGGCGTCGATTTCCGAACCGTCAAGCCCCAATCCGTAGTCGCTGTTTTCCAACAGGTTCTTGACGATGAGCGCGGGGTTTTCGATCAGCGTCCCCGTCCCGTCGCCGAGGCTGTCGATACCCTCGATGCTCACGCGGATGTCGTTGTTGACAATGCCCGAGTCCGGGATCATGACGGGCGGCACGAAGAAAGTGATCGTCGTTACGGCCCGCCCCAGCGACGCATAGGTGGCGCTGTCGTTGCGGTTGACGGTAAAGAGCGCGTCGGATACCTGCGTCCATCCCTCATACTTGTATTCATCAGTCTCGCCGTCATCCGTCACCGATACTTCGTGTCGGCTCCACGCCTCGACCTTCAGCACGGCCTTGCTCGGCGCATCATTGACGATGTAGGTATAGCCCTCGTCACGGTGGACGCATACGGGCTCGCTCAGTTCGTGCGTCGAGGCCACGGTGACGATCTCGTAACTGTGGCCGGTGGGGACCTCCCAGTCGCCGCCACCGTCTTGGAACGGATAATTGAATAGAAGCTGGAAACTATCGGGCTGGTAGCCCGTGATGAGCCGCGTCTGTGGCGCGCCCATGCCGGTTGGCGTGAGCTTGATTCGGTAGCCAATGTACCTGTCGGCATTCGCGCCGAGGGCGCTGTCGATCAACCGATAGTCATTGCCAGCGTCGTCTGTCGTCGTGAGCCCGGTTGCAAGCGCGACGCCGCGGGCCGTGACGGTAAATACATTGCCGCTGAACGTGCCTTCCATCAACTCCGCACCAACCCGGATAGTAAGCTCAGCTTCCGAGGGGGTTGGCGAAGGAGTCGGGGTTCCTGCCGGCGTCGCCACGGGAGTTGGCGTCGCCGCGCCGGACCATTGCGGGAACTGGAAACCGTTCTCGACGTAGAACGTGCTTGGGGTTGCAGGGCGTAGGGGCTGCGCCAGGTAGGTGATCGGCGTCGCCGTTGCCCACACGGCGGGGGCGCGGTAGACGCGCCCGAACACGATGGGCAGCACGCGGTCCTCGTGCTCGCGCCAGATATCCGAAAAGGCGTCCTTGTCCGCGGCATGGCCGATGGTCTGCGGGTAGTAGGTCGAAATATCCGTGATGGTAAACGTGACGTCTACCGCGTCCTCGGCCCACTCGCTTGGAGAGTTGAGTATACCCGAGGCGAGAATGGCGAGGTCGCTGCCAACCAAGCCGTCGAATGACTGGTAGATGGTGGCTTTTGTGCGCGGGATCGTGAGGGATGTGAGGTAGCCGAGCAGCGTCTTGTCGTCGTCGCGCAACACGATGCTGATTGTGCTGATCGGGTTAAGCCCCTCGGCTTGCAGCCCTTTTTGGATGCCCCCCCAGTCGATGACGCGGCCCTCGGCGTCGTTCCACGCCGACGCATCGGCAGCCCCCCTGTCCCGGTCCGCATACCACTTCGTGCCGACAGCGCCCCCGAACTCGATCTTGAGAAGATTGAGCGGCGCTTCCCCGGCGCTGTTCTTCGCGGTCGTGGTATTTGCAGTGAGTGTTCTGACCACTGCTCCCTCCGCTACGCGCTATGAGTAGGTGGGGCCGAAGTTGGGCAGCATCGAACTGCCAAGTCGCCTGCGCGTTGCGCGACGAGCCTGCTGGAGCCCGTGCGCCCATACAGCGACCCCGGCAGCGGGGAATCCGCCCCTGAACGTCCCGCGCCGCCGCGGTCGCGCCGCCTCAAGCTGGTCCTCGCCCGCCTCGAGCATCTTTTCCGCTGCCTCGTCAATGTCGTTGCCGAACCGGGTGAAGATGTCGGTCATCGTGTTGTACATCAGCTCGCGGTCTTCCGACGTGCTGTCGATAATCTGCGTCGAGAGGTTCGCCGGCAGAGAGAACGCCTCGACAAACGCCGGTCCAAGCGCCCCGATTGCAGCGTCCAAAAGCGGCCGGATCATGATGTCGCCCATTTGTATGGGCGCGACCGCGGGTTGTGTGGCCGGGCCTGGGGGCGGGGCAGCAGGGACCGTGCCGAAGGGTTGTTTCGCTGCGAGTAACTCTTGCTGGCGACTAGCTATGGCAATCCCCAAGTTGACCGCCTCGCTTACCAGGGACACCAGCGTTTTGCGCAGTTCTTCTTTGTCATCTGCGCTTAGGCGGGGTCTTGGCACATTGACATCGCGCGGAATAAGTCCAAGGTCCTGTCGCACCGCCCGAGTACGCTCCGCCACCGCCGTCCGTTGCTGCATCAACCCCGCTAAGGCCGGGTCCATCCCCGCCCGCAGCCCCGCTTCGCGTTCCCGCCCCTCTTTCAGACCCGGCGCGAAGCGTTCCATGTCACCCTTGAGCAGTGCGAGGGTATCGGCCGCAAAGCCAATGGCATGGCCAATCCCGCGGAATCCTGCGGCGATTCCGTTCAGCACATCCTCGCCGTTCGTCTTCCACCACGTGCCGAGGCCCTCAAGCGCCGTCTTGAACTCGTTGACGTAGCGCGTTACTTCCGTGCGGAGCAGCTTGCGGTTCTCGACGATCCAGTCCTTGAGTTGCCCAACGACTTTGCCGATGGGCTCCACAAATGCCTG
>SDBU01001510.1_pt1 | contig 32948 bp, 46 predicted proteins | sample 2277071 | NCBI WGS metagenome assembly SDBU01 (sample SAMN10397929, study PRJNA504765) | marine sediment metagenome | isolation source: marine sediment core GS08_GC12, 126 cmbsf | place: Arctic Ocean: Gakkel Ridge, Loki's castle | collected 2008 | reverse complement strand
AGATCGACGGCCAAAGAACTCATACAACCGCAGGATTTCCTCAGTCTGCCGGAAGTGCAGGCTATTATTTTCGAGGCTACTGAAAAAGGTGATTTGCTTACGAATAGAATATCCAGGGCCTTGCAGGCGACGGGAACTATAACATCAACACCGGGTAGGGATATTTTAGGCAGAGCGGTAACGGACGTGCAAAAGAGTATTACCTCTTCACTTGCCCCGTTCGCGGCAGAAGAGCGGGCACGCAGGGAAAGGTTAATCCCGACACTCGAAGCGCTCGGTATTACCGATGAAGAACTGTCAAGAGCGACTACACAGGCCGAACTCGATGCCTTGTTCAATCAGAAGATAACGGAACTGAATTTGCAAACAGGTCTCAGGCCGAGATTATTGGAATCTGTTATCGGCTTACAGCCGGCGGTTCAACCGATAATCGAAGGTGCGCAGCCGAGTTCAATTACTGAATTCGCACCGTTAATCGGGCCGTTGTTAGGTGAACTTTTGAAGAAATAGGAGCTATATTATGGCAAGACAAATACTGCCAACCTTAGACCTCAGAGGTACAGCAGAGCGACAAGGTATAACCAGTACACAACAGACGATTCAGGCAATAGCCGGTATCCTGCAGACAGCAGGAGCGGCAATACAGAAAAGTCGTGAACGTGAAACTCTCGACAGGATAACGAGGGCTATCGGGGCTGGCAAAACCTCAATAGAAGCCATTGCCGAAGCGGCAAAGCAGGAACAGGATTTGGGAGGTGGTCTTGGCGGCGGAGTGAGAAGGATAGCCGGAGCGTTCGCACCACAACAGGGTGGGATAGAGCAGAGGATTCAGCAAACAATTATCGGCGAGAAATTGAAACAGGCATTGACCCCGAAACTACAGATTCCAGAAGGACTTGAAGCATCAAGTGCTACAGTGGGCCCGGGTGGTAGAGTAACGCAAAGGTTTACGAAACCTAAAGCCCCGAAGCCTTTCGAGCCGACGAAAGCAGAAAAAGCACTGGATAAAGATATTAAAATATTAACTGACAGGGATAGGAAGGGGAAGTTAAAAGCATCGCCTATACAACAAGAAAAGGCCAGAAGTAGGTTGAGAAAAAACCCAAGCTTAGGAGAGGTTCAACCAGGCCAGATTGATTACGCGGAACTTCTCGAAGGCAAACCGAAAATTAAAATAGGAAAATTAGACAAAGCCTTTGGCGAAGAGGCGTATACCTTAGCATTGCGAGACGCAAAAGACGAAGGGCTTGCGGCAGGAGCTACAGAAGCAAGCATAGAGGCTGATTTCAATGCCTGGTGGGATAAACAGGTCGAAAAAGAAAAAGAAGATGTTTTTAGAGAATTTGTACCAAGGTCAGAATTTCAAGTTGTAACCGAATCGGAGCAGCCAGAAGAATCGACAGGCGCAATAACCATTCCGAGAACTCAAGCTAAATTCGATGCGATACCATCCGGCACGGAATTTAGAGATATAGACGGTAGAATAAAGGTTAAACGATAATGCCCTTTCAGATAGGTGGCGAAGTCGAAGAGCCTTTTCAGGCAGGGGGTGAAGTTGCCTTAGACGAAATCGGACAGGAGGCACTGACTGCGGGCATTTCACCGGAGGATATACAAGCCGGCGTTACCGCTACGGGGATCAGGAGTGTTCCTTTACAGCCGGAGATAACCCCGCCGCAAATACCAACTGGCACGCCACAAGATATAAGCCCGCCAATAGTAGAACCAACAAAGATACTGCAAATTGGGGCAGCCCCCAAAAGAGGATTCTTTGAAAGCCGACGAGCGCCGTTACCGCCTAATGCAGGCAGATTCGCAAAAATAGACAGGGCTTTTGATATTGTCGTTGGTACACCATTAAGAGTTGGCCTAAAGTTCGCCAAAGGATTGACTTTCAATGTTCCCGATTTAGCATGGGCGGCAATAAAGAAAATCACCCCTGACAGTATATGGGATTCAGATGTTAAAAAAATGACTCTCGACCAAGCTATGGATTGGGCTGCCGGACACGACCTATCGGGTTTCGAGAAATTAGTTGGTGATGTAGCGGAATTTGCAGGTAGAATAAAGACAGCAAAAGCAATTGGTACACAAAGTGGCATATTAGCCAAAGACCTGCCAAAAGGTGCGAATGTATTGGACAAAGCGATTGAGTCAGCAAAACTATTTGGATTAGGTGAAACAGGCAGGCAATTTGCATTGTTTTTAGCAGAGGCTATCGAATTTCCCGGCGATGAAGCAGTTCTAAGAGAAATGATGAAACCGCGTAGCAAAGAAGAATTCGACACAATGAATTGGAACGATTTTGCTAAAGCCGCCGGCGCTGTGGATTATGGATACGAGGGTGCAGTAGGTGTTCTAAAAGACATGGGTTTGGGGTTTGGGTTAAGTTTAGGTAACTCATTGATAGCCAAACCAATATTATCAAAAGCAGCACAATCACAGGTAGGCAAAGCAATTATCGAGACTTACGATCGCGCAATGATTGAGATTACTAAAAGATTCCCTGTTTTAGTGGATACCCTACGCAGGAACCCAAGTGAGCAAATGACGAAATTAGTTGATAAGCAATTTAAGGCCAGAGGAATAGACCCTGCGCAATTCACACCAGAACAAAAGGCTGTCGCTAATCACATAGCAAGGGAATTCGAGAAACGGTTTGTCCGTGCAAGTAGGAATTTCAAACCCACAGAAGATTTCGTCAGAGCCAAACCCAAACCCAAATTGCTGCCTGGGGAGCCCGCACGAACCCAGCCAGCCCGCCCAGTCGCCGAAAAAGTAGGGGTAAAACCAAAAATACCTGTCGCTGTAACACCGAAGGCGGAGATAACGCCTCCTGAGCGAGTTGCAAAACCGGAAATTGCACGTAAACCATTGCCAGCTAAAGAGGTTACGGCGGAAAAAGGCCAAGAGGGGAAACAAGCTATAGCAAAAGAAGGCATAGAATTGGAAGATTTGGAAGGAAATGCGATAACGACAAATGAGGATGGAACTATTACGCTGTTTCACAGGACATCAACAGAGAACGCTGATAAGATTAAATCCACAGGGGAATTTGTTTCAGAAGAACAAGGCGAGGTATTCTTTTCAACAAAAGAAAAAGGTCAAGCTGAAGGGTTTGGGGATGGACTTGTAGAAATTAGGATAGACCCGTCAAAAGTTGCATTAGATGACGCTTTCAGCAAAGGCGAAGTTCATGTTTCAATAAGCAATAAAGATTTATCCTTAAAGAATATTGCCCGTCCCGCCCAGCCGGTTGCAGAGCCAGAAGGGGAAGTTGTAGTAACAAAGCCTTCCGAAGCAATAACTAAAATACCCAAAGCTCCTAAAGTTCCAGTTACTGAAACTCCACTTGTTCCGCTTAAAGGCAAAGAAGCCCAAGTGTTCAGGGAAGCAGTCAGAACTCAGGAAAAAATAACTGCCGCCGAAGCTGGTGAAGTAGGGATTGAACCGGCAGGTATGTCATTCTCGGATCATATTAGTACATTTCAGTCTTATCAATTACCTGAAACCTCACAGATACCCCGAATAACCAAACAGATGAAAAAGATAAATGGTCTGCGGTTAGCTGGCAAGATTACACCCGTTGTTGCTAATAAAAGAATTCATAAGTTACGGCAATTGCTTATTCAGCAGGCGATAAAAGAAAAAATTGCTTTAAGAGTAAATGAAAAAGGCAAAGTGAAAATCGCCTTGAGGGAATCAGGGGTATTCGTTCCCGAAGAAGTAGCGACTTATAAAAAGTATAAAAACATTGAGCCTATACTTGGAGGCGGTCAGGATATAACAAGAGCCATTCAGCAGATGGATGGTGCTCTTGCCGTTAAGGAAAAACTACAAACCAAAGGGCAGGCAGGGCCGATAGAAAGATTTGTGTTGTGGCGAACCAGAAAGATGACTATTCAAAAACTTAATTGGCTCAAAGAAAAAACCATTGAGATTAAAGATATTCTTTCAGCCAAAAAAGGCTCTGCGAAAGATAAGGAAATCAACCTGATCCTTGAAAAAATAGGAACCGCCGACAGGGATACGCCGATTAAAAATATATTAAGCAAAAAGACTTTGGCTTCATTTAGCAAAGAATCGATTAAGTCGGCACAGGAATTAAGGCAATTTTACGATGAATTGATTGAAGAGCAAAACGCGGCAAGATTGATGAGGGGGCAGGATGAAATCCCATACAGAGAGAATTATTCACCTCAGATACTTAGAGATACGACAGTATGGGAGCAATTATTCTTGAGAGACAAAACTGCTAAAATTTTAGAAAAGAAGGTTTTGCCTGATTACATAAAACCCAATGCACCGTTTAATCCGAGAGCACAGGCAAGGGAAGGGGATGTGCCTTACGACAAAAGAGTTTTGAGTGCACGGGAGTTAGCTGAAAGCTATATTATAACGGCTTCAAAAGATATCTTCAATACTTCTATAATTCAAAACAACAAAGCTTTTATCGACCAGTTAAGAGGGCAGGGGCTTGAGAAAGCAGCGGAGTATTTAGCAGAATGGACAGCAACATCTTTTGCGGGAATAAAACCTCGATTGGATAGAGCAATAAAATTGCCAAAATGGGCACAAGGTAGTTTGAGGTTTTTTAATAGATTGAGGAACCTGGCAGTATTTCCTTTGAATGTAGCATGGTCGTTAAGCACGCAGCCACTGTCATTATCCAATACGATAGGCCGATACGGATTACCGAGTACAGTAAAAGGATTTTTCCAATGGCTGAAACCTTCTGTTAGAAAACAGGCAGCACAAGATTATTTTTCTTTTATAATCAAAACTACCAAACGAGGTGGAGTTACAAAACAGGATGCGGGTAATCTTTTAGGCGAAAACATAAAAACACAAAAAACAGTTGGCGAGTTTGTGGAGAATTTTTCAACAATTCTTTTGACAGAGATGGAAAAACTACTTACGGGAACTTCTATAAGGGCTGCTCATATACAGGGAGTAAAAAGAGGATTGAAGGGAGAAGCACTTAAAAACTTTGCCTCTGACGGTGGTGGCAAAACGCAAAGTATGTATAACGACGAAGATAAACCCATGATATTAAGATCGCTCTTAGTCAAATCAGGAGCACCATATCAAACGTATGCCTTTGAGGTTGCTAATACTTTCAGGGAATGGGCTGGCAGAACAGGCACGCCGCCCGATTCTAAATTATATGCTATGTGGTCATTAACTCGTTGGGTGGCAGCATTGACAGTATTGAAGATGATAGCAAATACAGTAAGGGGAAGAAAATGGTCGTGGTGGGATTTAATACCTATACCATTCAGGGAATTTTGGCTAACGCCGATAGCCAGTAAGCTAACGGGTGAATTTGTGCCAGGCTCTTCTGGATTACCATCGCCGGTAGAGACAGGAACGCGAGTAGCTAAGGGTATAAATGATGTCTTAGAAACAGGCAGTTGGCGAAAATTGCGTAACGAAATGATTAAATACGGCCCCGGTGTGTTTAACATCCCCGGAGGGGTCCAATGGGCAAGAATGGTTGATGCTATAATCGTTTATTCGAGTGGAGGTTTGACAGATAGACGGGGACGAGTAATGTTTGAAATGAAAGACGTAAAAGATTTGGCAAGGGCTATGTTTACAGGTGTTTGGACTACAAAAGAGGCACAGGCATTACTTGAAAAGCGTAAAGGAAAAAAGGCACAGGAAAAACCCGGAATATCTTTTAAGTTCAAAGTAGAATAAAGGGAAATCAGCATGGCAAAAGAAAGTAAGATCGGATGGATTAAACTCGGATTGACAGCTTTCGGCATGGTCATATTACTTATTACCGCTTTTGTATTGGCACAGTCTGACATTAAGGCACTGGATACGAAAACCGACGGCATAAAGGAAGATGCAGCATTGCTCAAAGAGGATGGTTGTAGGCCATCGGGTAAAAATACCTTTAACGTAGGGCTTATGCAGAAGGATATTACTGCAATAAAAGATGATATTAAGAAAATAGAAACAGCACAAACAGATGGTTTCAAAGAGATTCTAAGTAGGTTGCCAAAATAACAAACACATCCTTACTCCTCGCGAAGCCTCCGCTGACTTCATGGTTGGCGGAGGTTTTTTTTATATTGATAACCCTTTTGCTTCGCTGGCCTTATGCTCGTCGGTGAAAGAAATATTCAAAAAAGTCTCAAGATTTATCAAGATTTATATTGACAAATCCGATAACGCTGTTATTATCGTTAATAAAACACTAAAGGAGAAAACATGGTAGCAAGTGAAATAGCAAAGAAAACCGGCCTCAGCAATCAGGTAGTTCGATACCGATTGACGATGCTTCGTGCACGTGGCAAGGTGAAGGGTAAACTTATCGGTACGACTTACGTGTATCCGGCAAGTGCTGTCAAGAAAGTAATGAATTACTCATCTTAAAAGGGCAAAGATATGAGAATGTACAGAGGCAAGCGGGTAGACGGGAAGGGATGGGTTGAGGGGCATCACTGCATAATTGAAGGAAAACATTACATTATCCCTGATGATGCTGAAATAGTTGAAGAAAGAATGAATCCTACAATACAGGGCTTTGTCGAAGTAATCCCATCCTCAGTAGGGCAAAGCATCGGCAAGGAGGACGAGAGTGGTGAAAAGATGTATAAAGGGGATATAGTTGAGGCTGTTGGGCAAGAAGTGGTAAAAATAACCGACAGCTACAGAAAAATGAAAGCTGGCATATACAATTTTGTTATCTTTTGGAGTGAACCATTTAGTGGGTGGGAATTCAAGCACCCGATAGGAAGCATTCACCCAGATATAGGTCTTAGAGAATATAAAATCATCGGCAACACTACCGATAACCCTGAATTAGTTCCTTGAAAACTTAAGACTGCAAGGATTAAAGCAGATTATATGCACGGAAGCACCTTTGATGTTTTATGAAAGTGAGGTGCGATATGATTATATTGTTAATTGAGTACACGGACGGAGAAGCGAAAGTGAATAAGTTTGAAACGTTAGACCAAGTGTTAGATCACATCAGGGAGAAGTTGATTGTTGCGGACGACTATGCTGACAAGATTAGTATCGATATGACGAACGCTTGAAAAGTTAAGAGTGCGATAGCCGTGGGCTTCCTGGGGCCGCTGACAGTGGAAGCATCTGGACGGGCACCCCTTCGGGGGTCGGCTGATGAGGCCAAGGGCCGAAACCTTTTCATAGGTACCGTGGAGTCTCCCCAGCCCGTGAATAACTGGAGACCTAAGCGGCCCACTACTATCGCACTCTTATTTTGAAATTAAGGCCGTGATAGGACGGCGGCTAAAGTGCGAAAATGAATAATGTTAGTAGAATGGTTACAAACCCATGGTTTATTAACGCCGCCGCCCTTTTTTGAGAGGAATATTATGAAACGATGTTATAAAAAACTTATCTCTCTAATTGAGAAGTTGCAAAAAGCAGGAGCCGACGAAGGTGAGCCGCACAACCAGATGTCGTTTAAGGCGATTTTTGCGATGAGGCAATCGAACGACGATGATGGAAATTCTGGAGGCCGAAATGATAATTAAATTCCTCAAAAAATATGGCTACGGCTTATATTTGGGTTTTGCTTTACCAACTTTTGTCAACTTGAGTTTTTGGCATTGGCGATGGTGGGCAATAGTTGTTCCTATAATAATTTTAGCAGAATGGAGGTCTAATGACTAAGCTAAAACTCTTTTTAGCCGCAATGGCAGGGGTAATTTTTGGCTTTGTCCCTAAATGCGATGGGGCAGTTTGCACAGGTTATCTAACCCTGCAGGCAGAAATGCCAACGATAAGGAAAGCTGCTGAACGCAACGGTATCAAGTACGGAAGCGATAACTGGTTCATTCTGTTGGCTATTAGGAAAGCTGAAAACGGGCGTGACGGTCTCCAATTCGGGATAATGAATCCCATAGCCTACAATCTGGATAAGCAGGCAGGATGGGCATCAGCGACAATTATGAAGAACAGAAAGCGATGGGCCGAGGCAGGGACGCCGGGTACGTTCATTGAATTTCTGGGCCGTAGGTATTGTCCAAGGAAGGATGATCCTGCCGGCCATAAAAATTGGATATACAATGTTAACTTTTTTTACAATAAGTATAAAAATAATAATCTTGACATTCTCCAATAAGGTGTTATTGTTATGGTATGTTACGCAGCACGATACAATCAATTGAAGTCAGCCGGAGGCAATTCGGGCGAAAGCTCAAGCTGCGTAACAACTCTGGCTGGCTTTTTTATTGGAGATAATATGGCAAGGCCCATAACAAGAATTAAAACAGCGTGCATAGAATGTAGAGAGGATTTCGATATACATCTTTGCAACAAAAAAAGAGGCCGAAGGTTCTGTTCTCCTAAGTGTTATTATGATTCTCTCAGGGGCAAAAAGAAACCAACGAAACCGATAGGTGAACATCGCTGGCTGCTGAGCGAGAAGGGCTATTTAGTTACAACAGTAAGAGGAAAAAGGGTTTTTCAACACAGATGGATTATTGAAACACAGGTTATCAAAAGGAAATTATTGAAATCTGAGATCGTACATCATTATAATGGTGTCAAGGCAGACAACAGGCATGAAAACCTTGTTGTATGTACAAGACAGACTCATGCCGAGTATATAAGTAAATTAAATAATAGAATCAAAGAACTTGAGTCTCGGCAATATTAACTGGAAAAAGAATGTTGGATTTTGGTTCAGGAAATTTAGGGAAAGGAAAAATTATGAACATCACATTAAACAAACTGAAAATTGAGAACTTCAAGGGTATTAAAAGCCATGAGATTGAACCCGAAGGCGCAAACATTACTATTACCGCAGAAAACGCTGGCGGTAAAACCACGCTGAAAGATGCGTTCGGTTGGACTTTGCACGGCAAAAACTCTGAGGGGAAAGTTGATAGCGGGGCGGGCAAGTTTGAAGTTGGTCCTGTCGATGAAAACAACCAGCCAATAAGGGGGCTTACTACACTCGTTGAGATTGAACTTGCTTTTGATGGTGTCGCTAAAACCTTCAAAAAGGTCAGGACGGAAAAGCTCGGCAGGAAAAAGACTTTCAAGGGCTATAACTTTGATTATTGGATTGATGATGTGACGAAAACGCTTACTGAATACAAAGCTGAAATAGTTAAGTTTCTTCCAGAAAATACCCTAAAGCTTCTGACAGACTTAACTTATTTTAATAACCAGTTGCACTGGGAAGAACGGCGGAAAATCATAGAACAATTGGTTGGAGAAACAGAATCGCCACAAGGTTTTGATGAATTACTTGCTAACCTTAAAGGTCGCTCGATTAAGGATTTCAAGAAAATCTTGTCAGAACAGAAAGAAGGCTATGAAAAAGAACTTAGTAAAATCAATCCCAGGATAGATGAAGTTCAAAGAGCACTGAAGGATTATGCGGGCACGGATACAAAAGACCTTGATACCTGCCGAGATACACTCAAAGACGAGATAGCCGCACTTGACGAGCAGAGGCAGATACTATTCGATACCGAAAAGGAACGCCAGGGGAAGATTAAACTTATCAATAAGTTGGAAGGTGAGAAGGTTAAGCGTGAGGCCGAACTCAAAACCGATACGACCGGAATCAAAGACCTGCTGGCCGAAAAGACGAAACTTGAAGTTGATTTGGCAGAAATAAATAGAGCGGTTACGCTGGCTAAAAGTGACTTGGCAACCCGGCAAACAATTCTAACAACCCAAAAGGCCACACTCGTAATGCATATGTCCACTCGTAATGCCGTTTATGGTGAATGGAAAGAGGCTTCGGAGGCTTTGGAGGCTCCGGTTGCGGTTGATGATACCTGTTTTGCCTGCAGTCAAAAACTGCCGGCCGACCAAGTAGCTAACCAAGTAGCTAAAGTTGAGGAAAAGTGCAAAACCACATTAGCCGAAATAACAAAGCGTGGCGATGACATAAAAGCTAAAGTCGATAGCTGCGGAAAATCAATCGCCGAACAAGAAAAATCGAAGGCCCACCTTAACGAGATACTCGAAGAGGTAAAGTCGCTACTTCAAAAGGCTGAACAGGACAAAACCATACGCTTCGCGGAGATTGACAGGCTCGTAAAGGCTTATCCCGGGATAAAGCCATCGGAAGATAAAGCGTGCAAGGATATTTACAACGGTATTATCGAGGCTCGCAAACTTGTCGGCGAATCATTATTGGAACAATTGCAGGCTATTGACACTCAGAGAACGGATAAGAACAAATCCCTTGCACTACTTAACGAGGCCCTTGCCCAGGCCGACCAAATGAAAAAGAGCAAAGCCAGGATCGCTGAGCTCGAAGCGAAGGAAAAAGAACTGGCACAGAATATAGCCGATTGCGAAAAACAATTAGCCGACATCGACGATTACAAGATTGCTGAGAGCAAAATACTCGAACAAGCTGTAAATAGCAAATTCCACTATGTCACGTTTAAGATGCACGGAGAGTTTCTTAATGGTGAACCTAAGCCGTGTTGCGAGGCTCTCTTGGATGGCAAAGGTTATATTGACATGAGCGGCGGAGAGCGGATTTTTGCCAGCATTGACATTATCAACACTCTATCCGACCATTACGGCATATGGCCGGTTTTATTCATTGACAATCGAGAGATGCTTAGTCTTTCAATCGAAACTAAAGCCCAGGTAATCAGCCTTAAAATGGTCAAGGGCGTAAAAGAACTTACTATTGAAAAGGAAGGGGATTAACTCACGTCTGAAAAAATTATGAAATTATTTATCTTAAAAAGATTCGAGAATGTTGGATGGGATGAGACAAATGGAATGGTTATTAGGGCTGTGGACGAAAAGACTGCACGTGCACTTGCCAACGTCGATGTAGTAGAGGAAGAATTGATATGGGACGATCCTGAAAAAACAACATGCAGCCCACTTTCTTGTGAGGGAGAAGAAGAAATTATATTAACTGATTACAATGCAGGATAGGAGAATAGTCATGTCTGAGAATTTACCAGAACCAAAGGGCAACAATCCGGTTGCAGTTTTAAGAAGCTATTTAGAGGATGAAAGCGTAAAGAAGCGATTCGAGGACATGCTCGGTAAGCGAGCAGGGGTTTTCCTCAACAGCGTTATCAATGTTTATGGTAATGATGTTAAACTGCAAAAGTGTACTCCTGTTAGTTATTGTGCGGCTACGATAAGGGCGGCGACTTTTAATTTACCTATCGACCCTGCACTTGGGCAAGCAGCAATAGTTCCATATGGAAATACTGCAACCTTCCAGATCATGTACAAAGGCTTGACTCAATTGTGCATACGGACCGGCAAATACGAGACCATCCACTGTTCAGAGATTTACGCCGATGAGCTTCTTTCGCATAATCCGATAACTGGCGTAGTCAAATTCAAAGACCCTGCCGGTTACAAAATGCGTTACAAGGATAAAAGTAAAAACGTCATCGGCCATTATGCTTATTTCAAACTGCTGTCCGGCTTTGAGAAATCTGACTATATGAAAACAGAAGAAGCTATGGCACATGGAGCAAAATACTCAGCGTCTTATAAGTACGACCTTGCGAAGAAAAAAAAATCATCTGTCTGGTCAACCGATCCAGTTGTTATGTGTAACAAAACTGTGCTGATAAGATTGCTTTCCAAATATGGTGTTATGTCTATCGAGATGCAGGACGCTCTTATTGGTGAACGTGAGAATTTTGATTCAGCACAAAAAAGGGCAACGGAAACGATTACGAAAGAAGCCGGCAGTGAAAAAGTTATCAACGCCGACTTTGAGCCAATAGAGGGAGAGGATGACCCTGAAACGAAAGCCAAAGCACAGCGTGAAGTTAAGAAACTTCAAGAAGCAGAAGCGGCAAAAGATGGTCAGCCCCGCTTCATGAAAGATTGATAATGGGCCGAAAGAAATAGTTAAGAATTGTTTTGACAACCTCCGATAAAGGATTATAGTTGAATGCATGCTACCAGTGTTAATAGGAATACAACCGGTCAGGCACAGTTCAGGACGCACCCCGTCCGCACTGGTAGCGGTCTGACTGGTTTTTTTATTGGAGATTGTCAAATGAGAACGATAAAGCTTACCCAAGGTCAAGTGGCGTTAGTTGATGAGGAGGATTTCGAAGAACTTTCAAAGCATAAATGGTATGCATTAAAACGGGCGGAGGGTAAATTTGCAGCGGCGAGAAATGTATTAGGCAAAGTGGTATATATGTCCCGTGTTATTGTAAGTGCCGTCAAAGGAATGTGCGGTGATCACCAGAATCATCAAACCTTAGATAATAGAAGAGCGAATTTGCGTTTAGCTACGGTATCTCAAAACCAACAAAACAGGAAAAAGCAGTTTAGTATCTGCTCCAGTAAGTACAAAGGAGTAGATTGGCACAAAAGAGACAAAAAATGGCGAGCGAGAATAAAGTTTAATGGTAAAAAGATGAGCCTTGGCCATTTCAATAGCGAAACCGAAGCCGCAATAACTTACGATAAAAAAGCAAAAGAATTGTTCGGCGAGTTCGCTTGCCTTAACTTCCCAAAAAATGAAGCTGATTATGCCCACCATTAAAACTTGAAAACTATAAGCGAGAAGAAAGGAATGGAAACATGGAGACAGAAGATAAAATTGTACAATTGCTTAACTCAGCAATCAGGCCGGGGATAGGTATGCTCATTGACTATTTACGAGAAGAAGGATTTTTCACAGCCCCGGCATCGTCAAGATTTCACGGCAGCTACAAAGGTGGTTTGGCTAAACATTCACTGGATGTTTATAAAAAAGTTTCTGATATTATTGCACCCCTCAAGATTGACGAGAAGGCTACGTATGGCCAGATGCCTATGAAACTTAAGCACGAGAACATCGTAATTGCCTGCCTGTTGCATGATGTCTGCAAGATAGGCGCTTACAAGCGAACCAAAAAAGGTGACGGCTGGACGAACAACCGCGATAAGGAAAAAGGGCACGCCAAACTGTCTCTCATCAGGATTAAAAAATTCATCAAGTTAGACAAGATCGAAGAACTGATGATCCAGTATCACATGGGTATTTACGGCTTGCATGAGTTCCAGGACAAAGAAGGTGATCCCAACGGCGAATACAATCTTCGAGGCGATCACTCCAAAGACGATACCATGACCAAAGAGGAAAGCCAGAAAAGGCGGTACGGTAAGGCGTTAAGCAATGCTTACTTCCACAATCCTATTTGCAAGATCATGGCTATTGCCGACGAGCTTGCCACACTTGAGGAAAAAGCAAAATGACGCAAGCTAAGGTCGTCTCAAAAACAGTAGTGTATGGCAGGCAGCACTGGAGGTTAAATGCTGATGGGAGCTGGTCTGCTTTGGCTTTTGGTTCTTTTGGGCCGAATGATGTGGGGCTTCGCTATGGCTGGATTCATGTAGCAACCAAAAAAGTACCCTCGGAAGTACGGAAGGCAATGTTATGATTAAGGTTATCACAGACGGCGACATTGGCAAATGGGTTGAGTACCAAGGCCACAATTACACCCAAAAAGGCATAATAAAAAGCTTCAATGATAAATGGGTGTTTGTTGTGTTTCATTGCGCCGGCAATTGGGAGAATTATGAGAATTACACCGGCGAGGCTTGTGATCCAGGAGATTTGAAATGGGCAACACCTTTTCCTTTGGAGGTCGCAGATGAAATTTGAACAGCTATATTCCAGTAGCAGCGGGAACCTGTATATCGTTACAGCGGCCAACGGTAAACGCTTAATGATTGAGTGCGGGGTTGTTTGGTCCAAGCTGCAGAAGGCCCTTAATTACGACCTATCGGGCATTGTAGGCTGTTTAGTGAGCCATGAGCACAAAGACCACAGTAAGGCCGTAGATGACGTTCTTAATGCCGGCATTGATGTCTATTCAAGATTTGGCACTTTGCGAGCCATGGATGTGTGGGGTAAGCGAAAATCTCATGTACTGGATACCGAAGAAGAGGAAATCGACTGCTTTGAGGTGCTAAACTGGTCATCCATCCACGATGCAGAAGAGCCGGTAATTTTTGTGATTAAATGTGACGGCGAATCTTTATTGTTTGCAACTGATACCACTTATATCGTTCAGCGATTTTGGTACTCATTCAGCATAATAGCCATCGAGTGCAGCTACGACAAAGACATACTCCGCCACAGAGTTGATACCAAAGATATAAACGAGGAACTTGCCAAACGATTGCTCACCAGCCATATGTCAAAACAGGAAGCTAAACGGCACCTAAGAGAGTTTTGTGACCTTTCTCGTTGTCAATCCATACATTTATTACACCTCAGCCGAGACAACCTTGATGCAGAGAAAACGAGGCTTGAAATAGAAAGAGACTTCTTTATCGAAACTATAATTTGTTCTTGACAATCTTCAATAAGGGGATATATTGATATTATGCTACAGTTAGAATTACAATCAAGTCTTGTTTTTAAGCCAGATACCGGTATATCGTCCCCTTGTGGTTCTGATTGTAGCAGCCGGTTTTCTGGCTTTTTTATTGGAGATAAACCAATGAGGCGAATCCCGCTCACACAAGGCACGTTTGCATTAGTTGACGATAAAGATTTTGACTATCTCAACCAGTGGAAATGGTGTGTTTACAACAAGAATAATTTTCTCTATGTGATAAGGGGTATAAAAAAAGGAAATAAAACTATTAGCGTTAGGATGCACAGGGTAATTACTGGTGCACCCAAAGGGATGGAAGTTGACCACAGAAACCATAACGGCCTTGATAACAGCCGATGTAATTTACGGATTTGTACCCGTTCACAAAACCAACATAATCAAAAATTAAGGGCAAAAAGCAAGACATCAAAGTATAAAGGGGTGTGCTGGAATAAATCAGATAACAGATGGTACGCACTAATTGGGCTGCATGGGAAACAATTCTTTCTTGGCAGTTTCAAAAACGAAATTGAAGCCGCCAGAGCTTATGATGCTAAAGCAATGGAACTACATGGCGAGTTTGCGTACATAAATTTCAGAGAAGAAACAAGGATAGTCGAAAGTGCCAAAAGAGTTCAGCTACGCAATTAAACAGGGAAAGCAGGTATTCGATGATCCTGCAGCAAGGCAACGGTTCCTTGCTTCGAAGCCTGACGAATATAGGGGCTTTGAAAGTCATCACAAGCCAACACAGTCCAAGTCTAATCTCCAACTCGGATATTATTGGGGTTTATTGGTTCCGGAAGTCCGAAAGCGGCTAAAGGAGATGGGTTGGACGATTTCTGTTGGCAAGGGTGAACATGCTTTTGAGCGATATTACACCAGCCGGGACACGCACGATTGGTTGAAAGAGTATTGTGCCAGAGTAGGGCACGAGGGAGTGTTTATCACTTTGTCCGAGCAGGACCAGGAATTATGCTCAATATACATTGACCACGTTTTATGGGTTGCAGAGCATTGGTTGAATATGGACCGGCAGGCTTTGGAAGCCAGGAAGCCAAAATTAAGGAAAGAAAATGGATGACCAAATAGAGCAAACAGACCTAATAGAAGCTGCCCTACCGCCCTGTGTGTTCTGTGCTGCTATCGGGGTGTATGACAGGTACTGTGAAGTAGCTATAAAAGTCAATGACATCCACATGCTATCTTTTCCTGACTTCATAAACGAATTGCTTGTCAGGCAGATGATAGAACATAGCCACGTGTTGGCTCGATTTGAAAAGAAACTGGGAATAACATGAATGTGGATAATACCGAAGAATTTAGATGAGAAAACGAAAACTTAAAGCGATAGATTTATTTGCTGGGGTTGGTGGCTTTTCCCTCGGTTTGCAACAAGCGGGACTTGATGTAGTGGCAGCCGTTGAAATCGACAAGTATTGCGTCGAGACATTAACTGCGAATAAAGCAACGTCGTTTCCGAAAATGAAAATAATCCAAGCCGACATTTGCACATTGAGCGGAGAATACCTTTTGAAAAAGGTTGGCCTGGCTAAAGGCCAGCTTGATATGTTAGTGGGCGGACCGCCTTGCCAGGGATTTTCAACGTCCAGTTCAACTCGCTCTACAACAGATCCTCGCTCGAAGTTGATGTGGCAGTTTGTCCGGATGGTGAAAGAAATCCAACCCCGACATTTTGTTATCGAGAACGTCCAAGGACTGCTGAACTTCAAAGACTTCTTCCGGCTATTACTGAAAAGCCTTGAGAAGTATGGTTATGTGGTGAGGTTCAATCTGCTGGACTGTGCCAGCTATGGAATACCGCAGCGAAGACATAGGGTACTGATAGAGGGCGCACGGAATGACTTAAATATCATACCGAAATACCCCGCACCGACGCATTTTGATTTGGGCAAAAAACAAAAGGGAGATATTCCCGCATGGCTTGTGGCGAAGAAGTGTTTTGCTACACACGGCTTTTCAAAGGCCGAAGTTGATGATGTATGGTGGAATACAAAACTTGAAATCATGATGAACCGTAAGACAGCCGCCGAAATGGTCAACCAGGCTGTAAATGAAATTCTATTGGAGACGTTATTAACAGAAGTAAACGCAAAAAATCAAAAAGGAGACCGAAAAATGGCAAAGGCAAAGCAGAAGGACCAGAAAAAGAGCGTAACGAAGCCGAAGGGAAGTGGCGAACAGCTTGTTTTGATTGATGTCCAGCCTGAAAATGCCAAACCTATTATTCGTGCGGCCCGAATTTACAAAGAACACCAGGCCGTTCGTTTATCAGCTTTGGCGAAGGAAAAAGAGCACAAACAAAAAGTTCTCGAACTTGTAAAGGAAGCAAAGCTACAGCCGCTTAAGGACGGCGTAATCAAATTTACGTACGAAGGCGTGACGGTTACTATCGAACCGCAGAGATGAGTTAGTCAGAATCAAAGAAGAAGAAAAGGAGTAATTAGTTGGGTTTCCCCGGCTAATTAGCAGTGCGAGTCGGCGGACCTGACTCCCCCGCCGGCTCTATTTGAAAAGGACGAACTTAACATTTTTATTTTTTACAGAAAGGAAAGTATCATGGCAAAGAGAGGCGTAGGACACAGTAAGCCGGGTTCGACCAGTACGAGAAAAGTAACCCAAGGCCCCAACAAAGGAGACACGGTTCAATTCAAAGCTAACCGTGCCTCTGCGACACAGCCCGGCAAACAAAAACCTCGTGTATTGGTGAAGGATGTTGGCCCAAAGAACACAACGTCTTCTTTGAGAAGAAAACATAAATAACGCTCATAAATCCACCGGTGGTGTTAAAACGCTACCGGTGGATTTTGAGGTACAAAACAATGGATAAAATACAAAAATGGCAAATCAACCAGAGGCAAGCACTGCCATTATACATAAAAGAGGGATATACGGCTAAACGTATTAAGAGTTGGTTCGATTATTGGGATGGTGCTATTTATGTTAGCTTTTCGGGCGGTAAAGATAGCACTGTTTTACTGCACCAAGTGCGAAAAATGTATCCAAATGTACCGGCCGTATTCGTTGATACAGGACTGGAATACCCAGAAATAAGGGATTTTGTGAAAAAAGTTGATAATGTAAAATGGCTAAAACCCATAATGCCATTTACTCGAGTCATTGAAAAATATGGTTATCCTGTCGTAAGCAAAAGACAGGCAAGATATATTCACGATTTACAAAATCCTACCAACAAAAATGAAGCTACAAGGAATCTGAGACTGACAGGGTTGAACCGCAAAGGTATTATGTGCCCAACAATGAAACTATCGAAAAAATGGCGTTTTCTTATTGAAGCCGGCTTCGAGATTTCCGACAAGTGTTGCGATATCATGAAAAAACATCCTCTTGATGAATACGCAAAAAAAACTGGAAGAAAAGTGCTTACTGGCATGATGGCATCAGAGAGTAATCGAAGAGAATTACAATACAAAAAATATGGCTGCAACGCATTTAATACGAAAAAGCCTTTCTCTTGGCCAATGGCATTTTGGAAAGATTTAGATGTGTGGAATTACATAAAAAAATACAATATTTCTTACTCAAAAATTTATGATATGGGTGAGGTGCGAACTGGTTGTATGTTTTGTATGTTTGGTGTTCATCTTGAAAAATCCCCTAATAGATTTGAAAGGATGAAAATATCCCACCGAAAACAATTTGATTTTTGCATAAAGAATTTAGGGTGTGGGAAAGTTCTTGATTTTATGGGAGTAAATTACTAACGGAGTTGTCCCCCAATGTGCAGAAAAAGCCTTTAGAACATTAATAGCTAAATAAAAGGAGACCGAAAAATGGCAAAGAAGAAGGCAAAGAAGCAAGCAGACGTAACGGTTGGTGAAGCCGTTGTAACAGATGTAGTGATTAACTCCATGAAGATTGGCAAGAGTTCTGACGAACTGTCGTTTACGGCCCTAAAGCCACAAGGGCATGAAACCCTTGCCCGATTAGTGGAGAATGAGGAAAGGGTATCGGTAACAATATCCTTAAAGGGCAAGCCAGACCCGAAATTCGCACCAATGGAGGCTTACGCTATAATGACTGGCTACAAAATCAATAAGACAAGCGACTCGCCCACATTTAAGGGGTTGAAATTCTCGCCTGGACAGCACGAAAGAATATCCCGCTTAATTGAGTCGGAGGAAGAAGTCGTATTAACCCTCCAACAGGTACAGAAGGAACTTGAATTTCCAGAAGAAAAGGAGTAATTAGCCGGGTTTCCCCGCTAATTGCAATGCGAGTCGGCGGACCTGACTCACCCGCCGGCTCTATTTTGAAAGGGATGATACCAAAGAATTTAGAGAGGATCTATTATGAACAAATGTATGAAGCTGACATTATTAATGTTTTGTGTTGTAGCTGGTTGTAGGCAGATTGAGATGCCAGCTTACTTCTGGGCCAATCAGGGTGAGGTGCGATATGTCGACAATCTTGCAAACCCGCTTGCTGTGGGCTTCACCGATGTCGACGGTACAATTTACATTAAGAACAGGAGACTTTCTGACTGGGTTGGTTCCTTTTGGATGTCTGATAATTATATTCTCCGGCACGAACAGATTCATAGTTTTGAATATAATATCTACAATAAGAACACCAGCGAATATAGCCGGTTTCACTCTGACTTCGATACCCCTGGCAAAGAATACGATATCGAGGATTTACCTCGTGCATTTTTCAGAAAGAACCCCTGCGTTATGAGATTTATAGAAGGTGGCTATGTTACCGGCGAATGAAATAATCTGTGGTAAGGCCGGTGAGGTCTTAAAGACTTTGCCGGATGAGTCTGTCAATTGCTGTATATCATCGCCTCCATACTGGGCGTTACGAGACTATGGCGTGGATGGTCAATTAGGCTTAGAGAAAACATTCGAGGAGTATATCGACAAGCTGTGCAGTATTTACGATGAGGTCAAGCGTGTGCTGCGCAAGGATGGCACGTGCTTCGTCAATTTGGGGGATACTTATGCCGGTGGCGGTAGAGGTTATGAATACTGGACGGGAAACGAAAAGCAGTCTACCAATAAGGGCAGCGCGATCCCGAAATGCCCCGAAACTCCAGGCGTCCAAGATAAATCCCTCTGCCTAATCCCGCAGCGGTTCGCTATCGAGATGGTGAATCGTGGCTGGATACTCCGCAATGTTATTATCTGGCACAAGCCGAACCCGATGCCGTCCTCAGCAAAGGACAGGTTCACCGTTGACTTCGAATATGTGTATTTCTTCGTTAAGCAAAAGAGGTATTTTTTCGAGCCGCAGTATGAGCCGAACAAAAACGCAGAAGATGATTTGCGTAGAATAAAACAAGCCCAGCAAAAAAAAGGGCAATATAAAGATGACGGCAATAAAGAATCTAATTACCTTGAAAAATGGTCACTAAAAGAACCCCAAATCAATCCTCTTGGCCGCAACAAACGCACTGTGTGGGAAATGAGCAAAAAGGACTGGGACGAATATTGTAATGTTATCTGGCAGAAATACGAAAAACAAAAACAAACGCAGGCAAATGCCTGCTGGACTATACCCACACAAGCCTGTCCCGAGGCCCATTTCGCCACCTACCCTGAGAAACTCGTCGAGCCTATGATAAAGGCCGGATGCCCTGAGTTCGTCTGTGAGAAGTGTGGGAAGGGGCGAGTTAAGATATATAAAAAAGGGGAGATTGTACCAGATGCAAAAGGATACAAGCCCAGGGGAAACAAGGGAGATAACAAATTGGTAAATCGCTGGAATACTGGCGAAGAAAAATTAGGCCCAAATATGCACTATGAACAAACCTTCAAAGGCTACACCGATTGTGGCTGCGGAGCGGGTTTTCGGCCTGGGATAGTCTTAGACCCGTTCGCCGGTTCCGGCACTACCTGCCTGGTGGCCGCTCGGCTGAGGCGTGATTATATCGGGATAGAACTGAAAGCGGAGTATATCGAAGAAATAGCGGCGGATCGTGTGGTAGCTGTTGAGACCGGCGTTCCGGTAAAAGAGCAGAAGCAAGGACAGAAAGGTTTATTTGATGGCTGAAGGACGTATGTTAAAGAAGAGAATAAGCAAAAGCAGGAAGTTTGCTGCCCTAAAAAATGACAAATCTCGTTTAACGTACCTACTTTTGTTACCCCATACAGACGTTTGCGGTCGAATTGAGGCTGCTTTAAGCATACTAAAGGGCGCAATCTGTCCTTATATAGATACATTGACCACAAGAAGCATAGCTGCTTGCCTCAAAGAATTACATGATATCGGGCTAATTTGCCTATATGAAACAGATGGCGAAAAGTACCTGCAAGTCCAGCGTTTCCTTGACTTTAACAAAATTAGCCCAGGCAAGGAAGCAGCTTCTTCTATACCTGAGCCGACTCCTGAGCAACTCCAGAGTTGCTCCAGAGGAACTCCCGCAGAAGTAAAGGGAAGTAAAGTTAAAGGGAAGGGAAGGGAAGAGGAACAACCTCCCCCCAAAATTAAGCATCTTGATTTTGTTTTCCTGACAGAAGACGAATATCAAAAACTTACCGTCAAATATGGCAAAAACATCACCGAGCAGTATATACTCAAATTGAACAATTATATCGGGATAGGCAGTAAAAAAGCTAAGGGATATGACTGTCATTACTTTGTAATCCTAAAATGGACGCAAGATGATAATGTCCCGATCATCAAGCCGCCGGCCAAACCCAAGTCTAAACCGCAGGAGAAACCGATTGTACGTGCTACGCCGGCACAGATTGCGGAGATAAATAAAAAGGCCGGACGAACCAAAAAAATGCAAGCCGAACTCGATCCAGCCATTAGGATGCCGTCTGAGAACCAGAAGCGGATTAAAGTTGACCAGCTGAGGAACGCAAAATGACTGAGCAGCTTTACCAATACCGATGGGGCAATAACAGTAGTGAAACTGGCAGAAACAGACTGCAATGGAAGGGGCGTAAGTGCAGGGTTCTTGTTCGGGGCACGCTGAACAGTTGTATGGTGGAATTTGTTGACACCAAAGAGCGAGTGGTAATATCAAGAAATGCGTTAAGGAAGGCGAAATAATATGCGAATAATAGCTATCGATCCAGGCAGCGAGCAGAGTGCTTATGTTGTTTACGAAAACGAAAGCATAAAGGAATTTGGCATTTATAGCAACGAAGATATGTTGTCGATAGTTGCCACAAGATACGCGGAGTGCATGGCGATTGAAATGATAGCCTCTTATGGTATGGCCGTCGGGAAAACAGTTTTTGATACTTGTGTATGGATCGGCAGGATTATTCAGCAGTTTAGCGAACGGCAAAAAAGGCCAGTTCATTTAGTTTATCGCAAAGATGTAAAGATGTACCTGTGTAATTCTATGCGAGCTAAAGACAGTAATATCCGGCAAGCGATTATGGATCGCTATCCAGCAACTGGCGGTGGTAAAAAACCTCAAATTGGAACGAAGCAGCAACCAGGTCCTTTGTATGGAATTAGTAAAGATATCTGGTCAGCCTTGAGCGTCGCAATAACATTTGCCGAAGGGAAGTAAATTAAGTTGCACAGCATAGTTGTGCAGGAACACTAAACATTTTTTAGGAGAACTGTTATGTGGAAACGATTTTTACTACAGCTCGGAATGATGACGATTGTAAACTTAGTCAATTCCGACGACAAGGACACGGCTGAACTCCAAGCCGAGATAGCTGCTGCTGACGAAGAAGATGTCAAGGAAATTGTTGAGCGGGAAGGGAAGAAGCTGGCTGACGAGGTTGTGGGTGAAGATGTTTTGGACGAAATGATTAGCGAGTTGGCCGGAACAAGAACCCCCGAAGATGTTAAGGTTGTAACTTCGCAACCAAAAATCAAACTCAATATCTTGCAAGGTTTGGCTGATTTTCTCGGTGGTTTAGTCAAAGCACTGTTCGGAGGCTGAAAATGTTTTGGGCTATTACAGGAAAACATGGGGTATATGTGGGAACGTGGTTTAGACGAAAAGACGCAATTGTGGACCATTGCGAGATGTTGGGTAAATGCTGGAAAACCTGTCGGAGAAAGGGCGATAGGGCCGTCAAAGTTAAGGTTATTCCAATTAACAGGAGGTCGAAATGAAGATTCGTTTTCTATACCATAAAACACAGGGTGAGCGTGGTGTCGGTAAGGCGATAGTAATTTGGACAGGATTTTTGGCTTTGTTTTACGCTAAAGGCAAAGCTTTGAAATATAATTTTTCGCATGAGGAGATTTGGTTGCCTGACGAGAACGGAGATTTTTGGGAACATTGCAGTTGTTGGGATAAACCGGCAAATTGCACAGAATGTTATATAGAAGGCAAAATATTCGTTGGCCAATGCTTTTCATCGACCACCCGGGGTAAGTGGAAGGGAGTCCGCTTCGCCTCGGGTGCGGAGATATTAAGCAAACACCCGGAACGCTGGGAGTATATCGAATGCGAGGTTGATGCCGAAAGACTTGAGGTAGCTGTTGAGGAAGCTCGTCGGCTTGTCGGCAAGAAATACGACTACCTGGGTATTTTTGGCTTCCTCAATCCTTTTCCTATTCAGGACGACAAGCGATGGTATTGCTCTGAAATATGCCATCGGTTCAAGGTGTTGTGTTGCCCTCATATTAAGCCGGATAAGAGAATTTCTCCTCGAAGGTCGGCGTATAAGTTAGCTAAGGCATGGGGTGAACCGAAACCGTTAGTGTGAAAGTAAGGGAGTTTTGAGATGGGAAGTAAAATACAATGATTAGGCTAATATTCGCAATAATCGGATTGATGTTAATTTACCACGGCCTGCGGGGCCGGAAAAGGAGAAAATGAGATGGGATTTATGCCAGATATATACAATGAAGCTGTAAGTTATAGAGAGGCTTGTGGAGTCGCTAACCAAAAAGTTGAGCAACTCCAAGCTGAACTCGACAAGCTGAGCTGGATACCTGTAAGTGAGAGGTTGCCGGAAGATAACGATACAGTATTTGTTGTTGTGCAATATGAAAATGAAATATTTTCACTTATCGGAAGGTATAGTTTTATAAATGATATTCGGAAATGGGAAGTGTACCCAGAAACAAAACTTCCAACAGTCACCCACTGGATGCCAATAATATTACCAGAGCAAGCCCTGAAAGAAAAAGGCGGTAAGGATGACGAGATACGCAAGTAACACTTCTGTTTCTGTGAGTAAATCAAAAGCGGAAATTGAGAATATCCTGCAGCGGTATGGAGCGAGTCAGTTTATCTCAGGATGGACTCAGAAAAATGCGTTTATTGGTTTTGTGATCAATAAAAGACACATCAAGTTGATGGTCGTATTGCCGCCGAGAGAAGATTTTGCAATGACACCGGCAGGAAAGCGGAAAAGGGCCGAACAGGACATTCTCAAAGCATGGGAGCAGGCCTGCAGGCAGAGATGGCGGGCGTTGGCGTTGGTGATAAAGGCTAAGCTCGAAGCGGTTGAGTGCGGGATAGCGACCTTTGAGAATGAGTTTTTGGCTTATACGTGCCTGCCAGGTGGAAAAGGTGAAACCATAGGCCAGATTTTACAACCTCAAATAGAGGAGGCTATCACTACCGGCCAAATGCCCAAATTATTAACAGGAATCAGTTAGGCGGTAAGCAAGATGGATAAAACATCAAAAAAAGCGTTTGAGATCACCAAGTTTGTTTTGTTGTTCTTATTGCTGTTGATATTCTTGCCCAGCTGTTCCCCAGGCCAACATTCCGGCCATATTTACATCCGCGACCCCAATCATGTGGAAGTCGTATTTGACCGCCCTATGTCGATGGAGATGGAACGGGACGGAGTGAAGATCAAGGCGAGCAGTTTGAAACCTGGATTCTTCGAAGAAATCATTAAATTCATGTTATTACGACCAAATTAAATGCCGAAGATCTATTTGTAACTGAAAAAATCCTACGAGATTTTGTTTTGAAGGAAAGAGACTAAAATGCCGAAAAGAACAATATTACTGATCAAAATCAAAGTACCTGGCAAGAAGATGGAAGTTTTCGAGACTAAGAAGAAATCAGGCTGGACGGACAAAGAGATACGCCAATTTGTTAAGGGCGTCCAAAGTGGCTTCCCGGGGGCTACGATCACAACTTCAACTATCAGTCAGTGAAAGTGGGGATATTATGAGAATCTCCTTGACAAACTGGGTAAGAAGTGTTTACCTTAAACAACATGGGTGTAGCAAAACGTAAACACAGCGTTGCAAAGAGTAAACAAAAGGGGCGGAAGAAGACAGCAAAAGCAAAGACACGAAAGGTCTTAGTCCGCCCAGTTTCTAAGAAATTGGGGAGGCCGGAGAAGCAATTCACAAGGTATCAGATTACCAAAATAGGCAAGCTGGCCTTTCAGGGGTGTCAGAACCGCACTATAGCAACTATCATCGGTTGTGAGCATCATACGTTGAAAAAGCATTTTTACCCATTGTTGAGTAAAAAAAGGGCGGAGCGTAAAGCGTGGTTGCGGGATGTGCAATGCGTGAGGGCTGTAAAAGATTCAAGTTCGGCAATGATTATATTCCTGGGCAAGAATGAATTGGACCAGGTGGATAAGCACGAGGTGGGCGGCACAGACGGTGGGCCAATAGAATTTAATGTGAACGTTACAAAGACTTACAAAAAAAATGACGAAAGTTAATTTCAATCCAGTTTTGACAGAGAAACAAACCTTAGCTTGGGATTTCCTTGAGCAGCCAGACATAGATGAGATACTCTACGGTGGTGCCAAATACGGAGGGAAGAGCTGGTTTTTATGCGTTTGGTCGTATCTGTTTGCTTGTGAGTTTGCCAAAAAGTATAAAATACCCCAAACCGACACCCCCCTGCCTATTGGGTTCCTGGGGCGTATGGTAGCGAAGAATTTTAGCGACACTACGCTTGAGACATGGTTTAAGACGATCCCGAACGATGGTTATGTTGCTAAAGGCAAACCAGTAGACTTGATTATTGACAATCGAGTTAAAATACACACAGGGGGGTTTGATAACCGGGAAACAATCAATAAGTTTAATTCTGCAGAGTATGCGTTTTTTGCGATTGACCAGGCTGAGGAAGTTACCGAGGATGATGTTGCCTTGCTGCGTGGTGCCACTTTTGGCCGGTTAGTGGTCAATGATGAGGTTATACCGGGTAAGGGGCTTTATACAGCCAACCCGCGTAACTGCTGGCTAAAGGACGAATTCATATACAACCCCACGCCACAAAGAAGATTTATACCAGCATTGCCGACCGATAACCCGTATTGTACACAGCGGTACATCGACAATTTGACAGACGCCTTTAAACACCGCCCAGAAATGCTAAAGGCATTCTTGCACGGCGATTGGTCTGCGATAGAAGGTGTCGAACAGGTCATAAGGGAGTCATGGCTTAGAGAATTAGCCAAGAGATCGGGTACTCAGCAGATTCATAAGCGGTTTTTGGTATGTGATACAGCCACCTTCGGGGACGATGAGTGCGTTATAATGCTTATGGATAACGCTGAGATTGAGAAGCAGATCATTCTTCCCCAGTGCGATCATAACATGATATCAAACAGGCTTGCCGCTGAAAGTAAGTTGGGCGGAGGTTTAACCGTCGTAATCGAGGTTGTCGGTGCGGATACTGGTGCTGCAGTTGCGACCGACTTGAGGGCTATTGGCGTGCCAGTCATAAGATACACGCCACAGGGTCAATCTCAATGGCCGGACAAGTTCTATAATCAGCGAGCCGAAGCCTGGTACATGGCCGGCAAGATACTTGGTGATGGTATTTTCGATAAGCACACAAACTGTCCTGCGATATGCAAAAACATGGACAATAAGACCATAAGACAATTATGTGCTCCGACATTTGAGTACAGAAATAATAAAATCCTCATTGAACCTAAGAAGCAGATAAAAGCCCGGCTCATCTCAAGTCCGGACAGGGGCGATACTTATGTCATAGCCTTGTGGGCTTGGCGTAAGGTACCTAAGCAAAGAACAAACGAAGACAGTTATGCAGAAAGGAACCATCGGAATAGGTTGAATACTCCGATGACTGTTTGATATGAGTATAAACGCGAGAGAAACGACAAAAACGCAGCTTTTGCGGTCTCAGATATTCATTCCTGACCCAATAACGCACCTTCTGAGGCACAGACACAGAGACGCACTTGGACTACTGGCGTTTTCAGCCCAAAAACAGGGAAATAAATCTATTAGCCCGCAAAAGCTGACAGTTACGGAGGTTTTTAATGCCTGCTGACATATTAGCCCATCCCAAGACTGACGAAGAGATCCTGCAGAAAGTCAAGGAGTTTCGCCGGATTGGCATACACGCTTCATCGAATCAGTTTGACCGGATGCGCAAGAGTGAGGACTTCACGATACCTGGCGGGCAATGGGATGCGGCTGTTGTCTCTGAGGCCAAACGGTTACACAAGTTCACATTAGAGATACCTATCGTCAAACCTCAGATTAAGCAGATTGCCGGCAGTGAGATACAGAATCCGCAGGACTTTATCGTCGATAATACAACCGAGGGCTCTGATACGATAGCCCGGGTGCTCACTGCGTTGCTCAAACAGGTAGCCGACTCTGAGAAGGTCAGGTATGAAAAATCTACAATGTTTGAGTCAGCGATAGGCAGTGGTCAAGGTGTTTTGGGTGTATTCATAGACAAGACCACAGACCCGAGACATGCGAATTTGCTGGTCCAAAAGCTCAATGAGCACCATGTTCTATTTGATGATTCTACAGTTTACGATCCTAACCGCCCGGAAGTTGGTAGTCGGTTCGTGATATGGGATGAGCCTGTAACGAGGGATGAAGTTGAGGCTCAGTATCCGAAGAAAAAGGACCAGCTGGTAGCAGCGAACTCTATATCGACGTTTGGTGCGGTCATGGGGAATATTGCCGGCATTATCCGAATGATGGTTGGCAGTACTGGTAATAGGGAACGTGAATCCTGTTCGTTTGGAAGCAGGAGGCGATTCAACGAGGAAACAGTGAACGAACTGAGGTATTGGAAAACTCATACATGGTGGAAAGAGTACAAGAAGTGCGTTTGGTGGTTCGATAACCGCAAGTCTGAGCTTGAAGCGGTATTTTTGTGCACCGATGAAAAGATAAAGGCTGCTAAGAAAGCGACGGAGGAGCATCCCAAGACATTCTCCATCGAGGAGGTTGACTCTTTCGTCATGCACCATACTATCACCAACAATGACATATTCCTTGAAGATAGGATTGACGAGCTCAATGGCGTGCAGATGTTTCCGCTCATACCGTTTTGGCCGCATTGGGTGAACGGGTACAAATCAGGAATCTCCGAAGACCTTATCGGCACACAGGAAGAAATCAACTGGACACACTCAATGGCATTGAACCAGGTTAAGCAAATGTCTTATCCTCCTGTCATTATTGGGTCAGATGACACAGGTGATAAGGCGGACAAACTCCGCGACATACTCAGTGGCGGCAGTAGGGCGGTCATTGATAAGTCTGAGTATGGCGATGAGATTGAGTTTGTTAAGCAGCCCCAATTCCCGACCGTTGAAGTCTTTACTCAGCAGGCCATGAATAACGTCAAGACCATTACGGGGCGACTTGATATACCGGAGTCTAATCAAAAGTCATTATCAGGCAAGGCGAAGCTCGTAGATGTTCAGAAGACTCAACAGGGGTCAATGACGTTATTTAGTAATTACAATCATACCCTATCGATTATGGGCAATGTTCTTATTGAGATCATCCGAAAGAACGATATATTCAGCGATGAGGAGATATTGGCTACTGTTGACGGTGATGACTTAATCGATGCTGATATCTTAGAGCAGGCCAAAGGCATTATCCTCAACCAGATACAGCAGCAGGGCGGGCAGATACCATCACAGCCCCAACCTCCGAACCCGATAAGGACTCGTAACGCCGAACCGGAGCAGCAGGCTCAGATATTGGAGGCTTTCCAGGAGGAGATGGCTTTATATGAGCAATTTGTAAATCAGGTCGAAGCTGCAGCTATCCCGATGGCAAGGGATATACTTATTAAAATGATCCACCAAATGAATATTGGCAAGTATAATACCAAAATAACCATGTCGCCTATGGCCGAGACTATGCGAAATATCAAGTCGCTGCAGATATTCGAGGCGCAAAGGCTGTTGCTTGAATCCGGCGATGTCGGTCTTGACGGGGAGGACTTGATTGACGCTTTGGATGTACCGAATACAGAGCAATTGAAGGCTGGACGTGAGAAGAAACTACAGAATTTGGCGAGGGCGGTGTAAATGAGTTTGTTTGGTAAAAAAGTAATTGAACAGCATGAGAGATGGCTTGAAAGTATATCAAAGCAACATAATAACGAATGTATTGATTGTGATGAATGGCATCCTCATTCAGGAGAAAGAAAGATAGGCCACTTTGGTTTATGTGGTAAATCTTTACATTTCTCAAAGAATTTGATGGGGAAAATAGTAACCAAGAGTTCAGGAAGAATAAGATTTGGAAGTCATCAGTGTACTGAAAATAGAGAAGAAAAATGTTAATAAAGAGTAGAAATTTCAGCTTGAACAAAGACAAGCAAGAGGGTACGTTCGACCAGGGCGATGGTCTTGGCTGGGCCCCGGGTTATGAAAAGAAGTTTGAGGGCAAAAGAACGCCCAAAGCGGTAAAGAATTATCGTGAAGGGTACGATATGATAGATTGGAGCAAGAAGTGAATTTTAAGGAGACAAGAAGATGAAGACAGTAAGTTTGATTGCGATTGTGATGTTGACGATGGTTTGGTGCTCTGGCTGTAATGAATCGCAGGTTAAATGGGGCAAGGGCGATCCACCGCAGGCATATCAGGACATCTTCGGCAATGGCCCTGGTGCCAGGCTCAATTTCGTACAGAACAAGATGATCGACCAGCAGATTGGTATTATAGTAGGGATAGACGAGAAGCAGCCTGACGGTACGATGAAGCGCACGAGAGGGTTAGTTGGGCGGATAACCGCACTTGAACTCCTGAACGCCGAGCAGCACAAGAAAATAGGTGTAACGCAAATCAGGTCAATCGAGAGAATCACGGCACTGGAAGATAGGGTATCGACAGGCATGGATGCTTTTGCTGAAAGTCTCGGTGGGAAGTGGGTAAAAGCCGAAGAACCAAAGCCCTACATTTACGAAGACCCGATTCCACAAAAGTCCAATGATGCAAATAATATATTTATTACTACACCTCTTGGCTGGTCCAGTACAGTATGCACAAAACACGGCCGGCTTGATTCGTGGGGTGGAACTGTGACTTTCCAAGGTAGTGATAAGAGATACTGTTATAGGTGCGTGTGGGAGATAACTACAATGTACCTTGACAAGCATATCGGAGTTGACCCTAATACCCCTTAATTCGGGAGCTAAGAAGAAATGATAAAACCAATTAAAGACAATCGACGCAAGAACGCTATAAAGAATATGCCTAAGCCGTGCTGGGCGGAGGCGTTCTTAATCTTATTGCTTTACGAGAACGCAATATTGAGACAGAGGATAAGCGGCGAACCAAAGATTGCACAAAAGACTGTTCCGCTGGCAAATTTGAGGAAGTTTGAGGCGTTGAAGTGCGATAATAAGACAAAGTTGACGTTCGATAAGGTTGCCGGAACAGTAACAATCACAGCACCGGAAGCAGTAATACCGGAAGAGCCGAAAATCATACACAATGATGGGATAGTTGATATAAATTGAAAACCAAATATTGGGTTCGTCTGTAGGCTTGCAACCGAAGGGCGACGTAAGAATAATCAAAGACGGTCGTGTGGGACCACACTCTCACATAGCCGTCTTTTTTTATTGCCCCAACGTAGAAAGGAAAAAGAACAATGGCAAAAGGAACCGCACAGATTCAATCAGAGGCCGATATCGCCAGAAAAAAGGCTGTTGACGCCAAGAACGCAAAGGCTGCAGCAAAGGGTAAGGCGGAGATTGAAGAGCTTGCCAATACGCCGCTGACTGCTGTGGAATTGGCTTTTTGTCTCGACATCGAACCCAAGATGAACAAAGGCAGGAAAAGCGAAATGCCCTGCTCGGCTGACATCTTGAGATATGCGAAGTTGAGGGGTCGAATGGACGTCAAGGCGAAAGTCGAGGGCGATGATCAATGTCTCACGCAATAAAGAGAGTAGCGTTCCCCGAGGCTTTTAAGCCTAAAAAGCTTTCGGAGATCAAGGACAGGGACGAGAAGCGTTGGCGGATACAAGATGCCGTTAATGTTTTTAAGCGTTCTATCGAGATCAAACGAGAGATGGCTGAAATCGAAGCCGACAAGGAACTACACGCAGCGGTACAGGCGGTCTTAGAACAGGAATCGTCTGATATTAAGAAAGCTAAATCGCTGGTATCTTAACTGAACGGCACAGCGGCAAAGCCGGATTACCGTATTGCACGGGAAATGCAAGACGCTGCACTGTGCAGCTACGTTTTGATAGTTTCGGTAAAAACTATCCTTTACTGTAGAGTTTACAGGTCAAACGGCTCACTCAGCCGGGAAAAATGAGGTTTTATTGTGGAAACTAACGAAATGAGTAGCGAAGTCGAAGAAAAACAGGTTGCGACAGATCAGGCTACCAACACCGAAGAGGAAAAGACTTCTCCGGCTGAGGTAGAGTCTGAAACGTTTGGCCCAAAAGCAATTGCTGCAATCTCAAAGCAGAGGTCAGAAAAACAAGGAGCTTTGGTTGCGCAGGCAAGAGCAGAAGGCAAACTCGAAGCATTGATGAGCCAACGGATGGAGACTGCGACAATTTCACCGATCGAGACTGCAAAAGATGCCTACATTAAAGAAAATGGCGATCTCGAAGGGTTCACTTTATCAGTTGAGCTCTACGAACAGCAAGAGGCTTACAGAGCCCACCAGGCAACAAAGGCAGCTCAGGGTGACGCAGCTACTGCGTTAGCGAATCAGCAGGCGGTATCGCTCAATGCATCGAAGATTGTGCATGATGACTGGCAGGACGTTATTAACGTCGGCGAGAAGCTGTTATCCAAGGGCGAACATCTTGACGTTACCAGTGCTGGTGCTGATTTTGGCGAGGTTGCTTACGCTAAGTGCAAGGCGGCTATCGAACGCAACAAATCTGCAAAAGAGACTTCCGCTGCTCCCAAAAAGGAACTGAGCGAGCAGGAAGCTAAAGAAAAGAAAGAGGCCGATGAAAAGGCCAAGGCTAAGGTTGCTCCGTCACAGAACGAGGTACTGAAAGGTGCCAGTGCGGCGGCAAAGACGGCATTCAAGCTCTAAAGCTCGCTCCTGAATAAAGGAGCAGTAATATGTATTTTTTTGATTTTTCTCGGAAAGGTGCCATTGACCGCATCTTAGAGAAACACGCGTATCTTAAAACGCTTAGCCTGTTTGGTTGTGGGCTGAATATGCGTTTTATAGATACAAGTTATGATTTCGGGGATCCTCGAGCGCAGACTGAGTGGTCCGATGCAGTGTATATTTTCGGCCTTGAGAATATGTTCTTTACGCCGTTTTTGGGTGCTAAGAACGACAGAAATGCTCTCATCGTCGTAGATAACGCAATGCAGACCCGCAAGGGTGCAACCATTATCTTTGAAGCTCATGTGCCAATATCGGGCGGTGGCCAGGGTGATGACGGCAACACAACCGGCAACGAGGCCCAAATCAAACGCAGGAACATGTCTATGACCATTCATCAAAGGTCCCAGTCAACGGTTTCTGCAGGTGCTTTGAGTGAACAGTTGACAGCATCAGAGTTTCGTGGGGACAGTCGCAATGATCTCGGTGAATGGCTTTCAGAAGCTATGGAAGACGACATCAACACAGGTGCAGCCGGGCTTTACAATGAGAACTCCGGCGGAGCAGCTATCCAGACCATCAATGAGTCCTACCCAACTTCCGACCGTATTTACTACGGCGGCCAGAATGCGGCAGGATCACTTGATAATGGTGGTGTAAGTCATGCCGACGACGCAGCTCTTACGGCAGAAACCGCCGCAGACAACCTGATGGGTACTACCCTCATGGAAGCTATCAAAAGAAGGATGATCGCAGCAGTACCGCGAATGCGTCCTGTAGGCCTCCATGACCTGACGAAATCAAATCCAGACGATGTAAGGTCGGGAAAGAATCTTGGCCCTGTTCTTGCGAAAGTGTTTATCGTCCTGCTGAGTCCGTTGCAGATTAAATCCATCAGAGCCGAAACCGGAAATGCCAGTTGGAAAGTAATGCAGCAGAACGCTAACATACGTGGCAATCTGAATCCTATCTTCTCAGGTGCTTCGTTCTACCACGATGGTATGTTGGCCTTTGAGTACGATCGCACACCTCTAAGAACAGGTGCGGGCGGTACAACGGTTGCAGAAGGCTTCCTGCTCAACGCGGGCAGAACGGCCACAACCGATGCTGTAGCAATTACCAGAACCGTAGCGAGAGCACTATTTATGGGTGCTCAGGCTTTAGCTTTTGGATGGGCAATGAAACCTCGTTGGTCTGAAGACATGGTTGACAATGATATTCCCAAGATCAAAGTCAATATGCTCTACGGTCTTAAAAAGTCAATCTTTAACGCACATGGAACGGAAACTCCGGGAAGCGACGAGTCTATCTATGCCGTCGATACCGCAGTTATCGTTGATGGCTAATCGGCAGAAAGGAAACCCCAGGTCTTAATTGACCGTATATTATGAGAAA
>SDBU01001509.1_pt1 | contig 32950 bp, 30 predicted proteins | sample 2277071 | NCBI WGS metagenome assembly SDBU01 (sample SAMN10397929, study PRJNA504765) | marine sediment metagenome | isolation source: marine sediment core GS08_GC12, 126 cmbsf | place: Arctic Ocean: Gakkel Ridge, Loki's castle | collected 2008 | reverse complement strand
CTTCCATCAGGACAATCTATTGTTTCTATTGGAATTGGAGAATGTGATTCAGTATCAAATCCTGCAATAAGTTATGGAAGATTAATTGTTAGTGATACGCTAAATGATAATGATTGTTATGATGTAATTTCTAAAGGAATGAAAATTTTTAATGGATTTACATCACAATCTACAACAATCTATATTGAGATTACAGCAGAGCAGTGTTTCCAAAACAGAAATGGTGATAAAGTAACACCTACTGGAAATTGTGGTCTTAGGAGTTATTATTTACTTACTTCAACTGTTGATGGGACATTTACTATTACGAATGATGCAACAGGATCAGGAACTTTTACAACTACGGTAACTAATTGGGTAGATCGATCAGGATTTAGTTATTGTGATTTAGAATATCCATTAGGAAGTTTATTTGAAAGTAAGTTTAATGGATCAATAATATTAAATTAATCAAGAATATACAAGGAAAAAAGAGATCAGATCAATTTGTACTGACTGGAATTATAATTTATGACTACTAATTGACTCATTAACGAACTATTATTCATTCAATAGTGATATAAAGTACCGTTAATGAGTGCTGAACATGAGTGAACAGAAAACCGTAACAGCATACTGCGTTAAATGCAGAGAAAAACGTGAAATGAAAGATCCCCAAGTAGTTACACTCAAAAATGGAAAACCTGCCTGCAAAGGCATTTGTCCAACTTGTGGAACCAAAATGTTTCGAATCGGCAAAGTAGAAATTTAAGAAAAAAATCTATTTTTTTTTCAAAAGTTTTTTACAAAGTTTAACGTAATAGAATTTGATGTAGAAAAACACGCCTGCCAACAATTCCTTTTCCTTTTTACCAGCGAATTCACAGAATAATCTGAATTCATTATAACTTCCAACTTGAATAATTTCTTCCGTACATTCTTCACAAAAAAATGCAAGATCTTTTTTTAAAAACACTATATGTTGATGATCACAGGTCATTTCAAGATCTGACTTAAAACTTGTAGTTGCCTTCTTTCATGTTGCTTTGTACTCATAGTCCATCTAGGTTTTCTTGCAATTCTATCTTGAATTAACAAATCATCAGGTGTCAGTAGTTTAGTTTCAGTGCCTAATTCGGAGTTTTTGTTAAAACTCATAATAGTTTCACTCAATTTTTCTGCTTCCCATACTTGTACTTGTCTTTACAGATAGGACATTCATCTCGTGTTTTGAAAACTCCTTTGAGCATAATAATACCTGCTACTATCAGAATTGATGAAACTCCATAAGCAAACAATTTGGATTCAAAATCTACTTCAACTGTATTAACAGTAAATGCCAAAAACATAGCAATGCCAACCATGAAAAAACACATCAGAAATCCTATAAGTAAAGAATTATGATTGTGCTCCATTACAGTTATCAATGAATTAGGTAATAAAAAAATATTCTTAACCGTTGTGGATTACTAAGTCCATGTTTAGAAAAAAAATAGATCGCAGGATATAGATCGGGTAATACTTTTAATCTCCTAGATTCCACTCATTCATGATGGATCAAAAACTTGCTGAACGTGGTAAATACAAAAGGGAAATAAAAACAAACACACAGACACACAAAATTCAAGAAATTTGGAAAAAAATGTCAAAAACCGAATATAATAACGAGAAAGATGAGTTGAAAAAAGTAACTCTAAAAGGGGAATTATATGATAAAATTTCTCAAATCTATAAGGAACAAGAAGGTAAAGAGGTCAAGAGATCAACTGTAAGGCGTTGTGTAAATTCGATAACGAAGGCTAAATAGCCTTTTTCTTCTATTTTTTAATATGGGACACCATAAAGTAGGCGACACTGTATCTTTCTACAATGTTAAGACTAGAAAAAAAGAAAATGCAAAAATAACTAGAATTGAGACAAAGAAAGGCAGAAAGTTCGCAAAAGGAAAATCAAAATCAGGAATGAAATTAAGTAGAATTGTTTAGTAAATGAATAAAAACATTTACTCCCTACTATTTTTTACTAAAAAAATATTCAATTTTACTATGATGGAGAGAAGATCAATCAATTATACCTTGCTCATTGGTACGCTTAGTATTCTTGGAGTCATGGTTTTCTCTCCACATCTAGTTTATGCACCATCACATCCAGAATTTCAACCAATTGTTGATCCTCCAACAATACTGCCTGATTCACCTTTCTATGGAATCAAACTAGCAATTGAGAATTTACAAGAAGCATTTACATTTCAAGATGAACGTAAAGCAGAACTGATTCTCAAACATTCAGAAGAACGAGATCGAGAGGCAGTAGTGTTAGAGAGTCAGGGAAAAATGATACCTATTGAAAGACTGAAAGAAATTCAGGGACAAAAATTAAGACAGGCAGAAGTAATAATTCAAAGATTAGAAAGAACACAAAATATTATTGATCAAACTCAACAGGATTTTGATGAAAGAAGGGAACTTGCTCAGGCAACTAATGAGCAAGAAAGAATTTCAATTCAAATGCAACAAAGAGCAAGAGAACTTGCAGAAGGTAGAGTGTTAATTGAACCAAAGATTGGAATGGGTTTGATTGAACCTAATACTATTAGAGTATCAGATGTTCCAATAGTGGTTGTACCAGTAACAGACATAGAAGATGATGATGACCAGAGAACAATTCTTACAAAACTAAGACAAAGGTTGGAAAATTCATTTTCAACATCAGAAGTTACAGAGATTCGAGCAAGGTTCGCTGAACTAAGAGGTGAAACTGATCCAGAAAGACAAGTAATATTAGCAGATAGACTAGATGACCAAGTAAACAATCCAATCATAAGCATAACGTGTTTTGGATTTGTTGACACATTAGTATTGGCACGAGCAGATGATCCAGTTCAAAATCTACAAGAACAGTGTCCAATTCTCAGACCATTTGATACTGAAATGGTTAGAAATGTAATTAATGGTGGAAACTGATTGGCAAAAATCACTACTTCCAGAATATTTTTTGGTGTGTCAGTGTTTTTCTTCTTCTTGGGATTCGTAGTTTTTGAAGGTCTGAAAATTGAATTTTTCAACAGTCAGATTAATCCATTCGTAGTAACTGGATTTGGCTTTGCATTCTTGGGTTTGCTCGCTGAATTCAACGGATCTATAGCCAAGTTTATTAATAAAATAACAAGTACGTAGTCGGGCATGAGATCACTAATGATTCTATTGGCAGTAGCAGTCATTGGATTCGGACTTGGTAGTTTATACGCACTTGATCTCGTGTCTGCACAAACAGATGAAACTGATCAAAATCAAGGAGTTTCAGAATTCAGAAGTGATGGTGTAGAAATTGTTCATTATCAAGATGGATCAAAACTATATCGAGCATCAATGCACGATGGTATCTCAACTTCTGATGACCTTCGATAATTTTTCCTATTTTAGAGTAACCTTCCAATTAAAAACTGGTAGGGATATTGGCAACACAACTTGGTTGGGGAACAAACCCCTTCCAATTTTATAATATGCAGACAAGAATACTGATTATAATTGCATTGGTAGGCTTGGCAGTAATTTGGTTTGGTGCTCAGCAAACTGATCGCATGATAACACTTATTGGAATTATTCTAGTATTAGTTGGACTTGTTGGTTCCTATTGGAGTTTCAGGAACAAAAAAGGAATGGGTTGGCTTAGGCGATTGTAAATTTTGACTTCCCATGATCAAGTGTTGGTAGATTTATTTAATTTCTTTCAGGAGTTAGCAAATCAAATAATATTACATCCATTATTCGCAACTTTTGGAACATTTTTTGTATTTGTTTGGACAATAATACCTTCTGTAAAATCAATTCCAGTAGAAATTTTATCATTTCCATTATTACAGTCAGGAGTTTCACCTATTGCTTTAGTCTTAGTGGCATTGTTAGGTGCAGTTGCAGGTGATTATATATTATATCTAGCAGGAAGAGGTGTTTTTCATGTTGTCAAAAGAAAGAGCAAAGAACTTGCAAAGGCAGATCATCTTTTACACAAATACAAATTCATATTTCTGGTAACACCATTTCTAGGAATTATTGGTGATACGGTAGTTTTTGTTGCAGGACTTGAGAGGATTGGATTTAGAAGATTACTCCCATACGTACTAATTGGTCATTTCGTTAGGTTCACACTTGGAATGATTGCATTGTTGGGAATAATTCAAATACCAGAATTTTTTGGATTTTAGTTTAATTTTTTTATCCAATTCTTTCTTATTCACGTAATCATAAGAAAAATAGTTGTCAGTACCCTCATCAGGTCATCAGATCGATAATTCAAAGTGGACTTCCTACAAAAAACTATGGAATAGATTGAAAATAGTAAGGAGTGAATGGAATAAATCAAACTCTGAGCAAATAAAAAAAATGTTAAAGGAAGAAGAAGTTGAAATTTGTGAAAAACTCGTCAATATTGCACCTTATCTTACTAAGGGAAATGGAGATAGAATTACTATTCCTGCATTCGTATTATTAATGGGGAAGCAAAAATGAACAAGCAATTGATTGGTGTTTTACTACTGATTACCGTTGTAGTAATGGCTTTCTCTATGGTTCAAGAAGAAACTAAGGTAACTGCATCTCAGGTAGTAAAAAATGTAAGAGAGTTTGATCTTGGAGAAAAAATAACTATCTACGAGACACCAAATCTTCTCACTGCTGAGGAAATAAAAGCAATGGAACTGTACGCACTTGTAGAATTTTTCCAGAGTGATTTTCCAGATGATTATCAAGCAAAAGCAACTGAACAAAATCAATTACTTGGACAAAGAGATTTGCTTGCAGAACAAAATGCAACTGTACAACAGACAGGAAACCTAACTGAATTACAAATTCAATCAGATCAAGCACAACAGGTAAAACAAATAACTGGTGTAAAAACATCTGAACTAACAGCAAGTAGAACATCAGCAGATCTAATTGAAAGTTATACAGAAGGTAATGTCTACATTCGTGGATCTATAGTAAAGATGGCAGGTAAAATTGAGATGCAAAGACCAGCACCATATTTTTACAATGTTCATATTACTTGTTGTGAAATGGATACGTTTCGAGCACTCTCAGCATACGAAACCGATTCCTATGGAAACTTTGTTGTAAAATTTGCAACTAATGGTCAGTTCCCACTTGGAGACTGGACTGTGACTCTGAGTACAATAGGAGATGATAACAAAATCATAAAACACTTTTATAACTTCAAACTCCTTGCTCCACCAGACTGATGAGCAAAGACAAAGAGAAGAAAAATTTTGATCGCAAACAAAAAAGAACAAAAAAAATAATGGCATTTGTTGTTGCACCAATTCTATTCATGATAGCAGGTTTACTTGCATTAGGAGTGTTTGATTTTGAAGAACCATCTTATGTTGATATAGTTTCTGAAATTAATGTACAATGTTACAATGTTAACTGGTTTGGTCAGCATGGATTTCAAATTGTATATCAAGATTCATTAATAGAAATTGCTGAAAAACTAGGTGAAAATAATTTAGATTTTACTGCATCTATATTCTATGAAGATCAAGGAGTTGTAGATTATCTTGTTGTAGAATGTCCACACATAGATTCAAGATTAGAAGCACCTGCTATTTTTAATCCAGATTTAGGAACTAATGTAATCGATAAATGTCTTGAAAGAAAGAGTGGAATGGATGGTTTTCAAGACTACTGTGCAGGATTACTAGATTACTAGACTAGGGAGACAAGGAGACATTATGTTCTGGAAGAAACTTAGAAAATTCAGGATAAAGGATGCAGATTTTCAAAATGTTCCTCCACAAACTGCATACACAATGATTTTAGTTGGAATGATTCACTTTATGGTAATAGCATCTGCATTCATTGATTTAAGATACATAGAGCAATACAATTGGGGAATTTTCCAGAGTTTGGGTCTAGAAACAACATTTCAATTACCACTTATGGCAGGAGTGATGATATTTGATGCATTACTAATGATTTATGGAGTTTATCTACTAAAACACGTAGAACGTCATGATGATAAAGATGACCTTCCAGACAATGATTCTTTGCGATAGAATTTTTATTCGTAAAAATATTTACATTTTAGTATAATGTCAAAGGAAGTAACGAGGATAGGAAAGAAAGCAGTCAATAGAATTGTTGTTGGAATACTCTTCATGATAATCTTTGGACTGGTTGGAGGTCTAGCAATCTTCTTACTTGGAGTACCACTAACAGGTGACATAAGAGACTTGGCAACAGGTATTGAAGCAATTGACGAAAATCTTGCTACAGGCTTAGGAACGATATTGTGGTTTGCAGTGTCTACACTATTAATTGCAGGAATAGCAATTTTGGTTGTAGTAAAACTCAAATTACTTGTACCATTCAAAAGCGTAGAAAAAGAACCAGACATACCAAAAAGAACATTCATCATAACGTTCATAATTCTAGGTGCGATAATTTCGTTCCTGTTCTGGTTAACAAATCAGTTCTTAGGTTTCTTTGGTACAGAATTATCAGCAGTTGACATTGGAAGAATTGGTCAGGCATTAGTGGAAGGAGACTTTAACACATTATTTGTCGGATTGATCTTTGCTCTAATTGCAGGAACCATAATAATTTGGGTAGTCAATAGAACTGCTAAATTCCAAAAAGCCGAAGAAGATGTAGGCTTACCAAAAGTATAGCCACAATTTTTCTTTTTTTTTATTGAATTTACCTAGTATCATTACTTACATTTTAGAATATGGCAGGAACACATCTACCTACAATCACTATGATAATAGGATTCATTTTAGTCCTAGATTCCTTCCTAGTAATTCAGAACATGTTCACAGGAGCAACAGTGACATTCACAAACGGAATTGAATTATTACTAGGACTTGTTGTGATTGGTATAGGTTTCAAATTAAGAGAAATGAAAGCATAGGTAGTAGTTTTTTTAACTGCCTTATTCCATTTTTTTTTGTATAACACAAAACTCTCTCATGAAATACATAATTTACTAGATCACATGCTCATATTTTGTTAGTTTACCAATTTGTTATTTTCCATTTTACTATAAGGAAAGAAAATGGTCAGAGCAGGCGTTGTTATTTTAGGAGTAATTATAGTAGCATTAGTAGTAGGAATGGGTACAGGCGTAATTAACCTACAAAATCTTATTGGACAATCATCAGGTGGAGTTCCACAATCACAACCTACTACTGTAACAGGGACAGAGTTTTCAGGAGAATTAGATGTTATATTACAACATTTTGATACGTTAGATAATTCCTTTCAATACCAAGAAGGAGTAGCGAGAGATATACTAACAATTTTCTACAAATCAAGTAACGGAGAACAATTTAGTTCAATAGGAGAAGGAGTACAAGGATTAGGTGGTGCATCCAGAGTTACAATTACATCAGACATGAACAGTATTCTATATGCAACATCAGGAGTAGCACCAACTCCTACACAAATTTATTCTAATCCAGAAGGTACACAATTAGTCAACGATAGAGTAACAGATTTTTCATTTAGAGATGTCACGAATGATGGATCTAAAGAATGGCTTTACAAAATAGATTTACGTGGTATTACTGCTCCTATTGCTGGACAAGGTGCAAGTACACTATCATTTCTTACAAATTCATGGAATGTAGGATTTCCAATAACACTCAATGCACCTGCAAACATAACATCAGTTCCACAAAGTACAGGAATAGTAAACTTCATCAGATGGGAAATGACAGTACCACAAGGTACTGCAACACCACAAACTGAATATTCAATTCGTATAGTTGGTACTGATGATGATGCTCAAACAGAAGATTGGAATATAGGTGAAAGTAACTTAGACATTCCAAATATTGGAATGGTATCTTTAGCAGACTTTGATGAATTCATAAATCCAAATAATATTTTATATCGATTCAAAATTGGTGATACATCAGATTTCGCAAATGCAAATTATGTAACAAGTGCTAAAAATGGCAATAATGTACATCCAATACCATTCAAATTCGTTACAAACTATGATGGAGGTGTACTTGGTGAGACCCATGATGTAACATTGAGCATTAAGAGTTTAAGTAAAACTGGTGGTAGTAACACAGTTTTAAGTGATACAGTTCAGGTACAAGTAACATAACCTGTTATTTTTCCTATTTTACTATAAGGAAAGAAAATGGTCAGAGCAGGCGTTGTTATTTTAGGAGTAATTATAGTAGCATTAGTAGTGGGAATGGGTACAGGAGTTATTAATCTTCAAAGTTTAAACATTGGTCAACCTGCCGGAAATGGTGGAATTCAAACATCACCTGATGGAACACCATCAACAGGAACAGGTTTCACAGGAGAATTAATAATTAATCCAGAACACAGAGATGCATTAGATAATTCTGAAACTAGGGATGAGGGTATTGATTTGAGAACTACATATTACAAATCAACAGATGGAGTTTCTTTTAGTTCATTAGGTAATGGTGCTACTACTATCTCAATTGATTCTTCAATGAACAGTATCTTGTATTTCACAGTTGTACCATTAGATCCTTTCTACGTAGCACCATCTAGCATGACACTTCCAAATCCAAGAATCATAGACTTTGGATTTATGGATGTAAATTTGGATGGAGTTCGTGAATGGTGGTTTAAAACTGATTTAAGAGATATTCCTGCTCCGATTGCAGGACAGGTAGCATCAACACTTAGTCTATTCATAAATTCTTATGATGATGGTGCGAGCACATTAAATTCACCAGCAAACATTCTAAATATTGGAAATAGTGCAGGAACAGTTATTTTCGTCAGATGGGAACAAACAGTATTACAAGAAACTGCCGATGCAGTCTATGAATATACAGTTCAAATTGTGAAGGTCAGTGGTGCAGGAGGAACAGAGTTTTGGGATAGAGGTCTATCATCTTTGGACATTCCAAATATTGGTATAGTATCACTAACTGACTTTGATGAACAATTACTTAGTAACACAGATACCCTCTACAGATGGAAAGTAGGTGAGACTGCAACACTAGATAACGCTAATTACGTAACCACTGCTCAAAATGGAAACGAGGTAAAACCAATACCACTCAAGATTGTTCTTAGCCTACAAGATAACGCAACAAACGATAATCTTGATGTGACATTGACACTCAAATCAGTAACATCTAATCAAGGAACAACAACTGTTTCTGACACAGTTAGATTAGATGAATCTTAGATAAATTCAAAAACCTCATTTTTTCTTGATTTTTATCAATTTCAGACCATAATTTCGTGCCTAAATTGACAGTTACAAAATCTGCTATTTTAGTATAAGGAAGAATAAACATGGCAAAATCAAACACACCATTAATTGTTTTGGGAGTAGTTGTAGTAGCAGTGCTGATAGGCTTTGGTACAGGTGCAATATCACCACAGAGTCTGAACATTGGACAACCTGCCGGAAACGGTGGAGTACAAGTTCCACCTGCTGGCGTACCATCCGTAGGCAATGAATTCGCAGGACAACTAACCGTCAATGTAGTGCATAGAAACGCACTAGATAATGCAGAGGCTAGAGTAGAAGGAACAAATCTTGTAACCACATACTACAAATCATTTGATGGAGTAAACTTCTTCACAATTGGTAGTGGTACAGGTAACACAATCTCAATAGACTCAGCACAAGACAGTATCTTGTATGCAACATCAACAGTTCCATCTGGACAAGACTTCTTTGTAGCACCAAGTAGCACAGCAGACCAAAACTTGAATCCACGTATAATCGACTTTGGATTTATGGATGTCAACAACGATGGATCTCGTGAATGGTGGTTCAAAATAGATTTAAGAGACATGCCAAATCCGGTAGCCGGACAAACAGCATCAACACTTAGTCTATTCATTAATTCCTACGATTATGGTGCGAGCACACTGAATGCACCAGCAAATATCACAGGAGTTGGAACTGCATCAGGAGTACAAAACTTCATTAGATGGGAGCAAAGCGTAGCACAGAAATCTGCCGATCCAGTGTATGAATACACAATCAGCATAGACAACGCATCAGAAGAGAAGTGGGATAGAGGACAAACAAACTTGGATATTCCAAACATTGGTCTCGTATCACTAACAGAATTTGATGAACAAATTCAAACCAGTTCAATTCTGTATCGATTCAAAGTAGGTACTACTGCAACTCTCGATAATGCTAACTACGTAACCACTGCACAGAACGGAAACACTGTACATCCAATACCAATGAAGTTCGTAACGAACTTAGCAGGTGCAGATGATTTGGGAGTTACATTAACTCTAAAGTCACTAACACCATCACAAGGAACTGTATCCGTATCTGACACAGTACAAGTGCAAGAATAGTCTTAGACGAATTCAACAATCTCCTTTTTTTTATTTTTTTGTATAACACAAAACTCTCTCTTGAAACATGAAATTTTCTAGTTTTTTAGACTCAAAATAGATACATTTTAGATCAGATGGCGAAGAGCAAAGTAAGTAACTTTTGGTATATAGTCCCGATCTTATTTGGTTGGCTAGGTGGAGTCATTGGATTCTTTGCTGTAAGAGGTAGAGATGAAAATAAAGCACGAAACTTATTTCTTGTGGGTATAGCAATCACTATTCTTGCTGTTGTTATTCCATTTAGTTTAGGTAGTGCTTTTGATTCAGGAATTATTGTGTCACCATTCTCACTATTAACATAAATTCAATTTTAGTGTAGTAATGGCAAATGTATTAAAGACACCTGTAGGGTTTTTTATAATTGTAATTGGTATAACAGTGATTGCTTTAATAATTATTAATGTGGTGAGACCATTATGAGTCAAAGATCAGGAACAACACTTAACGCAAGAAATGTAACAAGAGTTTCTACAGTAATTTGGGTATTAGCACTGCCAATGATACTTGGCTTTTTTGCATTATCAAACATACAAAATGAAACAGAGTTTAGAACACTACAAACATTCTTCTTTCTCTATCTTGGATCAGGAATGGGAATTCTATTTGCACAGTCAAACTTAGGAGGCACAGGTGATCGTGCAAAAGATCTAAGAATATTCTGGACTAATGACATCGACATCAACGGACTTGTTTGGATCACAATTGGAATTTTCACAGTGGTTGCATCAATTTTTGTTATACTATTTTCTATTTCTGGTGCTGATGCTGATACAATAAGGAATGGACAGTTTGTAGGGATCTTCATTGGTGGTGTGATCATGATGGTTGCATTCCTAAAAACAAATGCACTTCTTGTGCCAATAATAATTCATGGAACATACAATAGTTTGGTAGTTTACTTGGAGCAAACACAATTTGCAATAATTGGTGGTATAGAACAGTTCTCATCGGTAGGGGAAGAACGTGTACTACTTGGTGTAAATGAGATCGGAATTGGTTTTCAAGGAGTATCAAATATTTTTTCAGAATTCATTTGGCAGTTCACACTTGTTGCAACAGCAGAGGAATTTCTAAAACTTGCAATTCTTGTTTTCGTTGTAATATTGATCAATGGTTTCTTCAAGTCAACCGGACTTTCTGTTCTCGTGGGAGCAGGCGTAGCAATCTTGTTTTGGAGTTCACTTCACCTCGTTTCTGCAATTTAAAAGTGTACGTGTCACAGTTGATACACAGGCATAAAGAATGGGAATTTTTTCTATTTTAATTTGTGGCAAGAAAAGGAAAAGGGTTCACACGCAGGCGTATAGTCACAATTGCAGTTGGAGTTATTCTGTTAATTTTCCTAGTAAATGTAACTTTAACAGGTGGTCAAGACCTGTTTTTAGCAAATCCTTTTGAAGAGGGATTAAATTTTGGTGAAAATGGTGGAGTTTTTAGACAATTTTCAATTTTAGATGTTGATACAACAGAACTTGAAAAATACTTGGAAGGAGATAGGTTTTCAATATTAGGAAAGAACTGTTTTACAAAATTACGCACAGATGTAAATTTGGATAATGGTCAAATAATAGCATTAAATTCTAGACAACAATTCTTTTCAGCACTAACTTCATTTGCTCTTAGAACTACAACAACTGGTACAGATATTGATTCATTCACCACTGATTTGAGAATGAATTGTGATATTGTTAAAGCCAAAGATGGAACAGAGTTACCTTTTACAATTAATGCAAGACCTACACAACAATTTGACATAGATGTTTGGGGATTGGATGAAAATGGGTCTTTTAAAAAATTAAAATCAAACAGTGTTAGATTAGGCAGTCCAGTCTTGTTTGACAATTCCGGTTTACAAGACCCATTGTTACAGAATAATATATTATCGATTGGAAGCGAGAGAATAATTTCACAAAGAATAACCGTATCTGCTGACGAGATTGAGAATGCTTTAGGTGCTGGAAGTACATATACATCAAGAATAGAATTCAGGATGAGTGGAGCAGTGGATTACAATAATCTATTCCTTGCTTCAAAGTTACCTGCATCATTTCCAATTGCTCATGGGCTAGATCAATTCTTACTAAGAAATTCATTTGATTTACGAGTGGTAGTACCACCAACAGATCCAGACATATTTGGTACTGATAGAAAGACAACAATTACCAGTGTAGATACAGGATTCCTAACTGATCCAAGTAAATTAGTAACAGATGGATCAGCAGGTAGAGAATTAGTAAGAGTATTTGCATCACTACAAGATTACGTTGCTAGTCAAGAAGGACAACCGATAGTTCAGTTGAAGAAGCAAGATATAACAGGTTCAGTTTCTAATTTTGTTGAATCATCAGAAACATGCTTAACTCGTGGTACAGATGGTTTAAACTTCCTCTTTGAATGTAGGTTATTCATAAGAAACGACATCAATGTAGGTAAATGGCAGATTCAAGTAAGAACAGATCATTCTGAAAGACAAATTGGCTTCGCAGTAATCGATGTTGTTAGAAGTGGTGCTCCTGTAGGAACACAATGTCCTAATGGACAGGTACTTGATGCTTTAGGTCAGTGTCAGATATTTGGATCAGAAGGAACTGGTGGTGGTATAACTGCATGTCCAACAGGTCAGTTTAAAAATTCATTGGGAGTGTGCACAGTACCAGATGGAACACTAGAACCTTGTCCAGTTCAAGGACAGATTAGAGACCAGTTTAACGTATGTGTAAATACTGGTGGAGCAGGTGGTGTGGGAACAAAGTCTTGTGTAGATTGTATGTCAAATGTAATCAGAGTTATTGATCAAAATGATATGTGTCCAGTCTTTCAGTGTGATGGATTCGAGACTGATCCAGATGGAATTCCTAACTGTTCAGATAACAAACCTGCTGACTTACTACCAAATGGAGGAACTACTTGTGATAGAGTAATAGGTACATTAGGTGGTCTCTTACCAATTTTAGTAGACTGTGAAGGTGAAAACAGAACAGCAAACATAGAAAGGGGAGAAATATGTGCTCCTGCATTCATTATTGGATTATTTGAAAACCTTCCATTACTAATAGGAATTGTAATAGTTTTGATAATATTCTTCGCAATTCTTGGTGCGATACTTAAAAGAAGTCCAGCAGGCAGAGCATTTGGAGCAGTAAGAGGTTTTACTTCATAATGGCAAGAAGAAAGAAAAGATCAGGAAGAAGAATTTTAGCCGGATTTATTGCAGTTATAATAATTGGAGTTATTGGATATTCATTTTTTGTAGAAGATCAAATCGGACTTACAACATTGGTTAGTGGTGTTACTGATCAATTTCCAATATCAACAGGCAATGCAGATTTTTGGGCACTTCCAGCATCGTTTTACTTTGCAATTACACCAGTCGATGGAATAAATTGTTGGATTGCACCAACATTAACACAAGGAAATGTTGATGGTACACAAGAAACACTTGCATCAAGTTCAGGACAAGGAATACAACTATTTGAAATCACTGGTGGATTTGCGACAAGTGCAAAAGAAGTTAGATTTGTAAAAGATTCACCAAGAATGTCTTGTGAAGATCAATCAGGTCAAGGTCGTGACATAAGATTAGTTGGAGGCACAATAAAACTAGAATCATTTGTACGAGATAAAGTTACAGGTGTAGAGAAATTAGTTGATTCAAGGTTAGCAATTATTCCTGCATTGAATAGAAATCTTAACGTTGCAACAGGTGGTGGAAATATTTTACTACCAACACTAACAACACAAGCATCAGTAATTGAAAGTTTCATTGTAGTTCCAGATACAGTAGCAAGTAGAAATATTGATGTAATTTTTAGAACGAGTAGTTTTGCACAACTAAATGTTGTTGGTGTATTTACTCCGGTAGCAGATCTTAAAACAAGTATAGGTGGTCTGCTTAAATTCATTAATCCAGACTTTGGTTCAAGTCTACCACCAACAGAGAAGGGTACACAGGTAACAATGACCCAAATTAATCCAATACAACATTATTACATTGGAGATTCAGGTGTAGTACCAACTGGTGTAACCTCATCAAGTCAAATTGTAACATTAAATGATGAGATAAGAGCAACTTTCACAGGTACACAAGATAACTGGTCAGGATCAGAAGGAATACCAACACTCACAATCAAAGATCCAAGAGGTATAACACGAGCAAGTGGAATTCCAATGACAACTATCTCAACTCTTAGTGGAGGAATAACTGAATTCAAAAGAATAGGCGTATCAGTTCCAACTCAAATCAATGACAACAACATTGATCAACTTAAAGGAACATGGACAGCACAAATGATTCAAGCAGGAAGAACACAGATTGGAGCAAAAACATTTGCGTTGATGGATGCAAGACCAATAATTGTTGATCCACCACCAATGACATGTCCAACAGGTCAAACTTTAGTTAATGGAGTATGTCAAGATGTACTAACACCATGTCCAACAGGTCAAACAAGAATCAATGGAGTATGTCAAGTTCCACCAACTAATTCATGTCCAACAGCAACAGAACAAGGAGTAACAATTACTGCTATGTCAAATGATGATTTAGTCGCTTCATTCAATGACTTGAAAGCAAAACAATCTGCCGGAACTTTAACTTCATGTGAAAATACAACATTGATCTTAGTTAGTGCAGAAGTAGCAAGAAGAAACCTTGATACAACACCACCACCAACAGGATCTTCAACAGGTACAGCATTCATTAGATATTCATCAAGTCTTACAGATGAATTAGGAAATGTTGGAGGTGGAGGTGGTTGCCCACTTACAGGTAAAGTTCCAGCAGATGGATTACCAATAATTGGTTTACAATTATTAGGCATTGGAACATGTGATGGACTTAGATTTGGTTCAGTTGAATTAACTCCAACTCTAGACTTTGGTAGTTCAGTAAGTGGCATTATAATAGATTCAAGTAGTTTCATAGTTAGACAAGAATTATTCCTTGCAAAGAACAATCCATATCCTGCTAAACCAACTGTTTCATGTACAACACCTACATCATCAACAGCAGGACTTTGTACTGTAACAAATCATGCATTTACAAGTGATAAAGTTGGAGATGTAGCATTAACACCAAGCGAAGTTACTTTTGTCAGACAATTCGTTGACAAGGCAACAAGTGGAGAATACGTAGTAACAAAAGTGGTTTTACAGGAAAATGCACTTCTAGATAAAATACAAAGAAATGGAGTTGCACTTACAACTGGTGATGAAGTATCATTAATGTATTTGACTTGGGGAACATTCAGAGGCACAATAAATGGAGCACCATTTGTTGGTGCAGTTCCAGCAATGACTTTTGTTCAGAGTTTTACATTTAAGTCAGGAATAGGTGGAGTTGAATGTGTAGCACCATCACAAAAAGTTGTATTCAACAATGATGGTTCCGTTGATTCATTTGGAGGGGAAGGTGGTCAGTGTTTACCATGTCAAGAGTTAGAAGATTTAGGATTAGTAAGTTCATGCCCATCTGAACAGTGTCCGGCAGGTACTACTGGCACTTTTCCAGATTGTACAATAATTGATGTATGTCAAGTTCCACCAAACAGAATAGTAAATGGAGTTTGTTTACCACCACTCGATGATACTTGTCCAATAGCAGGACAGATAAGAGATCCAATTACAAATGTATGCAGAAGTACAGAGATGTGTTTCCAAGATCCTGTTTGTGGTAGTAATGAAAAGTTTGCAGTAACAGATGAACTAGATGATTGTGGTGCAAATATACTAATTTGTGTACCAATAACAACTCCACCTCCACCACCACCACAACCAGATCCATGTCCAAATCCTGACACACAATTTAGAGATTCATTGGGAATGTGTGTAACGATTAGTACAAATGGTTGTCCAGAAGGACAAGCAAGAAACAGTTTAGGATTATGTGAATCAACTGGTACATTCCAATGTCCAGCAGGTACAAGTGGCACAGTTCCAAACTGTGTACCAGATGGAACAGATCCTAAACCAGTAAACTTCTGTCAACTAGGTGCAGAAGGATTTAACTTCTCACAATGCCTATCATCAATATTTTCAAGAGATGCCGAAGGATTACAAATAGGTGGAACCACATCAAATGCCTTAATTGTAGTTGTTATGCTTGCAATTCTAATAATTGTAATTGCAGTCATAATTAGAAGAAGGCGTGGTGGTGGGTTCGGTTCTTAGGTGGTTTGATTGGCTAATGGCAGACCGTTTTTTACCAAATCAGTTTTTGGGAATGTAGAAATCTTAGCAGTCATAGGAATTTTCACTTTGTACGCCTTAGAGTTTGCTGGAATTCATACATTTTCACAACTATTACCGGATCAAGGACAGACTGGTGCTCCGGCTTTATCATTTTTCTCTGCTTCTGGTTCACAAATATTCATCAGTGTTGGAACTGTAGCAATAATGGCAATTGTAGGATTAATTGTAATTATTTACTTTGCATTTCTTAGAAAAAGAATTAAGGTGAGAACATAATGGCAAAAACAAATCCATTAAGAAATGTAGTCCTTGCTTTAACAGTAGTAATTGCTATAGGAGCAGTTGTAACAATTCTGACATTTCTAATTTCAGTAGGAATAGTTGAACTTGGGTTAACTGAAACACCAGATATTGTACCACCATTAGCAGAAATACCAGTTGTACCACCAGATGAAGGAACCGAAGATCCAGATCCAGAACTTACAATTCCACCACCAACAACAGAAGAATTAATTGATCAGTTTCTAAGAACTATAGGAGCAATTCAAGTAGAAACATTCGATATTGATGCAAGTATAAGACTAATTGATTCAAATCTAGAAGAACAAATTGATAGTTCATTTCTTAGAGTACAACCACTTGATCCAAGAGAAGTAATAGTTGCACCTGATCAAGAAATTCCAACAACCAGATTTTTCATAGACACAGACTTTGCAACACAACTTGCAGATAACGGAAGAAACTATCACAAATTCAGTGGTTGGGATGTAGTAAATGAACCAAGAAGTTGTATGTCATCAGGAGGTTTCTCATTCAACTGTCCAATACCAGTTACAATAACTACTAAATCATCATGTACAGTTGAAAACACAGGACTTTGCGTTCTCGTTACTGGTCAAAAGAATGATGATGATGATGTTGGAAACAATTCTATAATTCATGGACTTCAAAAAACAATAGACATTTCTGATTGGACAAAAGAAGGAGATCTAATATTTGATTTAGATTATAGTTGTAATCCAGCACTTCAAAGAAGTATGCAGATTAAAATTTCAGTAAAAGGCGATACTGGTCAATCATTTATTGTTCCTTGTGCAACAAACCAACATTTTACTAAAAATGTAAAAGATTTTGTTGTAACAACTAATGAAATAACATTAGAGTTTGGAACACAGGCATTAAACGTAGACAGATTCAACATGAATGTAGAGTTCAATAACGCAAAGTTAGAAGGAAACTCAGTAATAAGAAGAGAAGCAATTGAAACATTAGCATCATTTTCAATAGTTCAAAACGATCTTGAAGGAAGAGTTTTAGATCTTGGATTTATTGATCTATCATTAACAGGAATAACTTTAGAAGATAATGAAAGAGCAGTAGTAACAGGAGTTCTAGAAACAAGGATAGATGATCAAACTATAACGAAACACCAAGTTACAGCAAATGGAGTAACAGTCATGAATCAAATTCCATTAAGAATTGATGGACAGGATGTTTTTATTTTTGAGTTAAGTAAACAATTCTTTACAGCAGATACATTCCATACAGTGAAATTTCTTCTAAATGACTTTATTGTAAACGTAGGTGAAGGTGAAGCACAAAGAACATTTGAATATCATACTCCATTTGTTGTTTATACATTAGAGATTAACGTAAAACCAGATGAGATTGTAGCCTTTAGTGCTCAGGATCAAGCAATTTCAGTTCCAAAAAGTGAAACAGTCTTTCGAACTTGTGGTCTTAGCAGTGGTGTTGATCCTGTAAATGAACCAGAGGTCTTGCCACCTGTAGTCAGTATTATTTCAAATGGCTTCACCATTGCGACCACAAATCCAGAAGCAGGTAGGATACAAGCAACTGACCCATTCACAGGGGATAATATTCCAAACACACAATTTTGTGGTATTATACCTAATCTTCCTACAGCAACAGATCTTACGTTCAAGATAGAAAATTCATTCCTAGAGGTGTCAGTTCCAGCAACACAAAAGAACTATTTTGTTAATTGTGATAGATCGGGTTGCACAAGTAACATAGGATTCGTGAGTCCATAATGGCAAAGGATCAAAGAAATGTTCTAAGGTTGAGAAGGGGAAGGACAGTAGGACTTGGATTAATCGTAATTATGGGTTTTCTACTCTTTGGTTTTGTTTTCCTAGTAGATGAACCAACACAGATAGTAATTGTACCAGATGATCCATTTACACCAGAAGATGAAGAAATAGTAATTGAACTTCCACCAATAGAAGAAATATTTGACTTGGAAGTTCCCATACCAACATTTGATCCCATACAGATTTCACTCACTCCAATAATTACAACAACTGATAGTCTTGGAGTTGAAGATGTTATACGAGGTGAAACAACATTTTTACAAGCAATAACTGGTCTTGATATAATTCAAGTAGGTGGAGGTACAGACAAAACATTTGATAACGGAAACATAAAAATTGAATTAGAGTTTGATACTGGAAATATATTCCCTATGGAAATATTTTTAGTTAAACCATCATTAGATGTAGTAACTATAGAAAGTGGTGGTAAATTTTTATCTGTATTTACAGTACCACCAAAAACAAGTCAAGGTACAGATGTTATATCAGTAATAGGAATAGAATCACAAACACCTGATTGTACACTTGAATTACCTTGCATAATTGGAACATCAACAGGAGGAATTTTTACTATTAATATTTTCGATTCACCAATCGGTGCATTCCCTCTAGGCGAAACGATAACAACTAATTTTATTCTTACACAACTAAATGTAAATATTTCAGAAGATCAATTAGTTGGAATAGAAGATCCAGAATTACTTCCAACACCAATGCCAAGTCTAACACTTGACATTTTACAACCAATTATTCCACAAGATACACAAACAAGAATAGAACCAGTTAACTTCAAATTATCAGAACCAACTCAAATTTATTCAGTAACTTTTGCTAACGTAGATCTAATAGTTGAGTTAGTAGAACAGACAGTTAACGCAACAGAGATTGTAGTAGAAGAAGTTGTAACAGAAGATACACCATTCGTTCCTTGTCCACTACCAGTTAAAACAGATTCAATTTCAATTCTATTCCCATCTATTGGAATTTCAGGAACAAGTGATCTTTGGGATAAAATTACAATTGATGAAAAAGTTCACGATATAATTAATGTAGACATTCGTAACAACAGAAATTGTGACTTAACTTTGGCAGTAGGATCACAATGGCAAAGAGTTAATGGTGAAATATTAAAATCTGACATTGAAACATTCTTAGTTCCAACAAACAGCACTCAACCATTCGCTTCAATACCATTTGATGGAAACGTTGATTGTCTTTCAGGTTCAGGTACATGTTCAGGACAAGAAATAACATGGTGCTTCATTGCAAAGGCAACTGTAGATGATGTAACAGAAATTGTACCTCAATTCTGTGGTAAAAAGTTCTATAGGTGATTAATTTAGCAACTAAATCAAATCCAAGAGTTAGAAACTTTCTGATTGTTGGGATGGTAATAGGATTTGTAATCATAGCACTTGGAGAAGTTGGGGACTTTGGTTTTGAACTTGATGTACAACTAACAGGATTTGAAATTTTATCTGTTGATCAAGATCCAGTGACCGGAGAAATTCGTGGCAATGTAGTATTAGGCAGACCAGAATCATCAGGTGTAACATTTACTGGTACTGATGGAGCAACTGGAAGTACATGCCCACTTAGAACATCATCATTTTCTCAGCAACAATTAGGAAATGCACCTACATCATTTGGTACAGGTTCATTCAGTGGTGGATGTACTGCTGGTTATGCTGAATGGGATTTATCAGAACTACCAGATGACTTGACAATAACTTCAATGGTTTTCAAACTTAAAGATCAAAGATGGTTTCCATTCCTGACAGAACCATCAAACAGAAATTGCAAAATTGGTATTATTGAGCAACCAGTTCAAACTATTACTAGAACACAATTATTCCAGAAATTCAATGCACCTGACTTTATTTTACAAGATGGAGATTGGTGTACTACAAGTGGAGAAAAAAGTTTCATAGTAAACCAAGTGGTAATAGATTCATTTGAACGTGCATTAAAAGGAGATGACAAAATGACTTTATCTTTTGCAATGTCAACTCTTGCAAAGGGAACTGGTTGTTGTTGGGAAGCAAGTAACACTTTTTGGGCAACAGAAGGTTCATGGGTCATTAATGGATTTGCAGAACCAATTCAGTGTGAAGTTGGAGAACATCAGGTAGGATTCAAGTGTGAAGCATTAGTTTGTGATGTAGGCGAAGAAGTAAATGGAAATATTTGTTCACCAATTCAATGTGCTATTGGTAGTGAATTAATCGGTTCAATTTGTACGCCTATACAATGCAGTGTGGGAGAAAAATTAGTTGGAAACCTTTGCCAACAAATCATCTGTCCTGCTGGAACAACCTTAATTGGTAATGATTGTGATGCAATAATTTGTCAGGATGGATTTACTCTAAGTGGTAATGAATGTACTCCAATTGTATGTCCAGTTGGAAACGAATTGGTTGGTAGTTCTTGCCGACAGATTACATGTCCGTTAGGAACATTCCTGCAAGGTAATGACTGTAACGCTATTTCATGTCCGACAGGAAACTTTCTTGAGGGAAATAATTGCATACAAATTACCTGTGAAACAGGTGAGGTTCTAATTGGTGATATTTGTAAACCTATCCAATGCCAAATTGGAGAACGTTTGGTAGAAAGCAATTGCGAATTAATAGTATGTGAAACAGGAAATGAACTAATTGGAAGTGAGTGTCTACCAATTAACTGTCTATCAACAGAAGAACTTGTTGGAAACCAATGCCAACCAAAGCCACTTGAATGTCCTGCTGGAACAGTAACACAACAAAATGTCTGTGTACAAATAGTGCCACAGTTACCACAGTTCCAAGCAACCGGAGCACCAACTAATTTCCTAACAGTTGCAGGACTTGGAATATTATTAGTTTCATTTGGTGGATTTGTCTTTAGAGGAATTTACAGGAGAGGATTCTAATGGCTAAAAAAAAATCTGCAATTAAAACTCCTGTAATAGCAGGAGTTGGGTTAACAATTGTTATACTAACTCCATTGTTACTTCTCTTTGCAGGAATTGAAGTACCAATAGTTGGAGAAGTGTATGCAAATGCATTAGGAATTGATATTGTACCACAAGTACCAGATGGCTTTGAAATACCTATACCTGTTATAACTCCAAGTGAAATACAACAAATTCAATTAATAATAGATGAAATTAGAAAAATATCAACCGAAGATTTAGAATTTGCACGAATATGTTTAGAAATCGAAATTGATCCAGACTTTGTTGGGGTTTGTGATGAATTATTACAAGATGCTCAAGAAGGAGTTCTTACTGAGCAATTATTACAAAATGCAATAGAAAGAATTGAAGCATTAGAAAAGGAAATTGAAGAAATATTACCACTACCAGATCTTAATAATACAGACACATCAATTGATCCACCACCTGTACAAATATGTGATGAAATAGATTGTATTGACATAATAATAATACCACCAATAGGAACCAATACAGTTGTACTTTCATCACTAATTACTAAAATTAATTCTCAAGGAAACAAAACTTTTACAACTGAAATTTCAGAAATTTCTGCATTATCATTTTTTGTTGAAGATGTATCTAACATTGATTTCTCAAAAGGTTTTCTAGAAATACAGACTAAAGCAACTTTTAGAGCAGATGAATCACCTAATCCACAGATTATTGGTACAGGAGACTTTGATATTTTAATAAATGGTCAATCAACTCTTACAGATCAAATAACTTTTGAAGTAGATGGTGGACATTGCTCAACTTTATGTCCTGTGCCTGATATTTTTTGTTTTGATGATGCATGTTCATTTGGTGTTCAACAAGGTGTTGGTGCAGAGTTTGTTTCAAGCACAGGGCTTAGATCACCATCATTTACATTCTCATTTGAAGAAAACTTTGACAAATTTCCAAATGGAATATCCACTTTGGAGTTTGTTTTAATTAATTCAGACTTTACAGTAGATTCAGATCAAAATTTTCAAGGAACAAAAAATGTTTTGTTTAGTATGGACATTGCAAAAGACCCAAATCTAATAATAATTGATGATGAAAGTGGTGGAACAGAAAGGATATTTCCAACAGATTCAGTCTTAAAAGTCACTGGTGCTACAACAGCAGTTAGAGGAACAACGTGTCTCTTATATGAAAAACGAATTTCTGATTGTCCAGATTGTAAAGTAACACTCAATAGAGGAAGTAACTCTTCACCTAATAATCCAGATAGTTGTATCGCAAATATTACGACTATTACTTTTGATACTGATACAGCAAGAGTGATTGGGTTAAATCTATTAGATGATAGTGGAAATCTACTACAATCATTTGCTGGTGGTCAAGGAGAGGTACTTAATGAACTATTACCAAGAAATACTAATTACACATTAACAATTGCTTCACCTTCACTATCAACTGATCTTTCATTCCCAAAGTCCCAACAAACTCAATCTTATACTTGTACAAACGAATACAAAGTGACTTACAAAAGAGTGGAATATGAAAGTGGTGAAATCTGTGTGAAATGTACATCAGATGGTATATATTTTAGACATACTCTAGTACCAGATTCATTTATTGTAACAAAGGTAACATGTGATTTCCCGAATTGATGATTAATGGCTAAGAAAAAATTTTTTACATTGAAAAAGATTGTAGTTATAGCATTAATAGCATTAGGTGGGTTTACCTTAATTGATTTTTACAGTTGTACTCTAAAACAAGGAGTTCCAATGGATACAACAAATGTAAATGATTTTCTTTATGGTGAATTGACACCACTTTTTTGTACAATAATAGATCTAAATGATAGTGAAGGCTTAGGAGTTCTTGTAGATGAATATATTTTTGGTGGAACAGAACCAGTTGAAGGTGCAGATTTATTTACAATTCCTTTTGATGAACCGATACAAGAACTTGTAATAGAAGATCCAAATGGTGAGATTGGACTTGGTGATCCAGATGATATTCTAATCGATGAAGAACAATTCATGGAATTAGAAATGTTGCAAAATCAAACAGATACAACTGATCCATTAATTGGAGATAATGTAACTGAAATTTTACCACCAGAAGAAGATCCAGAAGAATTAACTCCGATGCTAGTTGATATGGCAATAATAACCGAAGTTACAAAAATTTTTACCGATCTAACAGAAGAAACTGTGACAAGCGAGTTTCAATTACTCCCATTAGCATTATTTGTTGAAGATACATCAAACAAGGACATTAGTGAAGGTAGATTCGTAACAGTATTAAAAATAAAAACAGACCCAAACATCTTTGTTGAAGGGGATGGACTTTATGATGTTTTTCTAGATAATCAAACATTAAATCAATCACCAATTACACTTTCATTTTCAGGAACAACCGATCAAGATGGTGAATTAATAATTAATTTCGTTAGTCCAACTGGTGCAACATCACAAGATTTTCTCCTAAACGTTCTACCAATAACTCCAATGATTCAAACTGCTGGAATAACACCACTGGAATTCAGAATTCTTGAACTAAATGCAAAAGCATTTGAGGTAGACTATTCTGCACAAGGTCTACCTGTATTTACATTTGATTTCTTTAGAGATCAAAACCAAATTCTAATAATAGACCAAGAAGGTCTACCTGTTAGAGTATTTCCTACTGATGATCAATTGAATATTGGTGCTCAAAGTGGATCTGTAAGAGTTAGTTCATGCTATAAACACATGAGATATGCGTGTTGGATGACAAGAATTAGTTATAGAGATCTTGGATCACCAACAATTGCAAGTCTTGAAGTAAGAAATTCAAACGGTGATTTAGTTTTACAAAATATTGCACCATTTACAAAATTTATAGTAAAGGATTTGATAACAAGAAATGATACTTACACAGTAAATTATGGTAAAGTAACAAGTACAGCAGGAAATTTACCTGCCGGATCATTTACATTTACAGCACCAGAAGAACAAAAAAATTTCTCTTATCGCTGTACTATAGCACAAGCATCAGTAAGTGCTGGATCAGGATTTTGCAGTAGATGTCTAGTTCCATCAGGACTTCCATATTTGACATGTAATTTCCCGAAGTGATGATAAATGGCTAAAAAAGGAATCAGCAGAATTGTAATTGCAGTATTTGGAATCGGAGTGTTAATTGCAGTAATAGTTCCAGTTATGTTATTTGTTTTTGATGTTGACTTGGATAATATAGCACCACAAGAAACAGATCCAGATCCATTTGAAGTACCAATACCAGTACCACCAATTATTGATCCAACAGATCCAGATTGTATTGATGATGTAATAGAAGATGGTACAGATAATCCACCAAGAATAAACTGTCTACCAGATGAACCACCAGTAGTTGATCCAGTTAATGATCCAATGGTTAACATGACAGAAACATCAGAAGATCCACCAATTCAACAAGTTTGTGATGAACTAAACTTATTTTGTGGAACAGCAAAAGTAATTCAAGTTGAAGCAGATGTAGTTAAAATTGACAGCACATTACAAAGATTCAATGAAACATTTGCTTTTGATATACCATTTGCATCACTTTTTGTTGAAGAAACAACAGATATTGATTTCAGAAATGGATTTATTGAACTTGATTTGAATTTAAAAACAGATCCAGACACACAGATCAATGCTGATGGAACATTTAACATAAAAGTTGGTGACTTAGAAATATTTCCAACAGATGCACGAATTTCTGGAAACGGATTAACAGATCAAAATGGTGAATTAAAATTACAATTCACACCACTTCCACTTGAAATACTTTCAGATAATTTAACATTTGATTTTAATGCACACTTTGATAAATTTGTTAATGAAGCGATCACAAAAGTATCATTTATTGTTAAAAGTTTGGATTTATCAGTTAAAGAAAATATTGTATGTATAACATCTCCATGTGTTGGTCAAGAATTACAAAGAAATGGATTAACTAACCAAACATTATTCTCAGTTGATATATTTCGTGATGACATTCAAATATTCATAACAGACACAGAAGGAAACCAAATTAGATCTTATCCACAAGATGATTCATTCAAAGTAACATCAATTGCAAGATTTCAATCAGCATCATATACTTGTGTTGATCCTACATGTCCAACATGTCCTACTTTATCGGGAAGAACTGGATATAGAGGAACAGGTTGTAATTTAGGTTCCATTACTATTGCAAGTCATCCAGCACCATCAGTAAGTTCAATAAAATTATTTGATGCAAATGATTTGATAATTACAGCAGGAGCAGGAACCGGAGTTGTAATTCAAGAATTATTGTTTAGAAACGCAAACTATTCATTAACAAGTCCTTACGGAGACTTTGGATTTATGACACCAAAATCACAAAAGAATTATGCTTACTCATGTTTTCTTGATCAGGCAGTTGATTATAACAGAGTGACAGGTTCAGTAACTAATACAATCAGACCTGTAGCATGGGATTTCTATGTTCCATTTGTGACAGGTTCAACTTTCATAGTATGCAATTTCCCAAAGTGATGATAAATGGCAAAATTTAATGCAAGATTTTTTGGTGGAGCAGGACTCTTCCTAATTTTTCTGATCATAATTATTCCGATTTGGGCAGGAGTGTTAGAATCAGGAATAACTGAAATACCAGCAAATCTCGTTCAGACTGAATCTGAATTCCCAAACTCACCAGCAACGATTCCTCTATTAACAATCATGGTAATTTCGTTTATTGCATTCGTGTTTTTATACAGAGAAAGACAGAAAAGAAGAAGATCCTAAAAACCATGCCTGAGATCATTACCGGATCTTAACAACTTGGTAAACTATTAAGATACTAAGCGTAAATCAACCTGATTCGTTGAATATTTGATAACTTGAAGAGGATTATCAAACGAGATCTAGGATCGGATCTTCGTGAGATCAATATTTTTGTCGGTTTAACTTTGATAATATTTTTCGTAGCAGTTGGTTTTCCAACTTTACTAAATACTTCTCCAACATTTGGATATGAAGGTGTTGAATGGACACCTGTTACATCTTACTACCAAGAGGCTTATGCATATCAAGAAGAAATGGAAAAACTTGCATTTCTAAATTACAATCCATTTGTTACTTCTGCTTTCCTTGCAATGCCCACCACTCTAGACAATCCACCACCTGATCCTACACAGTATTTTGAGTTAAAGTACAGTCAACCTATTGAAATTGAACAAGGGTTCATAGAAACACAAACACCTGAATATATCTTAGTAAAAGATTACTATTTACAGGTTCAAGAAGGAAGTGGAGTTCCCCTTGAATGGCTAGAATTATACCATTATATTGAAAAACCAGTTTTTAAAAATTTAATTGAAGATGATTTTGATAATCCTTTAATCCCATCTGCTGAGGCATATTCAGTTTATGTTACACCACATGCTAGTAGTCAGGTTAGAAATGATATTACAGATATAAGTTCAACTTGTTCTGCAAACGCACTCCCTCTTGGTGGAACATTTCTAGGAAGTGCAGATGGGGTTTCTAATGACAATGATAGTTTTGCAGGATTTTGTGAGGTTGCTGTCTATACATACAATCCACAAATTCCTATTGAGTTAATGGATTCCATTACTCTATTGTCTCAAGGTCAGAGAATTTTAGGCACAGATACAAATTATGATTGTGGAATTTCACGAATGCAAGGTGTTCCAACTCCTCATGTTAGTTTTGGTGAAATGAATGCTGGTGAAACTTGGTTTAACGCTACTGCAAAAATACAATGGGCAGGAAATTTCAACAGTCCAATTTGTCGTGATGGGTTTAATTTTGTAGGAAAAGACCTTCAATATGCTTCATCAGCAAGTGGTCTTTCAAATACAATTGCAAGATTTGAAACAAATACTCATACTGATGGGTCTGATGTTTGTGATCCAGCAGATCCAACACAATGTTTCTTTACTATATCAATAGTATCAAATACACATCCAACCAGAGTATCAATTGATAAATCTGCAAATTGGGATAGAGAATATTTACGAATACAAATACTTCCTGAACAAAACGCAACTGATGGAATTTGGCAGATGAAAGAGCATTCATTTTATCCAAGTGGTATCATGGATGACTGTGGTTTTGAAAGGGTTGGTGACTTGTTTAGAATTGATTCAGGATCAACAGATGCAGAACAAGGACAATGTGTTATTTTCAAAACAGTTGATAAAATAGGTGAAGGAACTCCTGACATTAGAATAAATGTAAACGCAAGTGGAACTGGAAGTTCTGAAATGCGTGTATTTGTTGATGTTTTTGATGGAGCAATGAATATGGGTTCATCATACGAAAGCAATGTTCCAATTGCTCCGTTGAAAGTTATTACCAGTGACTTTTTTGAAGGACAGTTAAGGGAAGATTTAGGAACAGGATTAAATCACAGGTTAGGAATTACTGAGGTTGACCTACCATTTGAAGGGGAAATTCTATTAAAACCAAATTATGGGTTTGGGTCAGAAAATGAATACACTATTTTTGTAGGATTACAGGATAACTCAACAGATGGAACTATCATACTTGATATTAACAATGTAACAATAGGAACTAATTTTTATAATTTCACTCAACCAGTTGTAAGATTCCATGAGCATACATCATTATCTAATCCAAGCCCAATAAAAGCAGAATTAGATACAGGATATGTGTCTAGTAACGTAACAACTGTGTCTGGTAACGTAATAATGAAAAACGCAGGAACTTTAGGGTCTAGTGCTGATGCAGTTTATTTTGAAGATGATATTGAATCACTTTTTGTATTAAATGCATCTGGAATAATTAATGAAGGTGTTCTTCAAAACGGAACATCAAGTCTTGACACTAATGGAGAAATTTATCTTGGTTTAACTGAATCTTCATGGGATTTCTTGCATAGACCAAACACAGGATCAAACTTAACAAGTGTAAATATGTGGATTAATGGAGATACAGTAGGTTCGGCATTTTATCCAATTTTAACAAATCATAATCAAGCAAACGGTAATGGTTTCCAAATTGGAACAGATCAAGGTAGATTGTTATTATTTTTAATGCAAGGTGGAGGAAATAAATTCTCTACAAGCATAGGTGATTTCCCAATAGAACCACCTGATGATGGTCAATGGCACATGCTTTCAGTTGCCTATGATAAAGGAAACGTTTCAGCAGGTGCAAAAAAAGTGTGTGTGGATGCAACCTGTGTTACTAATGCTGGTTCTGGTTCTGCTTGGACAGCAACAAGTGTAACAGCACTTGATCCACTTACTATTGGTTCAGATGCAGATCACCTAACAAGTGGTGGAGTAGTTGAAAATACTTGGAATATTGACGATGTAACGATATGGAACGGTCACGAACTTACACAAAGCGATATTACGACTTTGTATAACAGTGGTAGTGGAGTAGTAGGAACTACTATTTCACCTAGTAACATAGTTGGATATTGGTCATTTGACTCATCAAGTGGTGGAGGTGGAGAGGTAGTAGCACCAGCACTTCCAGCACCAAAGAATCCAATTACTGGTGGAACAGTAACACAGGTTAGTTCATTGGATATTGATTGGATTCACGATGGAATAAACACAACTGGATATAGGATTTACAGAACTTCAACTGAACAAGTAGATGAAAAACTGATATTCAATACAACAATTTCTGGTACTTTTACAAGTGGATTAGCAGAAGGAGGCGACAACTTTGATGGAATATGTGAACATTTTGATTTTGATACACCATCAACTCATCCTTTCAGTGGAGAAATGTTGAGTAGAATTAAAACTCAAATTTCTAAAACAGGAGCACTTGATGGAAATATCAAAGCAGGAATCTGGAATGATTGTAATGGTGGTTCAGCAAACAACGCATTTACAAATTCCTCAACTGTATTTCAAGGTTCAGAAATAAACAACACACTTTCAACAGTAGAATTTAGATTTATTGATACTGATTTAGTAAACAAGACAACTGGATTTACATTATTCCAATATGGTTCTGGTATTCAATTAGTTGATTCAACAACTGGAACGTTAAGAGTTCTAACTAATAATAATTTGAATACAGGTGGTTTAGCAGGAGCATTAGGAGAATGGAATTCTGCAACAAACAATTGGGATGGAAATGCAATCGAAGATATTCGTGGTGAATGGTATGTCATTAATCAAACAAAATTACAGTCAACTGCAATTCCATTTGTGAACGACACAGGAAGTCTTGACACAAACTTTACCGACACAACAACAGTTGGAAGAAATACGTACTTTTACAGAATAGTTCCACTCAATGGAGAAGTTGAGGGACAAACAATTGTAATCTTAAACGGTACTCAAGGACTTGTTTTTAATCAAACATTATCAGATGTTGCTGTAGCAGTTGATGAAGTAACTAGGGGAATATTCGATCCAAGAACTTATCCAGACCCTTATGCATATTACGACTTTGATACAGTAAATATCGATGGAAGCAAGGTAACAAATCTAGGAACTGCTGGAACGATAGCAGATGGATTTTTAGGAATTGCAACTGATAATGCTGTTGCATACATAAACACAACAATTTCAGTTGGTGCAGGAACCCTCAATAGCACAGGTCTTTTAGGTGAAGCAATAATTACCAATTCAACATTATCTAATTCAGTTACAATTGGTTCAACATTTGTAGTATTTGGTTCTAAAGCAACTAGAAGTCAGTGGGACTTCTTAACAGAGAATAATGGAGCATTTGGAGGATCAAATCTTACATCAGTATCATTTTGGTCAAACGGTAACTTGGATAATGGTGGAGCAGGAGCATCAACACCATTACTTCAAAACAATAAGTTTGCATCAGACACTTCATTTTCAATCTTTACGACAAATCCAACAGATTCAATTGAACCTAGAACATGGATTTACAACTTTGATGATGCCATAACACAGAGAATAGCACATATTCCAAATCTTGCAATGCCAACAGGAGATTGGCATCATTATGTAGTTACAACAAACAAGACATCAGAAAGTCAGACTGTTTATGTTGATGGTAGTTTAAATAATAATACTGCCATAGCAAGTTTTTCATGGACTAATGCAGATGGTGGAACAGCACTTGAAACATTAGTTCTTGGAGCAGATAATACATTTTGTGATGCATTAGGTGATAATTGTGTATCACCTGATAACTGGTCAGTAGATGAACTTGCAATTTGGGATAATCACATACTAAATTCTACAGAAATTGATTTCATATTCAATGGTGGAAGTGGTATTAGAGTTTTGGCAGTACCACTACCTCCATTATTGGCAAATGCAAGTGATACAGCAATAGTTTCAGATCTAGTCAATGCAACCTTAATTCCAGCAACTATTCCAGATCCAGTGACAGGTCTAACTGCAACATTCAACTTCACATCAGGTGAGATAGACCTTAGTTGGGATGTAAGTGCAAATGCAGATTCTTACAGAATTTACAGGACTTCAACTGAATCAGTTGATACTCAAAACTTTCTTAATACAGGTCTAAGTGGTACTGCTGGTCTTGTATTGAATCAATCACCAAGAGATCACATATCACAAAATAATTTCATTGGTAACGGATTAACAGGAAAAATAATTACTGATGCAAAGTTTAGATGTAAAAATTCTGGTGGTACTGCAACAGGTGGATTCGTACAAGGTGCAATATTTGTTGCTTCACAAACAGGACAAACAACAGATGCCACATTAGCAAATTCAAGTAATTCATTTACTCCTGAATCTATTTCTTCCTCAGATCAAAACTGTCCTACTTTTAATTTCAGGGATGATGGATTAATCAATCATACAACTACTGGATTGAGGGGAATTGGAATGTCATGGATAAATCCATCTTCTGGTAGTTTTAATGGTGCTATGTCAGATACATTAACAAGTGGAAGTGAACAAAGCAGATGGGATGGATCAAATTGGGCAAGAACAAACGGTTTTGATCTCCACGTTACAATTAACCAACTTAATCAAACAAAACTTTCAGCAGATGCAGAATTTCCTGATACTGGATCAAACGCAACTACATTTTCAGATACTACAGTTACAGGAGGTACAATAAACTCATATTTCTACAGGGTTACAGGACTTAATGGAGCAGAAGAAGGAGGATTTTCAAATGTAGTAAACGCTACAATCATTCTTCCACCAGATCCAATTACAGGTCTTACAGGATTTTTCAATGAAACATCACAAAGTATTGAATTAAGTTGGGATGTTACTGATGGAGCAGACTCTTACAGGATTTACAGGACTTCAACAGAATCAGGTGATGAAGTAATAGAATACATAGAAACAGGTGGTGGAACTCCACAAAACTTTGCACTAATTGGTTCTCAAGGTAATTGGGATGGAATAGCACAGAATGGTGATCACTTTTCAGGATGGGCAGTAGACAGATGGGAAGGTCTAGTAATATCTAGTTTTCAAGGTGGTTCAGGTTCAAATCAATGTGCTAATTCATTAGGTCTTGCAACTGGTGGTTTTACAACTGGTTCATTGTTTACTAACGCAATGTTATCAACTTCATCAGATAACTCTACTATTGCAAACTCAACTAACATAATTTTACCCGAAGATTGGGTCAACTCAACTATAGGATCTGGTGCAGTAAACTATTTCTACAGAGGTTCAGACCTGCTTAACATTACAAATGGAGTAAATATTCCTAATCAACGATTGCTTGGTATTGGTATATCATGGTGGGATGGTACAAGTGGTACATTATTATGTGATACAAGAGCAAATGTTGGAGAAGGTGGTGGAAGATTTTGGGATATTACACCTCAAATATGGACTTGGATAAACGGACAAGACCTGTTAGCAAGAATTTCAGTTATAAACAATACAAAACTTTCAGCAGATCCAGAAGTTAACGATACTTCTACAAGTGCAGTAACATTCTCTGATACAAATATAGATGAAGCATCACCAGCAGTAGGAAACACATACTTTTACAGAGTTGTCGGCTTGAACGCAAATCCAAATCAAGGAGGTTTCTCAAATACCATAAATATAACAGCAGTAAACGCAACAATTCCTGAACAAGTTACAAATGTATTTGGTAATTACACATTAGATAATACCGAAGTCAGATTAACATGGTCAGAACCAAGTTCAGAATTTCCAATTCTAAACTATTCAATTTTCAGAAACACTATATTTACTGGAAATTCAACAGTAACAAGTTTCACTGATAACATTGATACAATATTCCCAAGAAAAGACAATGCAATCATAAATTATAACTATACTGTAAGTGCAACTGACTCAAATGGTGAGGGAGCACAATCAGAAATATTCCTTGTAAAATTCAGACCAGACAAACCAACTTCATTAATGTCAACAAGATTTAATG
>SDBU01001508.1_pt1 | contig 33004 bp, 37 predicted proteins | sample 2277071 | NCBI WGS metagenome assembly SDBU01 (sample SAMN10397929, study PRJNA504765) | marine sediment metagenome | isolation source: marine sediment core GS08_GC12, 126 cmbsf | place: Arctic Ocean: Gakkel Ridge, Loki's castle | collected 2008 | reverse complement strand
AATTATCGCCGGCGGCTCGGACTGGTTCAAGCTTGGTGTCCCCGGGGAAAAAGAACTTACCGGTCGGGGCGTCTCCTATTGTTCCACCTGTGATGCCCCCTTTTTCGCCGATAAGCACGTTGCCGTAATCGGTGGCGGTGATACCGCCCTGTTTGAGGCTCTTCATCTGGCCAAATTTGCCGCCAGAGTCACCGTCATCCACCGTCGTGACGAGTTCAGGGCCTTTATCGCCGTTCAAGAGAAGGCCTTTGCCGAACCCAAAATAGAGCTTCTGCTGAACACCGTGGTAGAGGCCATTGAGGGCCAGGATGTCGTCCAGAGATTAAGATTAAAGCGGGCCGATAGTGGCAAGAAATGCGTCCTTGAAGTTGATGGGGTCTTCATTGCCGTAGGGTTGAAGCCCAACACAGATTATCTGAGAGAGGTGCTGCCTCTGGATGAGCAGGGACGTATCATTGTTGATTCCGGGATGCGGACCAAAGTAGCGGCTGTTTTTGCCGCTGGTGACATCCGCAGCAATTCTATCCGCCAGACTATTGCTGCCGCCGGCGACGGTGCCATCGCTGCCCTAAATGCCAAAAAGTATATCGAACAATAGCTTGGCTACTTTGGATTGTTAGCAGTATAATGGAGAACAAGCAATGAAGGTAATTTTTCTGGAAGATGTGCCCCGGATAGCCAAATCTGGTGAGGTAAAAGATGTTGCCGAAGGCTACGGCAGGAACTTTCTAATCCCCAGGAAATTGGCTGCCCCGGTCAGTTCGGGAGTGACCGGCCGGTTTGAGGCCCAGCAGCGGGCCCGGGCTAAGGAACAAGCGCAGGTGGCGGCCGAGATGGCTGAAATGGCCGGTCGGCTGGAGGGCAGGGAAATCGTTATCAAGGCCAGGGCTGGCGCCAGGGAACGTCTTTATGGCTCAATCACCAGCGCTGATATTGCCGCTGAACTGGAAAAGACCACCGGGGTTACCATTGATAAAAGAAAAATAGAACTGGATAAGCCGATACATGAGCTGGGCAGTTTTGAAGTGTCTGTCAGGCTGGCCAAAGGTGTTGTTCCCAAAGTAAGGGTCACTGTCTCCGTAGAGGAGGGCGAGAGTGCCCAATGACAGGTCCTTGCCCCACGATATAGATGCCGAAGAATCGGTGAATGGTTCGTTGCTGATAGACGGCAAGGCCATCTACGATATCGCTGTCCAGCTTGACCCGGAGGACTTTTACAACCTGCCGAACCGGTGGATCTATGAGGCCTGTCTGGAGCTTTACAATCGTGACGAGGCGATAAACCAGGTAACGGTAGCCCAGGAACTGGATCGTCAGGGGAGGCTGGAGAAAGGCGGCGGTGCCGCCTATTTAAGTCGTCTGGTTTCGGTGGTGCCCACCTCGCTTGATGTCGAGCATTATGCCCATATTGTTCGCCGCCTTTCAGTCATGCGCAAGCTGATTGCCGCCGCTGATAAGATTTCCCGCATTGGTTATGAGGCGGACCCGGATGTTGGCACCGCTCTCAGCCGGGCAGAGGATGTCCTCTACACTATTCGGCATGACAGGGGCACTCTTGACTTTGTCCATATCAAGCAGGTGCTGGACAGGTATTTTGAAATACCCCCGGCCCCGGAACCGGGGGAGCACCGGCCTATTCCCCACATACTGACCGGATTTTACGGCCTGGATGAGTTTCTGGGTGGCTTCCAGCGCTCCGATCTGATTATCGTCGCCGGCAGGCCAAGCATGGGCAAGACCAGCCTGGCTCTCAGTATTGCCCGGAATGCCGCCGTGGAGCAGGGAGCCTGTACCGCCCTGTTCAGTCTGGAGATGGGTCGGGAATCTCTGGTGCAGCGTCTGCTGGCTGCCGAGTCGGGGGTAAATGCGAGGCGAATACGCCTCGGCCAGAACACCGAGGATGAGGAAAGAAGGATCATGGAGGCCCAGGGTAAGCTATCGGAGGTGCCCATCTTCATTGATGACTCACCGCAGCTCAGGGTGGTCGAAATGAGGAGCAAGGCCCGCCGGCTCCATTATGAGCGGGGCATCGACCTGGTTATCGTTGACTATCTGCAGCTAATGCAGGCGGATGGCCGCATCCAAAACCGGGTGCAGGAGATAAGCGATATTACTCGTGCACTTAAAGCACTGGCCCGGGAACTTAATGTACCGGTAATCGCTGTCTCTCAGCTCAGCCGTGGGGTGGAATTTCGGGCATCGCACATACCTCGGCTCGAGGACCTCAGGGAGAGCGGCAGTATTGAGCAGGATGCTGACCTGGTGATTTTTATTTACCGGGACGAGGTCTACTACAGTGAAGAGGAATGGCAGAGCCAGCACCCGGAAAAAGAATACCCCAGAGAAATGGCCGATATAATCGTTGCCAAGCACCGAAACGGCCCCACCGGTCAGGTGAAGTTGCGCTTCCGTCAGCGCCTGACCCGGTTTGAGAATATTGCCAGGGCGGAGCCGACGCTGCTATGAAGCCATTTGCCGGCTTTCCAGCCAGAACGGCCTATACCCCGGTGCCCAATCCTTTCTTAGGCCGGGTGATGCCCGACATCAGTGATATCAGCGAGCTCAAGGTTACTCTCTATATTATGGCTGAAGTCTATCGTAAAAAGGGTTCTCCCCGGTTTGTCACCTTTGGTGAGTTGCTTGCCAGCCCAGATCTTGTGAAATGCCTTAGCCAGAGCGGTGGCACTGCCGAAGAGGTTTTACGAAACGCCTTGAAACTGGCAGTCGGGCGGAAGACAATTATCTGCCTTACGGTGGAGTGTAATGGTGAGGCTGAAGCCATCTACTTTCTAAACACCGAGGCCGATAGACGGGCGATAGCCAGGATTGAGAACGGCGAGACGGACTTACCCGGCATTGGTGGCAGGGTAAGGCCGGCTATCCCCGCCGAGCTGTTGCCCGATATCTTTACCCTCTACGAAGAGAACATTGGGATGCTGACCCCGATGATTGCCGAGGAGTTAAAGGCGGCAGAAAAACTTTACCCGGAGAGCTGGCTCCGGGACGCTATCCGGGAGGCGGTCAAGCAGAACAAGCGAAAATGGAGCTATATTTCGGCCATTTTAGAGCACTGGTCGGCTGAAGGTAAAAGCAATGGAACACATCGGCGATACTCTAAAAAGGAAGACCCGGACAAGTACATCAAGGGCCGATACGGACACATGGTTCAACGCTGAAGAGGCAGCGACTTCAGGCTCAGCTTGCCCGGTGTGTAATGGTGCCGGTCTTGTCCACCCCCTGCTGGATTCGGAAAAGCCGGATTTCAGCCGGGTGGTTGCCTGTCGTTGCACCCGGAAGGTGGCCGATAGTGAGCGCCGGGCGCGTCTGGAGCAGTACAGCAATCTGGGGTCGCTGCGCCGTTACACCTTTGATAAGATGGATGACCGGGGACGCAGCGGCAGTGCCGCCAGCCAGGAGAGATTTGCTCGTGCCTATCAGGCGGCCAGGGATTTTGCCGGCAGTCCTGAAGGCTGGCTGGTACTGATGGGGCCAAGCGGCAGCGGCAAGACCCACCTGGCAGCAGCCATTGCCAACGAGCGCCTCAACCAGGGATATCCGGTGCTCTACAAAAGCGTCCCTGATCTGCTCGATGACCTGCGGGATACCTTTTCTCCGGACCGAGAAGTACACTATAATCAAACATTTGACCGGGTTCGCAATGCACCGCTGCTTATCCTGGATGACCTGGGGACTCAGAGCAGTACCTCATGGGCCAGGGAAAAGCTGGACCAGCTATTGAATTATCGCTTCAACCAGGCGTTGCCCACGGTGATTGTCTCCAGCATCGCGATGGAGAGATTGGACGAGAGAATCCGCACGCGGCTCACCGACCCCGAGCTGTGCCGGGTTTACCTGCTGGAGGAGAGCCAGACCGACATGGACTATGACTGGCCGTCGGGGCTGGAACTGCAGAAGAGTATGACCTTTGCCAGGTTTGACTGGCGACGTATAAATCTAGCACCGGAGCAGCAGCAGAACCTGGAGCAGGCCTACCGCCTGGCGATGTACTTTGCCAAGTCCCCTGAAGGCTGGCTGGTATTTAATGGTGCCACCGGTTGCGGGAAGACCCACCTGGCGGCAGCCATCGTCAACTACCGCTACCAGGCAAAAAAGCCGGCACTCTTTGTTGTCGTGCCCGAGTTCCTCGACCACCTGCGCTCTACCTTCAACCCGGAGAGCAAAGTATCCTATGACCAGCTTTTTGAAAAGGTGAAGACCAGAACGCTGCTGGTTCTGGATGACTTCGGGGAGCAGACGACCACTCCCTGGGTGCGGGAAAAGCTGTACCAGGTTATCACCTATCGCTATAACGCCAAGCTGCCGACGGTGTTCACCACCAGGTGCTCACTGGAGGAAATCCTGGAAGAGATGGATAGCGCCATCAGTTCCCGGCTGGTTGACCATCAGTTCAGCACGCCCTTTAATATCACCGCCCCTGACTATCGGGGTGATGTTATATCAGCCAGGAGTGCCGGAAAATCAGGCCGGGGCAGAAGGCATCGCTAGGCGTGTGGGCGAAAAAGCCTCAAGCTTGTATCTTTGCCGGCTTTTCATTAAAATGTGCAGGATTGCGTAGAGAGATGACAAGATGATAAACAGTCCGGTCCTGGTACTCAACCAGGGCTATGAGGCACTGAACATATGCCGGGCACGGCGGGCAATAGTCCTGATACTTCAGGGCAAGGCTGAAATGCTTGAGGATGGGCTGGGTCTGGTCCACACCGCCAGAGCCGTTTTCCCGATACCTTCGGTAATCAAGCTGGCCTATATGGTGGCGCGCCCCCGGCTGGAAAGAAAGCTGTCCCGCTTTGGCGTGTTTCATCGTGACCGCTCTACCTGTCAGTACTGTGGCAAGGAGGGCCGGCAGCTTACCATCGACCACGTTATACCACGGCATCAGGGGGGTCAACATCGATGGGAAAATGTGGTCAGCGCCTGCATGTCATGTAACCGCCGTAAGGCGGGCCGGACTCCGGAGCAGGCCAGGATGAAGTTGAGTCGCAGGCCGGGTCCCCCCCACGGCCGTGCTCTCTTTTATATCCCTCACCACTATATGAGCAACCTGAGCGAGTGGCAGAAATACCTGCCCCGCTCGGCTGATTGGTCTTAGGCTCGACGCTGGCCAGTCTTCCTGGTCCTGGTATTCCTTCGCTTTGAGCGGAATAGTTCCCTTGGCCTGGCGGCTGCTTCAGCAGGCGGTATTTTTGCTGTAACCGCATCTTGCTGCCAAGCAGGAACTGTTTGCCTAGGGGAGTTTTCGCCGACCGTACTGGCCACTCTTGTCGCCGGTGGGACGTGATGGGCTTCCATAAGCGTTTGCTCCTTCATGGCACGATACCGCTCGCATTCATAGCCCAGGCAACACAGCAGGCGGCCGCAGACACCTGAGATTTTCATCGGGTTAAGGGGCAGATTCTGCTCTTTGGCCATTTTTATTGATACCGGGTTGAACTCGCTCAGGAAGGTGGCGCAGCACAGAGGTCGGCCGCAGCGGCCGAAGCCACCTATTATCTTGGCCTCATCCCGGGGCCCTACCTGGCGTAGTTCGACGCGCACCTTTAGCTGATGGCCCAGCTCTCTTACCAGCTCACGGAAATCAACCCGCCCTTCGGCGCCAAAGAAGATGGTCAGACGGTTGCCCTCAAGGTCGTATTCGCCTGATATGAGCTTCATGGGCAGCTCCAGCCTGTCCACTAGCTCGGTGCACTTGGCCAGGGCTCCATTTTCCCTCCGGGCAATTCTTTCAGCCTGCTCCATGTCCTCGGTGTTTGCCTTGCGCATCACCGGTTTTAGAGGCTTGGTCAGTTCACTGGCTTGCATCTGTGTTGGGGAGATGATTACCCTTCCCATCTCCAGGCCGCGGCTCGTTTCGACAACGACATGGTCATCTACCGCAAGTTCAATGCCGGCCGGGTCAAAATAGTATATCCTGCCGGCCCTTCTGAACCGGATACCGACAACCTCGGTCTTGTTGGTTTCCTCGTTATTATCTGTCATTTAGACTCCTATCTAAAAATCTGGCTCCTTTTTACAATGGGCATATCAAGCATCAGTACTTCCAGCACCAGGCGTGGATTGGCATTCAGCCGTAGCTGTTCCTGGGCGGTGCTGATGCTGCCGATGAAAGATCTAACCTCATTCAGAGTAAAATCTCCAGCCCAGTCAGGCAGCTTTTCCTCAAGATCGATATTGGTGATAGACTGGTTGAAGCCGGCTTTAACCAGGAGCAGGTCGCGCCAGAAGTCAAGCCACAGGTCTAATTCTTCCTGCACGGATTCGTGGTTCTGGCCGAACCGGGTGGCCAACTGGGCGGCCAGGGCGAATCTCTCCTCATAACCGCCCTGCATTATGTCAATAAGGTTGTTCATCCTCTCGTTGTGCTGCTTGAGCAGATTATCATCCCGGGCGGCAGCCAGTGCCCAGCCAAGGCATCCGTGGCTGAGATGGGCCAGTAGCCTGGCCTTACCGGGTTCGGTGCCACAGCTGCTGGCGAGAGCGGTCTCTACTTCGCCGGCAGCAATCGGTTTTAGCTCCAGCCGCTGGCATCGGGATATTATGGTCTCGGGAAGCTGGCCGATATTTTCGGTCATCAGGATAAACACTACCCGGGGTGGGGGCTCCTCAAGCGTCTTCAGAAGGCAATTGGCTGCTTCGTTGGATAACAACTCGGCGCCATTGATGATGAATGCCTTACAACTGCCTTCAAATGGGGGCATATTGGCCGAATGCCGTAGCTGCCGTATCTGTTCAATACTGATCTCAGTCCTGGTTTTAACCTCATCGACCTCAGGGGACGGAGTGAGTCCTATAATCTGTACATCGGCGTGCTTACCAGAGGCTATCTTCTGGCAGGAGAGGCACTGGCCACAGGGTGGCTCAGCCTCCAGGCAGTTTAATGCCTGTGCCAGGTTTATCGCCAATGTCATCTTGCCCACGTGAGGGGGGCCGATAAAGAGATAGGCATGAGCTAGCCCATCCTTCTCCAGCCCTCGCTGGAGCAGGGTAACAGCCCGGCTCTGTCCAACCACCTGCCACATAACGAAGCCTCCGTTCTGCTATATCAGGTCACAGCGGGTCAGGTCGCCAAAGGTCTCACGGCGGCGAATAAGCCGGGACTTGCCGTTATTGACCAGGATGACAGCCGGCCTGAGTGAGGCGTTGTAGTTACTGGCCATTGGCAGGCAATAGGCACCGCAATCAGGTATGGCTATAATATCTCCGCTTGAAACCGGCGGCAGATTAATATCCTGGATCAGCATATCACCAGACTCGCAGAACTTGCCGGCGATGGTGACCTGTTCGCTATCACCCTCCAAGACCTTATTGGCTATCAGTGCTTCATACCTAGCCCCATAGAGGGCCGGGCGAATGTTATCGCCCATGCCGCCGTCTACCGAAACATAGTGCCTGACGCCGGGGATATCTTTGACCATGCCGACCCGATATAGCGCCACTCCCGCCTGACCGGTAATCGCTCTCCCCGGTTCGATAACCAGCATTGGATGGGGAAGCTTAAGCTGGCGACATTTATTGACCACACGGGATACTATGGCCTCGGCGTAGTACGAGACAGGTGGTACCGGGGCATCCACCGTGTATTGTATGGCGAAACCGCCGCCAATGTTGAGCTCCTCAAGTTCGAAGCCAAGACTCTGCTTGACCTCGGCGGCAAGGTCAAGGACAATCTCGATAGCTTCCATATACGGCTGGACGTCGGTGATAAGAGAGCCCAGGTGAAAATGAAAGCCGACAAGGTTCAGGCTGGGGGCAGACATGGCTTGAGCCACCGCCGCAGCGGCCTCGAATATGGGGAAGCCGAACTTACTGCCGATAGCTCCGGTGGTAATGTGTGCATGGGTTTGCGGGTTAATCCCCGGGGTCAGGCGCAGCAGGATATCAGCTATATGGCCTGACTCCTCGGCTATTTCAGTCAGTATGCCGAGTTCATTGATGTTATCGACTACTAGGCGGCTGATATGGTTCTTCAGGGCTAGCTTGATTTCGTCAAGTGTTTTGTTGTTGCCGTGAAAATAGACCATATCCATGGGAAATGCGGCCGACTCGGCTATGCCGAGCTCTCCTGCCGACACTACATCCAGTCCCACTCCCTCCTCTTTAAGGATAGCCGCCAGAGCTTTGTTGAGGAAGGCTTTGCTGGCATAAATGACCGTGGTATCGGCATAACGTCGGCCAAACTCCTCCTTAAATTCGCGGCACTTGCTGCGCAGGGTAAACTCGTCGAACAGATACAGCGGCGTACTGTATTCAGCCGCCAGCTCCACGGTGTCGCTGCCACCTATCATTATGTGGCCTTGCTTGTTCACCCTGGTGGTCAGTGGAAATAGAGAAAGCCTTGATATCATTCTGCTTCAATGATAACAATCCCACCACCATGAAGTCAATTTGCAATTCTCTTTACAGGTGGGGCCGCTTGGGTTAAAATACAGTCCCAGGTTATAGCCCGGGACGGCCATGATTAAAGCAGTCTTTTTTGACCTCTATCAGACCCTGCTCCGGTATGAACCTCCCCGAGAAGAGGCTTTCGCCGAAGTACTCGGTGGCTTTGGTATCAGTATATCGCCGGATAGTTTACGTCTGCCGATAGCCACCGCCGATGAGTTTTTTTACAAGGAGCATGCCCGCTTTTCTATGAGCAAGCGGACAGAAGAAGAGAGACGGGCCATATGGGCGCAGTATCAGGAGATGGTACTCAGAGAGGCTGGTTTGACGCCCACACGTGAGCTTATCGCCAAGGTACTGGCCAAAATGCAGCAGATTAAATTTGAACATAGCCTTTTTGATGATGTCCTGCCGGCTCTAAATGGGCTTAAAGAAAGGGGGCTGGTCCTGGGCCTTATCTCAAACATAGACAGGGACATGACCCCTGTTCTGGACAAGCTGGGGTTGACAGCACTACTCGACGTTATAATTACCTCAAGAGATAGCGGCTATGCCAAACCGCAGCCGGAGATATTCCACAAGGCGGTAGAGCAGGCTGGTATTAAAAAGCAGGAAGCCTTATTTGTTGGTGACCAGTATGAGGTCGATGTTGTCGGGGCTACCCGGGCCGGATTAAAAGGGATTCTCCTGGACCGCTATGGCTCTTTTGAAGAAGTTGGCCAGGACCGGAGAATTCAAAGCCTTTACCAGTTAATAGACTACCTGCCAGGAAATAATGTAAAGAGGGGCTGAAATCTGACCGTCGTCCGGTTTTCGTTCCTATCCCATCATCGACTCTAATCTCCTGCCGGCCCGGCCAGGAAATCAGCACCAGGGAGGGACTGATGACGCTATCGGTATCAAGCCCGGCTTTTGAGGACGGTCAAGAAGTACCTGCTAAATATACCTGTCAGGGGCAGGATATATCGCCGCCGCTATCATGGGAGGGAGTTCCCGGGGGGACCCAATCCTTAGCCCTGATAATGGATGACCCCGATGCCCCTGGTGGTGTCTTCACGCACTGGGTATTGTTCAACATTCCTGCTGAAAGCTGCCACTTGCCCGAGGCTATGCCCGCGACACCACAGCTATCTGGCGGCATCTTGCAGGGCAGGAGTGATTTTGGCAAAATTGGCTATGGTGGTCCCTGCCCACCACCGGGCCCGGTACATCACTATAGATTTGTTATCTATGCACTGGACAAGCAGCTTGGATTGAAAACAGGTTCCACCAGGCAGCAGGTTCTTGACGCCATTGCCGGGCACATCCTGGCTCAGGGGCAGCTTGTCGGTACTTACCGGCGGTGATCAGCATCACGCTGAGTATGGATATTGACCCGGTTTGGATGCTGCCAGGCGGCCAGGTTTCCTGGGCTAGGTGCTCTTATCGGGCTTTTGACTGCTGGCACGCTCCGAGAACCAGCGATTTACAGCATCCAGACCGGGTGGTGCTACATAGAACACCTCTATGTCTGCGGGGAACTGGACCTGATGACCCTCCCTCATCAGCAGCAATCCTATCTCATCCGTCTTCAGGGTTTCATCTATTCGCCTGGCAATATGCTCGTTCCTCTTCTTCTGTACCTCTAAATAGGACTGATAGACCGTTGAGAACGTCTTCTGGCTCTGCAAGCCGATAGACAGGCATCGTCCCCAGTCCATAAACTCGGACAGCAGGTCACCTTCCTCAATCGGTTGAATCTCAGCCCCTTTGCCTATCAGTTTCTTAACAATCCGATGGCTTCCGGTGCTTATCTCCTCGATAAACTGAGCCCCTTCCTTGCTGCCATCGGTTATCAGTTCGTGGTAAACCCTGCTTACTTTGGTCAGCTTCTCTTCAAGCCTGGCTACATGCTCCTGGACCTGCTGCCAGTATTTGTCAACCAGTTTCTGGTAATCAGGCTCCGGCTTAGGCGCTGTCAGAATCAGGGGCACGAAGAACAATTTACGCCCGCCCTTGAAATCGCTTGCCGGGGGCCTTTCTATTTTGCTCAGTTTTTTCCTGGCCATCTTCTATAGCTTGCCTGGCGGTGTTTGTGGGGAATTATAGCCTAGCCGGTTGCTTCTGCCAAGTCTTAAGAAACATACTCAGGCATCCAGGAAGCGGCAGCGAGACGTGGTTGGATGACTGCTTGATACCAAGCCTGCAAATATCATTGAAGAAAATGTAAACTGATGACAACAATCACTGAAATTAAACTCACTGACACAGCCATGATTGATATTCCCAATGCTCTCTTGTAGGAAGCTTCCATTCGCTTATCTGTTAATGTAGTAGCAAGATCTTTCATAATACCGGACAGTTCTCCCTCATGCCTATGCATTTCATTTAACAAACCTTTTGACATCAAATCAGCAAGTTTCTTCATAAACTTCGGGTCATCTTGGGATATTAATTTACCCAAAGAAATAATTTGTTCTCTTGCCTCTACAGCTTTAGTAGCAATCACACGATGCTCTTCTTCATATGTTTTTAACTTCTTCTTTCTTAGTGCCTCAGAAATAGTCACATCAAACGATAATATTTTTTTCCATAATTCGATACTTTCTGTCTTTAAATCAGAAACTTCTTTTATATATTTGAAGTACTCAGGAGGTAATTTACGTAAATCGTCTTCCATCTTTTTCTGTATTTCTTTTTGTTTGGCGTTATCCTGCATATTATTCCCACCGTTGTTCGCTATCGTCTGTTAGCAATCTGTTAGCAAAATTGTATTATGCTAAGATATGCAGACTCTATTTAGCTACGAAATAAGTCTATTTAATTTTATTGGTAGCGCATACCGGATTCGAACCGGTGATCTCCTCCTTGAGAGGGAGGTGTCCTAGGCCGCTAGACGAATGCGCCAAAAACACTGCCTGCTTTTGCAGGCAGGCGGAAACTATACATTATTGTTTTTAACCGGGGAAAAGTCAAGCTTGGCAAGCTGATGAGGTGGCCTGGTTGGCGGAATAACAGCAATAGCAGACGGGTGGGATATGGCTGGGGAAGAAGGATTCGAACCTTCGCTTACGGATTCAGAGTCCGCTGTCCTACCTCTAGACGATTCCCCAGCACAGTCAGGATTATAGCATTCAGCTGTGCTCGCTTGTCAATGCTGGCAGTGGTATTGTGCCCGGGCAAAATTCAAGATTATTCACCATGCAAAAGAGAAGGGGCAGAGCCTGTGTCTACAAGGGTATTTGCCAGCCTTCACTAATTCAATAGAGAAGTGGTGGAACCTCAATCCTTTTCGTCAAGACGAGAACTACGTCGTTGTTAGAATTATTAGGGCTATAAATAGTATAATCAATGTTGGTTCAAAGATGTTTACTAGACTTAGGAATATTATCAGGTTTGTTCTATTTGGGGCCATTGGCTTTGGCATTGGAGGGATAGTCCTCGGAGCAATATACACCACTGATAATGACTGGTTATGGCTGTTGGGATTAGCCATATTTGGTGCTTGTGTAGGGGCTGTACTTGGTCTAATTCTAGGGGGCTGGAGAAAATCAATAAATTGGGCTATCATCGGGGCCTTGGTCTTCGCTGTGGTTAAATTGATATTAAACACCTCGCAGCTAGAGCCCATTCTTCAAACAGCCATAATAGGAGCAATTATAGGTGCCTTTATCGGCACTGCCTTTGGGCTTCATAGAACAATTGAAGAGAAACCCGCTGATACTAGTTTGCCCTGCGAGGAGTGTGGTAGCAAGGTAAAAGAAAATGATAAATACTGTCCCAAATGCGGAGTTGAGTTTGAGGAAGAGGTAAATACAAGAGCTAGTGAAGATTGAATGCACTTTCGGGAAATTAAAGATAGATGATGTCCGCTATTCCTGTCCTCAGACCAGCAGGCTTGAGCAGGGGTAAGCAACTCAACTAAACGGGGTGAAAGCTTGCTACATGGCGTATGGCAGGCTCTGTGGGGGGAACCAGGGTGCTGGGGGCTGACATAGCCAACTGATTATTTGAGAACCTCTCTCATTCGCCAAACACTGCGTGTTCAAGCTTAGCGACAGAGCCTGCCGGTCTCCATATAAATATATAGCCCATAATCCGTTATTTGTCAATAATATAGGCGAATAAAAGTAGTTTTAAATATCAGAGCAGCCGCTGCTTCCGCTGGTAGCGAGCCAGTAACCTCTTTAGCCGGTGACGTTTTTCCTGCAAAACATAATCTGGGTAGACACAGCTAAAATTCAACCTGGACGGTTCAAAGGGTACATGGTGCCTTATATCCATTTTCTGCCTCCTTCATAACCAACCTCTATTTATAGAACGATGGAAACCCCCTTTGGTTACCTCGGTAGTTTAAAAAACACCACAGGCTAACCCGGTCGTTCAACCATACTATATTACTACTATCAGCATTACTATCAGGCTATTGAAGGTTGGCCCGGGCAGATTAAAATTGGGTTAGACTGTTATAGGGAGCGAGGCTGGCATGATGGCGATTAGTTATATGAAAGGCATAATCTTTCGGTTTAGATGGCTGACTATGACTCAGCGCAAGAGATATGTCTATCTGTGGCAAAGAGGGGGCTCGCTGAAGGCGGTACGCCGGTAGCAAAGCCGACGGGTAGCCAGTCGGCAACCCCTGGTTCTTCTGGTGGCGGTGTCTGTTACTTTCTTTAATGCCACTATATTCATCTGTGCCTGAGACTGCTTACGACCATTCGGCTAACCCCGCCTTTTCAATATCTTCAAGATGTCGTCTGTCCTAGTCCTTCCAGATAAGCAGGGGGATAATGAAAGCAACACAGGCGATGAAGAAGATGACGCTACCAGCAAGGTAAAGGGTATCGCCACTTCTGACTCCGGAGGCTATAAAGAAACCGGCACACACTAGGAAAAGAAGCCAACCCCCAAGATGAAACCACCTTCCCCAATGCTTGCTATCGTTAGGCACGATCACCTCTCTCATTGAAGCTGGCAAAAAGATGCTGAACTTCGAAGATAGTGGTTGAGTATAGCAAGTTACGCAACTACTGACAACGGTTTGACATCAGCGGTCCCAGCCCTTATGTTTTACCTGGGAGTGTTTATCTTGGTCGTGCTAGACAACATACAGCGGGTCCTCGGGGTTCGGTTTAAAGACCCCTCCTTGCTGGAGCAGTCACTGGTCCACAGCTCATACGTCAATGAGAACCTGGGGTCGGCTGTGACTTCTAACGAGAGACTCGAATTTTTTGGTGATGCTGTTCTGGGGATGGTGTTCGCCGATGAACTCTACCGGCAATTCCCAAGTTCAGATGAAGGGGAGCTGACCCAACTGCGTTCCAATCTGGTTCGCCGCAGCACCCTGGCTGGCATAGCCGCCGCAATCGACCTCGGTGATTATCTCTGCCTGGGTAAAGGTGAGGAGGCCAGTGGCGGCCGGAAAAAACCGGCCAATCTGGCTGGAGCCATGGAGGCGGTGGTAGCCGCTATCTATCTTGACCAGGGCTGGGATACCGCTAAAGATTTTATTTTGAGAGTATTTGATAGCGATATTAAGCGGTTTGTCGGGCGGGGAAATAGCGTTGACTATAGAACACAGCTCCAGCATTTTATCCAGTCCCGGCAGCGGGAGGCGCCGGTCTATCGCATGATAGGTGTTACCGGACCAGACCATGACCGGGTGTTCACTGTCGAGGTTAGGGCTGGCGATGTCGTGCTGGCGACGGGTACCGGCAAGAGCAAAAAAATGGCTGCATCCCAAGCAGCCTTGATAGCCTTAGAAGAGATCAAGGAAGACTTTACACCATAGCCTACCTTTGCTAAACTTTTATTATCTCGTATTAAAACTGAGGTGTCATATGGGCAGGCGAGATTACCGCCACCACGAAACAAAAAAAACCAAGAAGAGTGCCAAGAAAGTAGCAGTAACTGGTATACTGCCGCCTACGGCGACCGTCGAAGTGATTAAGGCCAAGGGAAAGAAAGAGCCGGAAAAAGAGGCCTAAGTGTGGCGGCCGACATACCTGAGCTGGCTTCAGCAAAGGTGGAAGTGGGTGGCCTTGTCCAGGGTGTTTTCTTCCGTGATTTCACCCGCAGGTGGGCAAGAGAGCTGGGTATCACCGGATATGTGCGCAACCTGCCAGATGTCAGAACAGTCGCCGTTCATGCCGAGGGTGATAGGCGAAAACTGGAAGAGTTTATTGGTCGCCTCAAGCAGGGCCCACCCGGGGCCAGGGTAGAGAGGGTGGATACCACCTGGTCAGTGTATACCGGAGAGTATGCTCATTTTAATGTGAGATTCTAGCTGTGGCTTATTCTATAATTAGGCCTCAGCTTCCAGCCCTTCCATGGATTCTTCAATCAACTTGAGATAGCCAGCCTTGATATTCAATGTCTGAGCAGCCTCCATGTCAATCTGGTAGGGCTCACCGGTAAATACCTTGCCGCACTCCTCGACTTTACCCGTGGTCGGGTCTCGCCCCGTGGTGAACTTCTGGCGAGCCTCTATGATGCCCAGGTCAAATGGGAGTGTAAAGTACAGGTCGGCTAAGACCTTATTAATCCCCAGGGCGTACAGGTCCTTCCAGCCATCGCCGTATTTACTGCTGGGCAGCAAACTCAATAAGTTGGGTATGGCCAGGTTTGCTTTGCCATCGGCTACCTTTAGCGGCGCTACGGTTATCAGGTAATCGCTGGAGAGGATGACGTTGGGTACCCAGAATGTAGCCACTGCCAGCGGCTTGCGTAGCGGATTCTCGACCTCAACCCAGATGCAGTCCTTCACGTCCAGCGTCAGCACCCTGGGGAAATCGTAAGCCAGGGTCTGGAAAATAGGATAGACGGGGCTACCATCCGCAGTACCCTCGAGGAGGAGGATATCAGCGTCGCTGATTCGCCGTATGCCTTTTACTATTAACGCAAGAAGGTCTCGGCTGGTGGTTACCGGATACGAGACCGGGCATCCAGCGCTGGGTTTAATAAGCACTCGCCGTGCCCGGGAAAGCATCGCCGGCGCTTTGAATGAAAAATCCGCCGCGTCAAATATCAACTCTGCCCCTCATTATGTAGGTATTCAAGGAAACATCACGATTAGCCAACTGGTTTCTCCCTCTTTATTATTTCCTTAACCTTCCTCAGGTCAACTCTGGTATTGATATTGAAAAAGCTCAGGTGTTCCGGGTCGAAGCGGTCTATCTCTTCAGCCTCGACGTATCTCACCTTAACCCGGTCCAGAATCCGGTCAATCTTAAGGGTTCCCTCTGCCAGCAGTTGCTCAATCACCCCAAGGCATTCCTTGGAGTACACCGCATGCAGTGGCTCAATCAACCTACCTGTCCTGGGGATGACCACATCGTTACCTTCTGCCAGTTCAAGCATATAACAGAGTAAACCACGATTCAGCAGGGGCATATCACAGGCGACGACAAGGCTGTACGGTGAGTTCGAGGCAATCAGGCCAGTGTAAATGCCAACCAGCGGACCCTTTCCGGCATAAGTATCGGTCACTATTTTCAGCCGGGGATAGTCAGTGATTTGAGGCAGTGTCTGCCCCTCGGCAGTAACTATGATGACCTCGCTATCCAGAAAGCTTAAACCGGACACCGCCCTCTGTATCAGAGTTTCGGTGTTTAGCTGAACCGATGCCTTTTGATGGCCAAAACGCAGGCCCTTGCCGCCCGCAAGAATAATGCAACTTATCTTCAATATATGGCTACATCCATCCTGGTTGTATTCCCCCTTATGCTATTCTACCATTTTAGTCAAGTCATCCAGCTACGCCTCAAGTTGTGAGCCTGCCGGGCAGGTGATATAATTCTGGCCGTGAAGGTTTTAGAACTGGGGGAGTTTGGCTTAATCGGTCTTCTTAGGGAGATGGTCTGTGAAAGAAGGAATGAGCAGGCGGTCTCCTGGAAAAGGCTTATTATCGGCATCGGTGATGATACCGCTGTCTGGCAGGGCGATAATTCGGTGACACTGGCAACCACTGATAGCCTGGTTCAGGGTGTCCACTTTACGCTGGATACTGCCACCTGGCAGGAGCTGGGCTGGAAGGCACTGGCCATCAGCTTGAGTGACATAGCTGCCATGGGCGGCATCCCCTTATATGCCCTGCTTTCGCTGGGGCTGCCCGGAGATGTAGAAGTTGAAGATGTAACCAACCTGTACCGGGGGATGCTGGAACTGGCCAAGCACTTTGATGTGGCCATTGCCGGTGGTAACGTTGCCAGGTCACCGGTGGTCAGCCTTGGCAGCACCGTTCTGGGCAGCGCTGCCGGTGGAAATGTCATGGCCCGGTCAGCGGCCAGGGTCGGTGATAAAATAGCGGTCACCGGTTATCTCGGGGCGGCTGCCGCCGGGTTAAAGATGTTCCGGGAGCAGTTGACCTTCAGCCGCCATTCGGGCGCTTCCTTTCGCCAGGCTTTCCTGCGCCCTTTTCCCAGAATCGTCGATGGACAGATAATGGCCTCTCTTGGAGTTAAGGCAGCCATGGATATCAGCGACGGTCTGCTTGCCGACCTGGGTCATATCTGTCAGGCCAGCCGGGTTGGCGCTCGCATTAATGTTGACAAGCTACCAGTTCATCCGGATGTTGCTGGCAGCTTTGGCGAGGAATCTCTGGAACTGGCTCTATCCGGTGGTGAGGACTACGAGCTGTTATTTACCGCCAGTGCCGAAGTAATAGACCAGCTTAAAGCCAGGGTTTCCTGCCCGGTAACCGTTATCGGCGAAATTACGTCTGATGAGACATGTCGGATTGTCATGGTCAATGGCCAGGGCAGGCCTTTTACCCCGGCCAAGAAGGGCTGGCAGCACTTTGCTAGCGGTTAAGATGCCAGGGGCATAATGAAGCGATTTGAACTGTTTAGCCATGGTCCCGGCGAGACCCAGCAACTGGGTATGCGCATGGGCAAACTGGCCCTGCCCGGGGATATCCTCCTGCTGGTGGGCACCCTGGGAGCCGGCAAGACCTGCCTTGCCCAGGGCATTGCCCGCGGGCTTGGAATTAATGAATACACGCCCAGTCCTTCCTTTGTTCTCATCAGGGAATTTTATGGCCGGCTGCCGCTGTACCACATAGACCTGTATCGCCTTGACCGCATTGAGGAAATCGCCGACCTGGGGCTGGATGACTACCTCTATGGCAGCGGCGTCTGTGTTATAGAATGGGCGGAAAAGGGATTGGACCTGATGCCACGGGAGCGCCTTGTGGTCCGGATGAACCTGCTCGGTGAGAACGAGCGCCGCCTGCAATTTGAACCTCATGGCCGGCACTACCGGGAAATGGTAAGCGATCTTATGAAAGGTCGAGGCGGCTAGTGTATCTGGCGATAGACACTTCAAGCAGTAACGCCAGCCTGGCACTCATCCAGGACAGCATGATAATGGCCGAACTTACCTGGCGCTGTGAGCAGAACCACTCTGTGGAGCTGATGCCCCGCATGGCAGGACTGCTGGAGCAGGCTGGCGTTACTCTCAGGTCGCTGGACGGTATCGTTGTCGGCCGCGGGCCTGGTAGCTACAACGGACTGCGGGTGGGAATCAGCACTGCCAAGGGGCTGTCCTTCAGCCTGGGCGTGCCCATAGTCGGTATCAGCACCCTGGAAGCGGCTGCCCATGAATTTGCCGAAACAGGCCTTCCGGTATGTGCTGTGCTCAACGCCGGCCGGACTGAAGTTGCCGCTGCCATCTATCACAAGCAGAAGGGGCGATGGCGGCAGATAATGGCCGAACAGATAATTACAGCGGAACATCTGTGCTCAAAGATAAAAAGCAAAACCATCTTCTGCGGTGAGCCTCCTGCCGATGCCCTGGAACTGATTAAAAGAAACCTGGGGCAGAAGGCAATAGTTCCTTCGCCGGCGGCAAGGTTAAGAAGAGCCGGGTTACTGGCCGAGCTGGGGCGGATACGCCTTGAGGCTGGGGACAATGACCATCCAGCCAGTTTAAAGCCAATTTACCTGAGGCGGCCACAGATAACCCAGCCCAGGAAGGCGATGGGGCTGGCCGGTAGGGGGAACATAAAACTGAAGGATAAAGCGGTAATCTGGGACATGGATGGCATCATCATTGATAGTGCTCACTATCACCTTGAGGCATGGCAGCAGGTCTTTTCCGGAAGGGGGATTGATTTTTCCGAGAAGGACTTTCAGCGGACGTTTGGCCAGAGGAACGATGCGATTATCAGTGGTATCCTTGGTGCTGGAGCATCCGTGGAGGAGATTGAGGCTATCTCCAGCAAAAAGGAGGCCGGCTTCCGACGCAAGATAGCAGAGACGCCAAAGCCGCTGCCCGGAGTGATTGCCCTGATGGCCTCTCTTGCCCGGGAAAATGTGCGGATGGCTATTGCTTCATCGGCACCCCGGGAAAACATTGAGCTTATTAGCAACAGGATGGATATAGCACGGTGTGTTCGGGTGGTTATCAGCGAGGAGGATGTCATCAAAGGTAAGCCTGACCCTCAGGGTTTTTTGCTGGCCGCCAGCAGGCTCGGCGTTAAACCGAAGAACTGCCTGGTGATTGAAGACGCTGTCACCGGTGTTGCCGCTGCCAAGCGGGCCGGAATGCGCTGCCTGGCGGTAACCAATAGCCACACCAGAGACCGTCTGGGCGAAGCCGACCTGGTGGTCGACAGCTTGGAAGAGGTAGCCATCAGTGACATCGAGGGGCTGCTTGGCTGTCCGGCTGTTACCTGATTTGCCAATTATTATAAGGAGACGTAAAATAGGAGACGTAAAATCATAGAGATGGAAAGAACGCTGGTTCTGGTCAAACCCGATGCCGTGACACGCGGCCTGACTGGTAGCATTATCAACCGGCTGGAGGAGCAGGGTCTCAAGCTGGTGGCCCTAAAAATGCTGCAAATGGACAATGACCTTGCCCGGAAGCACTACGAACCACACCAGGGGAAGCCATTCTTTGAAGGTCTATTGGCCTATATTTGTTCAGCCCCGGTGGTGGCTGCTGTTTTTGAAGCGGAAGGAGCCATTCAACTGGCTCGAAAGACGATGGGAGCCACTGACCCGGCCAAGGCTGAAGGTGGAACCATCAGGGGTGATTGGGGCCTGGATATAGAGCGTAACAGTGTCCACGGCTCTGATTCAGCGGAGACCGCCCGGAGGGAAATAGAGCTTTATTTTGGTGATGACGAGATTACTGACTACCAGCGGACAGACAGCCGGCCTATTGAATCCTGATCACCGGTTTCGCCTGGCTCCAGAGTTGGTCTAGCTGGTAGTAATCCCGTTCGACCGGGGCGAAGATGTGAACGATGACGTCGCTATAGTCGAGGAGCAGCCACCCGGAGTCCACCGAACCCTCACGGTGGTGGGGTAAAACGCCTTCCTTCTTCAAAGAAAACAGTATTTCGTCTTGGATGGCGCTAATCTGCCGCTCGGACTGTCCGCTGAAGAGGACAAAGTAATCGGCGAAGCTGACAGCGCCTCGAACATCAAGAAGCACGATATCTGAGGCCTGCTTATCGCTGGCTATCTCAACCACCCGGCGAGCTAGGTCAATCGCTTCCAGAAAACACCCCAACCAGTGGATTCAAATATCATTATAGCACAGAACAGGGTTCAGGTAGGCACTGGCTAGTGGCTGGTGATATACTTATAGCCAAATGCCAGGGTTGCTTTTTGGTACCGCCGGTATTCCGCACAGCACCTATCCGCAAAACACCATAGAGGGCATTAAACAGATTGCTCGGCTTGGTCTGGACTGCATGGAGATAGAGTTCGTCAAGGGTGTATACCTGACAGAGGCCGATGCTTTACCGGTTGCCCGGGCAGCTCAGAGCGTCGGAGTCGCATTGTCTGCTCATGCCCCTTACTACCTCAATTTTAACTCTCACGAACCAAGGAAACTCAGGGCCAGCCAGGGCATTCTGCATAAAACTGCCCGAATTGCCTCAATATGCGGTGCCCGAAACCTTGTCTTCCACCCCGGCTTCTACATGGGTGACCCGCCGGAAAAAGCCTACAGCATGGTGAAGGAGTACCTGGCGGAGGTGGTGGCCAAGCTTAAAGAAGAAGAAAACTGGCTGTGCCTCCGGCCCGAGGTTAGCGGCAAGGGCACCCAATTTGGCACTATCGAGGAGGTAATAAAGCTCAGTAACGAGCTGGTGGGGGTAGCCCCGTGTGTCGACTTTGCTCACTGGCATGCCCGTTCCGGTGCCTTTAATTCCTACGATGAGTTTATGTCGGTTCTGGCGCAGATTAAGGAGAAACTGGGCGAGGAAGCTATAGAAAACATGCACATTCATATTTCCGGCATTGCCTATGGGGCCAGAGGAGAGCTCAGGCACCTGCCGCTTAATGAATCTGACCTGCGCTACCATGAGCTACTTAAGGCTTTAAGGGACACTGGGGCAAAGGGCACGGTCATCTGTGAAAGCCCCAATCTGGAAGAGGATGCCCTGTTGCTTAAGGAAAGCTATCTTTCACTGGCCGAAAAGGACTAGAACAAAGGTACTGTCCATTGACCGGCTTGTCTTTCCTATTGTTGGCTATTTCTGGTATAATACAAGCGTATAACAATAAACCTATTGAGATAAGCCAATGAAGATAAACTGGAAACGCAGCCTTATCGTATATATCGCCATTATTGCTGCCGCGGTGGTCTTCTTCACCCTCATCTTGCCCGGTGACGAGGAGCCAGAGGAAATCCCACTGAGTGCCGTGATAGAAATGTCGCAGAATGGCGAGATTAAAAGTATTATCGTTGACAACGATACCCTCACCATAACCGATAATGATGGCATCGAGTACACCAGTTTCAAAGAGGTCAATGCCAGCATATACGAGATTGAAGGTTTCGTTTTTGATGAAATAGTGGTTGAGGTAAAGGGCTCTGGCGGCATTAACTGGGGGTCCCTGTTCATCCAGCTCTTCATCCCCATGCTGTTCATTGGTGGCCTGCTTTTCTTCTTTTTCAGGCAGGCACGTGGAGCTAACAACCAGGCGATGAGTTTTGGCCGCTCCAAGGCCCGTATGTTCTCCGCCAACACGCCTACGGTAACCTTTGATGACGTCGCCGGGATTGAAGAGGCCAAGCAGGAACTTCGTGAGGTGGTAGACTTCCTCAAGTCTCGTGAGAAGTTCCAGTCTCTGGGAGCCCGTATACCCAAGGGCGTACTGCTCATCGGTCCGCCGGGTACCGGCAAGACGTTGATGGCCCGGGCCATCGCCGGTGAGGCCAGCGTGCCCTTTTTCTCCATCAGCGGAAGTGAGTTCGTGGAGATGTTCGTCGGTGTCGGTGCTTCAAGGGTGCGAGACCTCTTCGACCAGGCGAAGCGAAATGCACCGAGCATTATCTTTATTGATGAGATTGACGCCGTTGGCCGCACCCGTGGGGCGGGGCTCGGTGGTGGCCACGACGAAAGAGAACAGACCTTAAATCAGATTCTGGTTGAGATGGATGGCTTTGAAACCAATACCAGCGTCATTGTCATCGCCGCCACCAACAGGCCGGATATACTGGATACCGCCTTGCTTCGCCCCGGCCGTTTCGACCGGCGCATAATCCTTGACCGGCCGGATATTATCGGCCGCACTGAAATCCTGAAAATCCATGCCAAGGACAAGCCGCTGGCCAAATCGGTCAAGCTGGAAACACTGGCCAAACAGACGGTCGGCTTTAGCGGTGCCGACCTGGCCAACCTGGTCAATGAGGCGGCCATTCTGGCCGGCCGGCGTGATAAGAAGACTATTGGGGAAGATGAGTTTGAGGACTCCATTGACCGGGTAATTGCCGGTCCGGAGAGGAAAAGCCGGCGTATCAGTCTAAAGGAGAAGGAGATTACCGCCTATCATGAGGCTGGCCATGCCCTGGTAGCCAAGATGATGCCCAATGCAGACCCGGTGCACAAAATCTCCATAGTTGCCCGCGGTATGAGCCTGGGGCACACCCGGCAGCTGCCCACCGAGGACCGCTATCTGCTCACCCGCGCCCAGTTCAAGGATATGCTGGCTACTCTGCTCGGCGGCCATTGTGCCGAAATACTGGTCTTTGATGAGCTGAGTACCGGTGCCTCTGATGACATCAAGCGGGCGACCGACCTGGCCCACAGGATGGTAACCGAATACGGAATGAGTGATAAGCTGGGCCCCCGTACTTTTGGCAATAAACAGGAGATGGTCTTCCTTGGACGTGAAATTAGCGAACAGCGCGACTACGGAGATAAGATAGCTGACTTAATTGACGAGGAAGTCCATAGTATTATTCAGAAAGCCTACGATACTGCCCTGGAGACCCTTCGTGATAACAAGTCGAGATTGATCTATATTGCCAAGAAGCTGGTCGCTCAGGAAACGCTTGAGGGTGATGAGCTGGCGTCCGCATTTAACGAACCGGTATCCACCAGACGGAAGAAAGCCAGGAAAGAAAAGAAAGAAGTGGCAGTGCCGGTGCCGGTAGTGGAAAAGGTTAAAGTGAAGGCGAAAGCCGGGCCAAAGAAAGTCCCCGGCCTGGTTCCACAGCCAAAACAGGCCCCAGCCTGATGGGGTAAGAGCAAGGGCTGATGGCTAGAATCACCGATGAGCCCATCTCGCCGGAAGTTGTAGTAAAGCAGGCCGAGACTGATAGCAGTGGCTGCGTCGTTACTTATGTCGGCCTGATTCGCGGCCAATCGTGCGGCAAGCCGGTTTTCTCGGTGGAATACAGAGACCCTGATGGCACCTTGATTGAAGGCGACTGAACGGTAATCGGGAGAGCTTTGGTGATATAGAAACTGCCTCAAGACAGGCAGGTTATCTCTTTCGTTCCAGGACATAGTCAGCCAGATGAAGCAACGACTTGCGATTGGGGCTATCGGGGAGAAGATAGAGGCCACGACCTGCCCTGGTGCTATATTCCGAGGCAATCTGATAGCACTCCTCTATAATTGACGAGTTGTTTGTCATCTCAATAGCCCGCTTTATCTCCTGCTGGTTGTTCCGGTTACTGAAGATGTTTTTTAGCGGGTTATCTTCGGGATAACGCTCAAGAAGCAGCAGCGACGGCAGGGTGATGGTGCCTTGAGCCAGGTCAGAGCCTACTGGTTTGCCCATCTCCTTCTTGGTACCGGTGAAGTCCAGAACATCATCCACTATCTGAAAGGCAATGCCGAGGTTATAGCCATAATTTATTAACACCTGTATCATTTCTTCTGGAGCCTGGCTTAGGACCGCCCCCGACTCAGTCGCCATGGCAAATAGAGAGGCTGTCTTGCTTGTAATCCGCTCCAGGTACTGCTCAAAGGTCTGGTTCAGATTAAAGGCGCTGAAATCCTGCCTGAGCTCTCCCCGGGAAATTGTCTCCAGGGTCCGGGCAAAGAGTTTGACCACTCTAAGATTGCCAGTAGCAGCGGCAAATTCACCGGCCCGGGCAAACAGGTAGTCACCCAGGATTATTGCCTTATCTGTTCCCCAGACCTTATTGACGGTTGACCGCCCGCGACGGATACTGGCTTTATCAACGGCGTCGTCATGGACAAGGGTGGCGATATGCAAGAGCTCGCTGGCAGTAGCCATCATCAGCAGGGCCTGACGGTTGTGGCTATATAGCTTACCGGAAAGAAGGGTGAGCGTTGGACGAATTATTTTGCCACCTATAAGAACCAGGCTCAGCATTTGGTAAAGCTCAGGGAAGGTGGTCTTCTGGCTGTCAACGAGTAATCGGAATTGCTCGTTGACCTCGGCTAGCTCCTGGCGAACTGGCTCATAGACAGCGCTTAATTGCAAGCTTCATCCTCCTTAGGAAATTATGACTCCCTGTTCAGACCTGGCCCAGATGCGCCATCTCCTCGGCAACCAGGCTCTCGTCCAGCTTGGTAAACAGGGGCTCGGGTGGCAGTAGTTTCTGGCCCGGCTCTGGTGATATTAACTTCCAGCCATCCTGTTCGATACTACCGCTAAATCCAAGGAACTCGTGTAACCTCTGTGAACTGAATGGTAGAAAGGGGTAGAGCATTGTTTTGAGATAGTTTATAACACAGGCGGCCACGTAAATTGATCTGGCTGCCGCCTTTCGGTCATTTTTGACTACCTTCCACGGCGATTCCTCTTCAAGGTAGCGATTTGCCTTTTGGGCCAGTTCCATAGCCTTCTTTATAGCCAGCTTAAAATGGCATTTAGAAATATCTTCGCCAACATCGTTTAGCATCGCAAAGGAATCTATCTCCAGCTGGGTTGGCTCTAGAGTTTTTTCAATGCCCATGTCGGAATATGAGGGTATGCAACCGTCAAAGTTACGAAAGGAGAAAGTTAACACCCGCTGCACCAGGTTGCCGTAGGTAGCCACCAGTTCATCGTTGTTGCGGCGGACAAACTCCCGCCAGGAAAAATCGGTGTCTCCTGTCTCCGGCATATTGACCGACAGCAGGTAGCGCAGCGGGTCCGGGTCGTACCGGGAGAGGAAATCCGGCAGCCATACCGCCCAGTTGCGGCTGCTGGAGAGCTTTCTACCTTCTATGGTCAGATATTCGTTGGCCGGTATGTCGTAGGGCAGGTTAAGCCCGCCGTAGCCCATCAGCATTGCCGGCCAGATGATGGTGTGAAAGGGTATATTGTCTTTGCCGATAAAGTAGTAGCTCTTTGCCTCGCCCTGCCAGAAGTCGCGCCATTTTTCGCTGTTACCGGTATTTCTGGCCCACTCCTTGCTTGCCGAGAGGTAGCCAATAACCGCCTCGAACCAGACATACAGGCGTTTACCCGGATAGCCATCGATAGGTAAAGGGACGCCCCAGTCAATATCACGGGTGATGGCTCTATCCTTAAGTCCGGCCGTCAGGTAGCTCCTGGTAAAGTTCAGCACGTTATTTCGCCAGTGATTTTTCTGCTGTATCCATTCCAGGAGCTGGCCCTCAAAGGCCGATAGCTTGAAGAAAAAGTGCTCCGAATCTTTGAAATCGGGGCTGGCGTGGCACAGGCCGCAGCGTGGTTCGACAAGCTCGGCTGGAGTTAGAGGCTGGCCGCACTGGTCGCACTGGTCGCCACGGGCGCCACTGTAGCCGCAGTATGGGCAGACGCCCTCAATATATCGGTCGGGTAGATAGCGCTGGCAGTTGTCACAGAAAGGCTGAGAAACGGTTTTTTTATAGATGTAGCCCTTCTTTAGCAGGGTGAGAAAGATATCTTGGGCAACCTCAGTGTGATTACTGTTGTCGGTGGTAGTGAACAGGTCAAAGGAGATGCCCATCTGCTGCCAGGACTCCAGAAACTGGCGGTGATACTTGCCGGCTATCTCAGCCGGTGTCGTGCCCTCCTGCTCTGCCCGTATTGTTATCGGTGTGCCGTGCTGGTCTGAGCCGGAGACCATCAGCACCTCGTTGCCCTTGATGCGGTGGTAGCGGGCAAATATGTCCGGTGGCAGATAGGCTCCGGCAATCTGTCCCAGATGGAGGGGGCTGTTGGCATATGGCCAGGCGACACCGATAAATATCCGCTCGCTCATACACCCTGTTCCTGGCTGATATCGGGCTCCGTGAAGAAAGTGAGCACCATCCTGCCCTTCATTTCTTTATTGTGGGCGTACCCTTTCTTGATGGCACACTCAGTGCAGTAGCGAACCGTCTCTCCCTTTTCCACTTCTACCCCGTTCTTCTCATCAATCACCAGGTATCGTTCGGGATAGGGTATGATGCGTTGGCAGACGTCGCACATAATTTCTCCCAGTGAAATACAACCTCGTCTCATGCTAGCTCCTTTTCCAAAACTCTATATCCTGAGCCAGGCCCGGTAAAGCTCTTTCCTGGATACCCCGGTCTCACGGGCAACTATGGCTACCGCCTCCTTAGCTTTTTGTCCGGATGCGTGCATTGTTTCCAGCTGGCGCTCAATATCCGGGGTCAGCTGCGGCCTGGCTTTTTCTCTGTGGCCCTCTATGACGAGGGTGAATTCGCCCCTGGGTTGGCTGAAGTGCTCCTGAGCTTGAATCACCGTACCCCGAAAGACCTCCTCGTGTATCTTGGTAAGCTCCCGGCAGACGGCAATATTCCTATCTCCCAGAGCAAGGAAGATATCATTCAGGGCTGCTTTTATACGGTGGGGTGCTTCCATGGCTATGATTGTGCCCGGCTCATTAGCTACCGATTCCAGAAGACGTCTCCGGCCCCCGGGTTTGCGTGGTAGAAATCCAACATAGGCAAATCTGTCGATTGGCATCCCGGAGACGACCAGCGCTGTTATGATTGACGAGGCTCCGGGAATGGCTATTACCGGTATCCCTTGTTCGGTGGCGGCCACAATCAGCTCGTAGCCGGGGTCGGATATGCCCGGTGTCCCCGCTTCAGAAACAAGGGCCACATCGCCCAGCTCAAGCTGCTTCAGGATGTAGCCCATTCTGGTCCGCTTGTTCTGCTCATGGTAACTGGTAACGGGGGTCTTGACATCATAAGTTTTTAGCAGGTGTCTTGTTTTACGGGTATCTTCGGCAGCGATGAGCTTCACCTCATGCAGTGTCCTGATAGCCCTCAGGGAGATATCCTCCAGGTTTCCAATCGGAGTGGCTACAACGTACAGGTTCGGCATCGCCCCTCTTCTTCCGCGGTCATTATAGCCTAAATACGGGATATGCGTCTACTTTGAAAGATTTTTTAACCATCCGTAATAATATGGATTTAGGATCTTGACAGATTGCTGATATTGGACTATAATAGTCCAATATAGACCCAGACCGCCGTTATAAATCCACTGAAATATGAAAGGGCTGGCAATGGAAATACTGAAGCAGGATACCGATTACGCAGTTCGAGCCCTGGTCTATCTGGCTCAAAATGCCGGGAAGGTGCCTGTTAAAGCCAGAGCACTGGCCGAAGCCCAGGACATACCTCTTGAGTTTACCTATAAAATCCTCAGGAGATTGAGCCAGGCAGGGCTTTGCCAGGCGCACATGGGGCCCAGGGGCGGCTTCACCCTGTCCCTGGAACCGGAACGGATTTCTCTGCGTGACGTGGTACGGGCCATTCAGGGCGAACTGGTGATGAGGAACTGTCTGCTGGATCTTAGCAGTTGTCCCTGGCAGCCGAACTGTATCGTCTCGACCAAGATAGCAGAGCTCCAGGAGGTTCTGGAGAAGCAACTCGGCGAAATAACTCTGGCAGCAATGCTGGAGTCAAAAGCGGCACAGTGCTGATAATTAGTGATATCAGGAGGCAATTGCCTATGATGGGATGATGCCGAAATCGACGATTGTAGCAGTTAAAGAACTTAATCAGGAGGAAAAAAAATAGTGTTTTGCTATCAATGCGAACAGACAGCCAAGGGGACCGGGTGTACAACGATTGGAGTGTGCGAGAAGACCGAGGACATCCAGAGCCTTCAGGATACGTTGCTCTTCGGTCTTAAGGGTATGGCCGCCTATGTCCATCACGCCCGGGAACTTGGCGCCAGTGATGATGAAGTTGATGCCTTCATCTCCGAAGCTCTTTTCACCACTGCCACCAACGTAAACCTTGACGCCAATCGCTATGTCGGCCTTGTCCTGAAGTGTGGCGAGATGAACCTTAGAACCATGGAGATGTTGAACGGGGCACACACCAGCCACTTCGGCAACCCAACGCCGACGGAAGTCTCCACCGGTACCAGGGCGGGTCCGGGCATCCTCATAACCGGCCACGACCTGCTCGATTTGCACGAACTGCTAAAGCAGACCGAGGGCACAGGTATTAACATCTACACTCATGGTGAGATGCTGCCCGCCCATGCCTATCCTGAATTCAAGAAGTTCAGTCACCTGGTGGCTAACTTTGGTGGTGCCTGGCAGAAACAGAAGGAGGAGTTTGCCCGCTTCCCTGGTGCCATACTGGCCACCACCAATTGTATCTTGCTGCCAAAAGAATCCTACAAGGATAGGCTTTTCACCAGTGGTATGGCCGGTATACCGGGTGCCACCCATATAGAAGGACGCAACTTCCAGCCTTTGATTGATAAGGCCAAGAGCTTGCCTCCTCTCACTGAAGAATCGGGAGGGTCTTTAACCACCGGCTTCCATTACACGGCCATTCTTGGGATTGCCGACAAAGTTGTTAACCTGGTTAAAACAGGCAAGATACGCCACTTTTTCCTGGTCGGCGGCTGTGATGGCGCCAGGCCGGGACGCAACTACTACACCGAGTTTGTTGAAAAGCTGCCCCAGGATACCCTGGTGCTGACGCTGGCCTGCGGCAAGTACCGATTCAACAGCCTTGACCTGGGCACCATCGATGGCCTGCCCCGCCTGCTGGACCTCGGCCAGTGCAACGATGCCTACTCGGCGATACAGGTAGTCCTGGCGCTGGCAAAAGCCTTCGACGTCGGTGTCAACGAATTACCTCTATCTATAGTGCTTTCCTGGTATGAACAAAAGGCAGTGGCCATTCTGCTTACGCTGCTCCATCTGGGCATTAAGGATATTCGCATCGGCCCCAGTCCTCCGGCATTCATCTCCGCTAACGTTTTTAAGATACTGCAGGACACCTTCGGCCTGAAGATGATAACCACTCCGGAGCAGGATATAACAGCCATCCTCGGCTAGCTGATGTAGCATTGGGTTGCCGGCGGGTGGGCTCTCCGGCAGCCCCATAACCTGCCTTAGTGAGTGCTCCAGGTATAACCTCCGACTTCTTGACTTAAAAAGAGGCTTTTGTTATAGTTTTCCCTTAAAGGAGGACATGATGAGTCCACCCCAACACAAGCAACTGCGCCGCGCCTATGGGTTTGACGAAGTGGCTATCATGCCCGGAGATATCACCCTAAATCCTGACCAGACAAGCATTGAACTTGTGATAGGCAACAACACCCTGGCTATTCCCATTCTGGCGGCGGCCATGGATGCTGTGACCGACCCCGACATTGCCATTGCCATGAGCAAGATGGGCGGGCTGGCGGTGCTCAACCTCGAGGGCATTCAGGCCCGTTACGACGACCCCGGTGAGGTACTGGCCGAGATTGCCCAGGCACCGGATAGTGAAGTTACTGCCCTGCTGCAAAAGATATATTCTCAGCCGATTAAGGAAAACCTCGTCGGTGAGCGGATTAAAAAAATCAAGAGTGCCGGAGCGGTGTGCGCTGTCTCGTTGACTCCGGCAAATACCAAGCGCTTCGCATCTCTGGTTGCCGAAGCTCAGGCCGATATTCTCGTGGTTCAGTCAACAGTCACCACTGCCCGTCATATATCCAAGAGCTATCGCGGACTGGTTTTCAGTGAGCTTTGCCAGTCGGTGCCGATGCCGGTAGTTGTCGGTAACTGCGTCAGCTACAGCGCCTGCCTGGAACTTATGCAGACTGGCGTATCTGGAATTCTGGTAGGTGTTGGCCCCGGTGCCGCCTGTACTACCAGGGAGGTTCTTGGCGTCGGTGTCCCCCAGATAACAGCTACCATTGACTGTGCCGCCGCCAGAGACAGCTACTTGAAAGAGTCCGGCAGATATGTGCCCATAATAACCGATGGTGGTTTCCGCAAGGGTGGGGAGGTATGTAAGGCCATTGTCGCCGGAGCCGATGCCGTCATGCTCGGTTCTCCCTTCGCCCAGGCCATGGAAGCCCCCGGCAGGGGTTATCACTGGGGCATGTCCCATCCCCATCCGGCACTTCCCCGGGGTACCCGGATAAAGGTGGGGACAACCGGTACTCTGGGACAGATTCTCTTCGGGCCAGCCTCGGTCACCGATGGCAGCCAGAACCTGGTCGGCTCTCTGCGCACGGCAATGGGTGTCTGCGGTGCAGCTACCATCAAAGAGATGCAGCAGGTTGAGATGATAATTGCGCCAACGATTATTACCGAAGGAAAGTCGTGGCAACTGACCGGCCCCAGCGCCTAGTAAGCCTCAAAACCGAAAAGCTCTAGAGGGGTTCCTCTTCCTCTTCTTCCTCTCCAGTTACCGGGCTTAATTCTGTAGGAACAGCCGGTACCAGCGCCCTTGTCTTCCCCCGCCTGCCCTTTGATGGTGGCGCCAGGCTATCAATTATCCGGCGAAGCTCTTTTAATTCACCATGCTTATCCGGGGTGACATCAGCTACCACTCCATCGACACCCGCTTCCCAGAGCAACTGAAGCTCTTTTTGGCTGATATCGGCATTTACGGGAACCAGTACAGGCTTAACTAGCAGGTCGGCAATGCGCTTGATTATCATCAGTTGATGCCAGGTGAGGTCACCCTTTGACCGGCTGTCAATAAACACTGCATCCAGGGGCAGGTCATTGATTGCCGGTATCAGCCACTCTTTCTCCGGGGGCTCAATCGCTAGGATTCGGCCCATTTCTTCGATATCTGGTAGTGACAGCGGCATCTTTTCTGCTGGGAAAATCACAAAGTCAGCACCTGCTCCGGCAAGCTTCTTTACCTCTCCACGCCCTGGTGCTTCCAGCCAGCCTCCCCAGGTGATGCCAGATGCTGATTTCACCACCTCTTTTAGTCTAGTAATCCCGGAGGGTCCGGTTACGGGTAAAAGCCCGGCATCAGCACCAGCTACGAGTTCATCCGATGCATCAATTTTGGATTGCCCCAGTCCGGCGACGAGCACTAACCTTGGCCTGGAGATGGTCTGTGCAGCCTTGAAACCCATTGGTCGTGCTGCCAGCTGCGATGACTGCCTTAGCTTATCTATAAATTTACTCATACTCTCAACCTTATTATTTGCTATGGAGCCAGCGAAGAGAGTCGAACTCTTGACCTGCGGTTTACGAAACCGCTGCTCTACCACTGAGCTACGCTGGCATGGGCAAAGTATATCACAAAACAAGCCAGTCGTAGAAGGTTGATGAGGCATCGGGATAATAGTACAATGGACAGAGTTTATAAATTGGTGGCGTTTATAAATGGCGGACAAGACCTCATTAAAAGTAACCGGTGGTGACCTGGATTCTTTGGTTGAAATACTGCCCTCGCATATTCAGCAGCCACTTCGGAGGCAGGAAGATATTGGTGACCTCCTGGAGGTTGTCATGGACCTGGGCCGCCCCCCAGAAGCTCGTTTTCCTCATAGAGAAGTGATCCTCAACCCTGGGGAAGTGAGCTATGAGGATATTGACTATGTTACCGCCCGTCTCGGTAGCTTTGGCGATGACAACCGGGCTGGCATTGAGCGTACACTGCATCGCATTTCCGCTATCAGGAACCGCAAAGGGCGCATTATCGGCTTGAGTTGCCGCGTTGGCCGGGCTGTATTCGGCACCATAAAGATCATTGAAGACCTTGTCCAGTCAGCCAGGAGCGTGCTTCTTTTGGGCCGCCCGGGCATCGGTAAAACCACCATGCTTCGCGAGGCCGCACGTGTGCTGGCCGATGAGCTTAAGAAACGGGTGGTTATTGTTGATACCTCCAACGAAATTGCCGGCGATGGCGATATCCCCCACCCGGCCATCGGCCACGCCCGCCGGATGCAGGTGACGACGCCTACTATGCAGCATGCAGTGATGATTGAAGCCGTGGAAAATCACATGCCCGAGGTTATAATCATCGATGAGATTGGCACTGAGCTCGAGGCCCTGGCCGCCCGCACCATTGCTGAGCGTGGTGTCCAGCTGATCGGCACCGCCCATGGCAATACACTGGAGAACCTGATGGTCAACCCGACCCTGTCCGATCTCATTGGCGGCATCCAGGCAGTGACTCTGGGCGATGAAGAAGCCAAGCGCCGCGGCACCCAGAAGACAATCCTGGAGCGAAAATCACCACCCACTTTTGATATTGTCGTCGAGATTCAGGACAGGAACCAGGTGGCGGTTCACCCTGATGTCGGTCAGGCTGTTGATGCCATTTTGCGCACTCAACCCAGTGACACCGAGACCCGTTGGCTGGATAAAACCGGAGATGTCCGCATAGAGCGAGCGGAACCGTCTGATATTACCCGAAGGACCGCCAGAGATAGACAATCCCCAGAGAGCGCCCGGGGTCAGGTGCTTCCCCGGCTTTTTCCTTTTGGTATAAACCGCAGCCGGCTGGAGCAGGTAGCGCGGGATATGAGCCTGACCTTGAATTTAGCTGATAATCTAGGGGAAGCCGACCTGGTGATTACCTCAAAAAGCTACTACCGCCGGAAGTCCCAGAAAATCAGAGATGCCGAAGCGGCTGCCCTGCCTATCTACGTGCTCAGAAAACACACACCGGTACAGTTACGCCAGATGCTGACCACCATGTTCCCTGCGGGCAGCACCAGCAAAGTTGCCAGCCGGGGGGGTGTCTTTGGTTCCGCCATCAGGGAAGCCGAGGAGGCAGCCGGCAGCGTGCTGGGCGGTCAGGATGTGGCGGAACTCAGTCCACAGAGTGCCTATATCAGGCGTTTGCAGCATATTATCGCCGAAAGAAACAGCCTGCTCTCAAAAAGTCTGGGGAGGGAGCCAAAGCGGCGGGTTACCATATACAAGAAGGAGCTGGAAGCATAGCCATGGCCTTGTTCATTACATTCGAGGGTGGAGAAGGCTCGGGTAAGAGCACTCAGGCCGGAGAGCTGCATCGGCGAATGTCACAGGAGGCCATTCCCGTCCTCCTGACCCATGAGCCGGGAGGCACGCCTCTGGGGGACGAGGTAAGCCACTGGGTGAAGTGGCAGGATGGGATGGAGGTATCGCCACTGACCGAGCTCCTCCTGTTCAATGCTGCTCGTAGCCAGCTGGTGGATAAAGTCATCAGGCCCGAGCTGGCAGCCGGCAAAACGATTATCTGCGACCGTTTTGCTGATTCCACCAC
>SDBU01001507.1_pt1 | contig 33029 bp, 29 predicted proteins | sample 2277071 | NCBI WGS metagenome assembly SDBU01 (sample SAMN10397929, study PRJNA504765) | marine sediment metagenome | isolation source: marine sediment core GS08_GC12, 126 cmbsf | place: Arctic Ocean: Gakkel Ridge, Loki's castle | collected 2008 | reverse complement strand
CACCCCCACCGAGCCACCGGGAGTGTCCAGTTGAACGATCAGACAAACCGCGCCATCCGACTCAGCCTCCCGGATCCCTCGCCGGATATAGCTGGCCACCATGGGGGTGACGGGTCCCTTGACCTCCAAGAGGTCGGCTCGAGACCCTTGCGCACGCGCGGATGCCGCCCCCCCCAGCACGACCGCCAGGATACCGAGGATCAGCAAGATCCTCCACCGGAGAATGGCCCCAAGCTTCCCGCTCAATTGTCTCCCTCGATCACACATCGCATAACCTATTATAAATCGGTTATCTTCCCGGCGGCAACCGGATCTCCTTTGACAGGTTAACGAGAGCGCGCTAGTATGCCCCCAAGTCGCTCGCAGGGAAAAGGGGAGGGGACATGCTCAAGCAGATACACCACACCAGCATCACGGTCAGCGACATGGACCGCTCGCTGGCCTTCTATCGCGATCTGCTGGGGATGAAGGTGATCTCCGAACTCGATCGCGGCGGTGGCTATGCCAGCACAGTGACCGGCATCCCCGACGTGCACCTCCGCATCGTCTATGTGGAAAGCGGCAACTACAAGATTGAGCTGATCGAGTACCTCAACCCCAAGGGAAAGCCAGTGGACATGAGCACCGCTAATCCAGGAATCGCCCATCTGGCCTTCGAGGTGGATGACCTGGATGGGATGTACAAAGAACTCGGCTCAGCAGGAGTGACCTTCCAATCGGAGCCGGTGGAGGTGCCCGGGGGAGGACCGAACGCTGGAACCCGGATTGTCTACATGAGGGACCCGGACGACTTCACCATCGAGCTGATCCAACGACCCGATGCCTGAGCCGAGCGAGGTCCGGCGGTGACCGAGGTCGCTATCCGAAGACTAACTCCCTGACAAACCGGATCACAAAGCTGGTGGCTTGCCCCACCAAGCCGGCAGCCGCGAACCGACCGCCCCGGAACAGTATCCCTCGCCTACCCGCCCCGCGGTTATCCGCCACCAGCCAGGATGCCAGAAGGCCCAAGCCCAGAGCGATGCCCAGGCTGAGCGCGGGGCGAGCGGACGCCCAATCCACGAACTCCTCCTTCAAGGGTCTCACCTCCGCAGGCGGAGTGACCACAATTCGGCCCCGAGGCCCCTCATAGGTTGTCATCAGGTTTCTCCTCTCGGTCCCTCAGGCGAAGGGCGAGTTTTCCCAGGCCGAAGCCCAGAAGGAAAGCCGCCGCCAGGAAGGGAAGAGGGTCCTGTCTGTACGCCTGGAGGGCATCCTCCCGCAGCTCCTCCGGGGAGCTTCGTCTCACCCGATCCAGAGTCTCCTTAATAGGGCGAGGTAACGGTGGAGCGGGAGCCACCGCTGTGAGCGGCGGTCCCAAGGGAACCTCCTTTTCGGGAACCGGCTCCGGGAGCGGGGATGGCGCCTCCCTGAACCGCTCGCGACAGCCGCTGAACCAATCTTTGATCCTTTCCACAGCCGCCTCCTCTCCTCCCAGGATCGCATCCCTCGACCCAGATTGTAACACCTTCCGAGCCGCATGTCCACGGGGCTCAGGCCCGCCCGTACGCGCGGTCTCCGGCAAGCCCCAACACATCCCCGTCCCGTTGAGCCCCTTGAGCACTTCCGTGGTAGAATGCCAGGCGACACAGCGACACTTATCGTCTGAAGGAGGTTTGCACATGGACCCAAGGAAGTTCTTCTCCCTGGAGGGGCAAGCGGCCCTCGTAACCGGCGCCAGTCGAGGCCTCGGGCGGTCCATCGCTCTGGTGTTCGCCCAGGCGGGCGCCAGAGTGGCGCTGGCCGCGCGGGATGAGGAGCGCCTGAAGCGAGAGTCGCCGAGGAGATCAAAGGGTCAGGAGGGGAGGCTCTGGTATGCCCGATGGAGGTCACCGACCCGAAGGCCGTGAACTCCACGGTGGAGAAAATCATAGAGGCCTTCGGCCGCCTGGACATCCTGGTGAACAACGCCGGCATCGGACAGATAGGGCCTTTGGAAGATGTGAGCCTGGAGGACTGGCGGGCGGTGGTGGACGTCAACCTGATGGGGCCTTTCCTCTGCTGCAAGGCGGTGGTCCCCGTGATGAAAAAGCAACGCTACGGTCGCATTATAAACATGTCCTCCGTCGCCGCGCACACCGGTGGCGTAGCCGGCGCACCCAACTACGCCACCTCCAAAGGGGGATTGATCTCCTTCGGGAAGACCCTGACCCGGGACCTGGCTCCCTACGGCATCACGGTCAATGCTATCGCACCCGGCCAGATCGAAACCGACATGGGGCGCGTATCCGATCCGGCCCGCATGGAAAAGGTGCTCAAGGCGACGCCGGCGGGCCGCATGGGACGGCCGGAGGATATCGCTTTCGCCGCCCTTTTCCTCGCCTCGCGCGAGGCCAGCTATGTGACCGGCGTAACGCTGGACGTGGATGGGGGGATCGCCAAACGCTGAGACAAACCTTGCCGAACGAGCTAGCGGAGGTCCGGATCGCCCTCTCGTCCACCGCCGGACCGTTCGACCTGGCGAGCACTCTGACCTGCGGTCAGGTGTTCCGATGGCATAGCGGCGAGGATGGATGGTGGCAGGGGGTCATTCAAGACCGAGCGGTTTGGGTTCGCCAGGAGGCCGATGCCCTGGTGGGCAGATCCAACCTCTCGGAGAAGGGGTCGCTGCGACGCTATTTCCGCCTGGACGACGACTTGGAAGCCATATACCGTTCCTTTCCCCGGGATCCCCGGCTCGCTGCCGCCATCGCTCGCTACCGGGGGCTGCGTCTCATTCGCCAGGATCCCTGGGACTGCGCCGTCTCTTTCGTGTGCGCCACCTTCTGCCACGTGCCCCGAATTCGTCGCATGGTGGATGCGTTGTGCCAGAGCTACGGCGACGCCATCGGCTGGGAGCAATTTGGCTCGCCCCGGCCGGAGCGCCTCGCCGGAGCCACCGAGAGCGAGCTGCGGGCGCTGGGCCTGGGCTACCGTGCCCTCAACGTGCTGGACCTAGCCCGGAGGGTCGAGGACGGCCGGCTGGACTTGGACGAACTCCGGAAGAAGCCTTATCAGGAAGCCGCCGCAAAGCTCAGGGAGGTGCGAGGCATCGGACATAAGGTCGCCGACTGCGTAGCCCTCTTCAGCCTCGATCACCTGAGCGCCGTCCCGGTGGACGTATGGATGGAGAGGGTTCTCAAAGCCCGCGCGCCCAGGCTGGGCTCATATAACGAGCTGGCGGATTTCGCCAGGGTTGAATTCGGCCCCTTTGCTGGCTATGCCCAGCAGTACCTCTTCCACCAAGCTAGGATGGAAACGGGCGAAAGGGAGCTTTGCCGGACCTCTGAAAGGAGATGTAAGCTATGAGGAGATTGAGACTGCTGATTAAGGCTATCGCTTGGGCCATGGTCATGGCCGCGGTGCTGGAGGAGTACACCAAGCCTCCGGAGGAGCGCACCGGTCACGGCCGGGCATTGGGGATGGTCCCCTACGACTTCCGCTTCCCCACCCCAGACCGGCTGACCAACGCCTTCTGGAACCCCAACGACCCGCGCCTGTTCACCGAGACCCCTCTAGGGGCGGGCTGGGCCTTGAATCTCTACAAGCTGAGGCAGCTGATATGGGAGGGGTGGGAGACCGCCCAAGGTCAGTAGAGGGCCGCGCCCCCGTTAACGTGAATCGTCTGGCCGGTGACGAAGGATGCTTTGGGCGAGGCCAGGAACACCACAGCGTGAGCGATGTCCTCGGGCACCCCCAGCCGCCCAACGGGAACGATGGACAGCAGCTTCCGCCGGCGCTCCTCCGTGTTAACGTTCAGCATATCGGTCTCGATGGGACCAGGGGCTATGGCGTTGACGGTGATGGCCAAGGGCGCCACTTCCAGGGCCAAGGCCCTGGTGAATCCGATCAGCCCCGCTTTGCTGGCGCCGTAGTGGCACTCCACCTTGGTCCCCGTGAAAGCGTCCATGGAGGAGATGTTGATTATGCGCCCCCAACCTTTCTCCTTCATGTAGGGCAGGCACTCCTTGGAGAGCACAAACGGCCCGGTCAAGTTGGTCTCCATCACCCTTGACCAATCCTCCACCGGCAGCTCGTGTGCTGGAAGGTGTTGGTGAATGGCAGCGTTGTTGACCAGAACATCAACGCCGCCGAACTCCCGCTCCGCGAAGGCACATAGGTCCTTCACATCCCCCACATCCCCCACATCCGCCCTGAAGGCAGCAGCCATACCGCCCTTATCAGTGATGGCCTTGACCACAGCATCGGCCTTGTCGGCATTCCTGCGATAATTCACCACCACGCCGGCCCCCTCTTCGGCCAGGGCCAGGGCGATGCCAGCCCCGATGCCACGCGAAGCTCCGGTCACCAGCGCCACCTTGCCTTCTAGTTCCTCTCCCATTTCACCGCTCCCATGAAGAAATTGCCCACCCAGCGTGTATCCCCTATTTCGCCCACCGGGACAAGCGTCTACCTCCAGTATCCCGCCCGCCTCAGAATCCCCAGACCGAGCAGGCCAATGATGGCTCCAGCAATGCTGCTGACGGAGAAGAGAGCGACGAAGAATACCCAGCCTGCACTCCTCCCTACGAACAGGGGATCCACAATAAGAGCGCTCACGCTCGCGCCGATGAGGCCGGTCCCGACTACCTCGCCCAAGGCAGCGCCGTAGGCTGCCAGCGGCAGCCTCCAAGATGATGGAGGAGCGCTCTCCTCTTCTTCCATTCCGGTCTCCTCCTCGCCCTGTGGCGGCTCGCGGAGAGCTCTTATCTCTCGGTAGAACACCCCCGCCAGGAAAGCGCCGAACATCCCCCCGGGGAAGGCGAAGACGGTTCCCACCCCCAAGCTTATCCTGATTATGGCTGCGCAAGTGGCCATCACCACCGCATACAAGGGGCCCAGCAACACTCCGGCGATGACATTGGCCATATGCTGGAAAGGATATGCTTTGGCTGGACCTAAAGGAATGAAGACTGGGGAAAGGACTACCACCATAGCGACCAATACTATCGTCTGGGCAACTTTCCTAGGGTCTGGACGTTCTTCATAACGGCGCAGCCAACGACGCACAAGAGATCGCAGTGGTGCCCTAGCTAAAAAACCCATCTTCTCCCCCTCTAGCCATCCCCTAAAAAGGAATCCATTATCGACAAGCCAAGAAGTGATCCCAGCCCGCCGCCGAAAGCGGAATCCTGGTTCCATCTTCCAACTCCAAATGCACACCCTCCTCCGGCGAGACGATCTCCCCCACCACCGTCACCGACGTCCCGGTTTCCCTGATGATGGCGGATCGTAACTCATCCAGCCTGACGGGAGGAGCGGTAAACAGCAGCTCGTAGTCCTCCCCCCCGAAGAGAGCCAGGTCGAGCGCCCGCTTGCCCACGCGCATCGCCACCCGGCGGGTTGGACCAGAGATGGGCAGATCCTCGGCGCGGATCATCGCCCCCACGCGGCTTGACTCGATGATATGGGATAAATCGCTGGCCAGCCCATCGCTCAGGTCATCCATAGCGGTGGCGATCCCCGCTCGCGCAATGGTCTGGCCCTCCCTGACCCGGGGGGTCGGGGAGCGATGGGCCGCGATCACCTGCACAGCATCGTCATCCTTCGCCTCCGGTTCCAAGTCCAAGAGAGCCAGGCCGGCGGCGGAATCCCCCAAGGTGCCCGTCACAGCGACAGCGTCTCCCACCCGAGCGCCAGCACGAAGCATCACCTGCTCGGGCTCCACCTCTCCCAGCAAGGTGATATCCACCATGATGACCGGAGATCGAGATAGGTTGCCGCCCACCACCTCCGCTCCGAAGGGGCTCAGTTCCTCCTGAAAGCCCCGGTACAGCTCGTCCACGAATTCCACCGACAGATCAGGCGGCAGCCCCAGCGAGACCAGCGCGTACTTGGGCAAGCCCCCCATGGCGGCGACATCGCTCAGGTTGATAGCCATGGCCTTGCGGCCCAGCAGATAGGGTACAGCACTCCCTCTCAGGAAGTGCTCCCCCTCGATCTGGACATCGCAGGTTGCCAGGAGCAGACGCTCGCCCGAGACCCGCAGGGCCGCCGTGTCGTCGCCGATACCCACGATGACGTCGGGATCCCGACGCACCAACCCTTGGTCGATACGAGCGATCAGGCCAAATTCCCCCAGATCTTTGATGCGTTTATCGTCCTTCATCGCGCGCCTCCTTGGCGGCCCGAATCCGCTCGACAAGCCTGCGGGTGGCGGCCCACACATCGTCCGCGGCCACCACAGCCGAGATGATGGCCACACCCTCGGCCCCCGCGGCGAGGACCTCGGCGACGTCGGTCTCGTTGATTCCCCCGATTCCTACCACAGGGATGGAAACGGACGCCACGATATGAGCCAAGCCGTCGGGGCCGATCGGCTCCCCGGCATCAGCCTTGGTTCGAGTAGGATACACCGACCCCACGCCCAAGTAGTCCGCACCTTCCGCTTGGGCCTCTCGAGCCTCGGCCACCGTCCCGGCCGAGGCACCCAGTATCTTGTGAGGACCCACCAGCTCTCGGGCCAGGGCAACCGGCATATCATCCGGCCCCACATGGACTCCATCGGCCTCCACGGCCAGAGCCACGTCTATCCGATCGTTCACTATCAACAGAGCTCCCATCTCCCGCGTCAGGGAGCGCAACTTCTGTCCCTCCGACACCAATTCGCGGGTGGTGAGCCCCTTATCCCGCAGCTGGACCACGGAGGCTCCCCCAGCGATCGCCTCCCTCAGCACCTCCGCGTGAGATCGCCCCCTGGAGAGCCCAGCGTCGGTTATCACGTACAATCCCCACTCGCTACTCATCCACCACCCCCCGGCGACGAAATCCTCGCCGAGGCTATGAGCTGGCCTGGCGTCAGCGCGTAGAGGGCGTCGAATATGGCAACCCTGAACGAACCTGGCCCTCTGGCCCCATCCGCCGCCTTCTCGGCAGCCACGCCGAAACAGACCAGTCCCGCCGCGGCCGCCAGAAGAGGATCAGCCTCGACCGCGACCATGGCCCCGATCACCGCCGTGACCATGCAGCCCGTGCCGGTCACCGCGGTCAGCAGAGGGTGACCGTTGTCGACAACCACCGTCCTCTCCCCATCCGATAGCCAGTCTCGCTTCCCCGTAGCCACGGCCGTCAAGTCGCAGCGCAGGGCGAGGCTCCGCACCGATTCGGCGACGTCCCCGGCTTCCACCGCGTCCACCCCCCTCACCCGCCCCCCCGTCCCACCGAGGATGCCTATCTCGGCCCCGTTGCCCCGGACAATGGTGATCGAAAGCTCATCCAGGAATCGGGCTGCGGCTCGATCCCGAAGCTCCGTAGCCCCCACTCCCACCGGATCCAGCACGATGGGAATGCCCGTCTCGCCCGCCGCCCTGCCGGCGCGAGCCATAGCCTCCAGTCCCTCATAGGTGGGAGTTCCCAGGTTGATGACCAGCGCATCGGCTGCCCGGACCATCTCCTCCACCTCCTGCGGCGCATGTGCCATGACGGGCCGGGCGCCCACCTGCAACGTCACGTTGGCGGTGTCGTTCATGACCACTTGGTTGGTGATATGATGCACCAGCGGCCTTCTCCGCCGGACCGATTCCAGGGTCTCGGCCGCGCTTCGCGCCCAGCTCCCCGAATCGATCACATGTCACCGCCTTTCCCAGCGCCGGTTGCTGGAGCCAACCGGCGGCTCAGGCGCGCCATGATCCAATACAAACCCAGCGAGATCACCAAGCTGGGCACCGATGCCCCCACCCAGGGCAGGAGTCGACTTATCAGCTGAAAGACCAAGATGCCCAGGCCCCATGCGATCAGGCCCGGCAAATGAACCCCATGCCAATACCAGTAGCATCCCCCATGCCGGTAGAGCTCCCGGGAGACATAGCCTCGGCGCCGGACGAGGAAGTAATCAGCGAATAATACGCCGAACAGTGGGACGAAGATCGAGCCCACAGCCAGGAGGAATCCTTCGTAGGCCTGATGGCCCGCCATGGTGGACACGGCAACGGCCAGGATGAGGCTGATGAGGCCCACCCCCACGATTATAGCGCGCTGAGGAATCCTGGACAGCACATTCTGGCTGGACACCGCCGCCGAGTAGATGTCGGCGAAGGCGTTGTCGGTTTCATCCACCAAGATGATCGCCAAGGCCAGCCACCCCAGGCCCATAGCCGTGACGGCGCCCACCAGGTCATCCGTCTGCAGCACGAGGATGAAGATGGCCCCAAGGGCATAGAACCAAACGTTGGCCAGAGCGTAGCCCAGATAGGTGCCCCAGAAGGCCTCGCGAGAATCCCGGGCGAATCGGTTGAAGTCGGCCACCAGAGGCATCCACGACACAGGCATGGCTATGACGATGTCCACCGCGAGAAGGAAGGGAAGCCCTCCCTCGCCCGCTCTGTTCAGTAGCTCCAAGACGTCGTAGTTGAGCAGAAGATAGCCGGTGATCCACGCGGTGGTGGCGTAAACCAACCAGACGCCGAACTTCTCCAGCCACTGTCGGATCACCACCAGCGGCCCCCCCAGAGCCAGCAGCGTACACCAGCCGGCCAAAGCGACCAACCAAGCCCAGTATCCCGAGATCCCGAACAGGCTGACCATGATGCTGTCGGCGGCGCGGGCCATGACCCAGAGTTCGAAGGCGGACCAGCCCAAAAGCTGGATAACGTTTGCGAAGGAGGGCAGATAGGAACCCCGAATGCCCAGGACCGGCCGCAGCATGACCATGCTGGGAATGGATTGGTCGCTGCCTATCACCCCAGCCAAGGCCAGCAGCAGGGTGCCCAGGAGTGTCCCCACCAAGATGGCCAGCAGGGCTCCGCCCAATCCCAGGCCTGGGACCAGGAAGGCCCCAGCTTGAAGGACCAATAGCCCCACGCCTAAGCTGGACCATAGCACGAAATAATCGAAGAAACGCAGGGTGCGATGCTCCGTTGGGACGGGCTCGATCCCCCATTCCGGCGGGGCAGATACCTTGATCATGTCCGTTTTCCTCCTCTCAATAGAAGACCCACCTGCCTGGCGTGGACAGGTGGGTCGCCAGAAACTCCCTCAGCGCTTCCCTACGCCAGCATTATCCAGGTCAGGTTTCAAGGGTCGGTGCCATTTCGTCCGTGGACGGGGTCACCCTCTCAGCCTGGCTCACCAGGCTCCCCTAGCTCATGCGCATCAATTGATGTGATTCCTGGGGCCCGCACCCCCTTTTAACTCCCCCCCATCCCTCCGAAGATCGCCCAGGTCACAGGACTCGCCCTCGCGCGCCCAGACCCAGAAACAGCGACGGCGCGGCTCCCTTCACGCACCGAACCCGCAGGCTGACCCTCGTGCCGAGAGGTCGCCCGCCCGGATGCAGTTGCCGCTACAGCTGGAATCCACCCGACGCCTCGACGACTTTCCTGCTGTAATTGGTCACGTACTTCAGAAGCTTCTGCTCCAACTCACGCCAGTCATCACCGGCCAACACTTTGTTCATCGTCTCCAGATCGTCGGCAACCGCCCCCGAAAGGATCTGAGAGGCCTCGCCGTAAACCGTATACCAGGAGTCCGTGGGCTGGATCCCCAGGCTCAGAAGCTTGGGCGAAAACTCCTTGATCACAAACTCGAAGTAGGATTCTTCCTTCCCCTGCTGGATATCCCAGGTCATCAAGAGCTTTACCATCAAGCTTATATCTCCATAATCCTGAGCTTTGCAGCAGTGAAATCTTACCAGGTTTGGGAGCGAATTGCAAAGGGCGATGAAAGGGCCAGGCCCCGAACGCCCGCAACTCCAGCCCGGCGCATGTCGCCTACTCCGCAGGGCCACAAATCGGCGTAACGGCGGGCTCCTTAGGGCTCGGATGGAAGCCTTCTGAGGAAGCTCCAGGACCGATCTGAGAGTTAAAAGCCCGGTTCGAGGCTCGGACCGCTTGGCCGGAAACGGAATGAGGGGATGCCTCAAGAGGGTTGGAAGATGACCTGCCGGGTCCAAGGCACGGGATCCACGGCGACCCCGGCCACCCGCAGCTCCCAGTGAAGATGCGCGCCAGTGGACAGGCCGGTGCTCCCCACCGTGCCCACCAGGTCTCCCGCGGCAACGTCTTGCCCCTCTTCCACCTCCAGCGACGACATGTGGAAATAGGCGCTGAACACCCCCATCCCGTGATCCAGGATCACCGTATTGCCCCTCACCTCCAGCTTCTCAGCCAGCGCGACGCGCCCCGAAGCGGAGGCATACACCGGCGTCCCTGCCGGCGCGCCGTAGTCCACCCCCAGATGATATCCTGTGGGCGGCCCACCATTGTAGGACCTTCGTGTGCCGAACGGAGACGTGACCCTGAGCTTGCCATCCAAAGGAGCTTGGAAGAGGCCATCCCACTGGGGAAGATCGTCGAAGCCGGCGCAGACGGCCAAGAACCGCTCCGCCTCCTCCGCCACGATCTCGGGATCCAGCAAGGCGCTCTTCTCGGGAGTCAAGGTGATATAGTTCACCGGGAACTCCTGGGCCAGCACCGTTATCAGGCGAGACAAGCTGATCGTTTCGCCGGAGGCATCCGTCGCTGCCACCACCAGTGTGTGATTGCCAGGGACGGACCAGCAGGGCACCCCGGCCAGAGCCACATGAATGGACCCCTGGCGAGCGAAGCGGATCACCTCGTCATCCAAGACGGCGGTAAGCGTCACCGACCGGCTGGTTTCCACGCGGATCACCATCGTATCTCCCTGAAGCACGGCGGTCGGCTCGATGCTCACCGAGAGGAACGGGGCGGGCAAAGGGAGCTGGGTGACATCCGCCTGGGCCGGGATCACCAGGGTCTGATTCGCCAGGATGAGAGAGGGATTCGCCAGGCTATTCGCCACGGCGATCGCCCATACCGTCGTGTCATAGCTCCGTGCGATGGATGAGAGAGTTTCCCCCGGACCCACCACATGAACGATAGGCCCCTCCAGGCTCGGCGACTCGGAGGGAACAGGTGGCGAATCGGAGGGCACGACCAACGGTTGGCCTACCCGGACGAAATCCGGATCGGCGATGTCGTTGGCCTGAGCCAGGGCGTTCACGGTGACGCCATATCGGCGCGAGATGGAGGAGAGCGTCTCCCCCCAGGCCACGACGTGCACATTCTCACCGTCCACGAACGGCGTGGCAGATGCCGCCTCCCCGAACGCGAAGGTCGTCAGCAAGGCCGTCAGGAGCAATCCCACCCAAGCCAGTTTCCTCATGCGTCCCTTCCTTCATCCCCGACTCAACTCGATTATATCCCGGCAACCGTCGCCTCGTCAACCTTCCGAAACCACTCTTTCTGTGATATACTGATGTCGCTGGCAGCCTTCCTCGCCTTTTTCAAAGAGAGGAGGGGCGATGGGCGCTATCGATTATTTCATTCCGGGCGAGGAGACCACCTCCTTGGCGCCGCTAGGGCGCTATGCTCCCCCCCCCCTTGCTAACGTGGTGGTCTCCTACATGGAGGCGTACACCCGGCGCGGCGCTCGGGTGGTGGACCCCTTCTGTCGCAGCGACGTCACCGCCCGCCAAGCCCTTCAAGCCGGCAGGCAGTACCTGGCCACCACCTTCAATCCGGTGCAGATGCTCGCCGTGCGGGAAGCATTGAACCTGCCATCCGCATCTTCCCTCAAGGTGGCCGTCGCTCGGCTGGGGGACCTCCCAAAGTCGGGCAAGCCTCTTCGGAAACACCTGCGAAGCCTCTACGCCAGTAGCTGCCCGAATTGCGCCGCCTCGATCACGGCCGACTATTTCCTGTGGGACCGGGTGGAGGACCGCCCCACCCACAAGGGTTACAGATGTCCAACTTGTGGGGGCGGCGGGGAGGCCCCAGTGGACGAGGCCGACCTCCAGATCCTGGACCAGATGGAAGCCAGAGGGCTATATTACTGGCATCTGATGGAACGCATGGATCCCCCTGAGGGGGAACGAAAGACGGCCGAGCGGCTCCTGAACCTGTACACTCCCCGCAACCTGCAGGCGCTGGTGACTCTGAGCATGAAGATCGAAGGGGAGTTTGACGACTCCCCCGCTCAGGAGACCCTTCGATGGATCCTCCTCCACTGCCTGGATGCAGGGAGCAAACTCAACGCGCCCGATGGAGAACGCCGGCCACCCACCAGGCTTCTGCCGCCGCGGCGATTCGTGGAAGTCAACGTCTGGAAGATATTCGAGGACCAGGCGCGGAAGGCGGAGCGCTGGACAGCCCTGCCCGCGCCCAAGCTGGCAGATAATCTCGAACTCTTCCTGGAGTCACCCCTCCCACCTCTTCCGGGATCGCACGGCCGAGAAAGCGAGTCGTCTGAAGCATGGGTCGGCCAGCTCTCCGCCAGCGATCTTGCACAAGCCCTTCCCGCCGAGTCCATCGAGACAATCCTGGCGGTGCCTCCCGACTGGTCGCCCACCTTCTGGTCCCTCTCCTACCTGTGGGCAGCCTGGTTATGGGGAAGGGAGAGAGCGGCTCCCCTTCGTCCTTTGCTGGGCCGCCGCAGCGACGATTGGACCAGTTACCTCCGGGGGCTTCGACAGGCTCTGATCGCTCTCCACTCCTCTCTGAGCCCTCAAGGGCGGCTGATCTTTCTCGTTTCCACCCGACACGAAACCCAGGCGGAGGCACTGCTCCTCGCCTCTGACGCGGCGGGGTTTCGGCTGGAGAGGCTGCTCTTCTGCCCTCAGGTGGGGCCGCGGAACGAAGGGTCCTACCAGATGACCTTTCAGCGGAGCGAGCCGGCTCCCCAGAGGCCCTCAGCGGAAGATCATTTGAGGGAAGAAGCCCTGATCGCCGCAGAGGACGTCATCAATCTTCGAGGGGAGCCACTGCCCCCGCATTGGCTGAGGGTCGCCATCTACAGCCGCCTGGCGTCGAAAGGGCTCCTGGGGCAGATGCCGGGAAACCGTACCGACCCCCTGGGCTGGGTCAGGGAACAGGTTGAGCTAGCCCTCAGAAAGGGGCTGGAGACGACCCTGGCCCGATGGGGAGATCCCGCCGACGAGAAAGCCCCTCTCCTCTGGTGGCTGAGCGCGCCGTCCTCGTCCAGCCCACCGATAAGCGATCAGGTGGAGAAGGCCACCCGGGATATCCTGGGGGCGTCATCCTCCCTGACCCAAGCCGCGCTGAACATGGCCATCTATCCCCTTTTCCCCGGGCTTCTCACCCCCGAGCCGGCGTTGATCCACGCGTGTCTGATCTCCCACGGACACCAGGTCGCTCCCGGCCGATGGACGCTGCGCGATGAGAACCGAGAGCCCCGGGTCCAAGCGGAGAGGCAACGCGCCCTGGCCAACCTGATGCTGGTCGGGCAGGCTTTAGGATTCGAGGTCTGGCTCGCCCCAGCCCTGTGGGGCGAAAAGGATGGAGAGAGACCATTATCCCTCTTGTTGCGAGAGGAGGACAGACTGTGGAACCCTCGACCCCCGCGTCCCTTCGATGTCCTGTGGCGCGAAGGAGATGAGGCCACCCACGCTTTCGTGGTGACCTGGGAGGCTCGGATCGCCGGACTGATGTTAGTCGGCCCCGAAAAGAGTTCCATGAGATGCTATCTGGCCCTGCCTGGACGCCGAGCCTCGTTGGCACAGTTCAAGCTTCAACGCATTCCGCCCCCGCCCGATTGGAGCTGGTCCTTCGTGCAGTGGGAAGCCTTGGAGCAACTGATCGCTAGAGAAGCCCTGACCCTGGAGGATTGGCGTTCCGTCGAGGGATTGGACTTCGACCAAAAGGGGGGGGAGGACCAGCCGAGGCTCTTCGAGGTCGGATCCTAGGGCCGAGCGTCTCCATGCCTTGGTCGCTGGAGGACATGCATGGTAGAATAGGAACCACCCGAGCCGATAGACCCCGGACGGGTGTCACGAAAGGAGACCAAAGATCCCCATGCCATTGAAGTTCGAGGAGCTCCCGCCGGAGAAACTTCGAAGAGCCAGCGACCCAGAAGAGTACGCTTTCGAGTCCATGGCTGAGCTGCCCGAGTTGGATGAGATCATCGGGCAGGAACGAGCTACACAGGCCATCGAATTCGGCATCGGCATCCCCTCCTACGGGTATAATATCTTCGCCCTCGGCCCAACGCGTTCCGGGAAGACTACCACCATCAAGAACTTCTTGGAAAAGCGGGCTAGAAGCAAACCGGGCCCCAATGATTGGTGTTACGTGAACAACTTCGAAGACACCTATCAGCCCGAAGCGATCTGCCTCCCTCCAGGGGGGGCGATCACCTTCAGCAGGGAGATGGACAAGCTCCTGGATAACCTGAAGGAGGAGATCCCTCAAGCTTTCGAGGGTGAAGAATATCGCCAACTCCGCACCAAGCTGGCCCGGGAGTTGGACGATGCTCGGACCGACGAGTTCAAGAGATTGGAGGCCTTCGTCAACGAGCGCGGGTTCGCGCTTCTTAAAACTCCCGCCGGGCTCATCATCGCGCCGGTGGTGGAAGGCCAGGTTCTCAATCCGGAGCAATATGAGGAACTGGACGCAGCCAAGAAGGAGGAGTTCGAGCAGCACCGCTCCATGCTTCAGGAGAAACTGGAACACACCATGCGTCGCGTGAGAGAGATCGAAAGGGAGGCCAAGGAGAAGCTGGAGGAGCTGGAACGAAATACCATATCCTTCGCCATCGGCCACTTTTTCGATGATCTCATCGAAAAACACTCCGATAACGAGGATGTGCTCCGCTTCCTGGAGGCCGCACGCAAGGATGTGATCAAGCACCGCGAGTTCTTCAAGAGAGCTCAAGCCACCGACGAGGAAACCGTCCCCGGCGCCCTGGGAGCAGCTCTTTTAGGACGAGCGAAATCCCCCCTGGAGAGATATCGGGTCAACGTTATCGTGGACAACTCCAGCCTCGAGGGCGCACCCGTGGTGATGGAGACCAACCCCACCTATCACAATATCCTGGGCCGCATCGAACACAAGGCGGAGTTCGGAGCTCTGGTCACCGATTTCAGCATGATCAAAACCGGCGCGCTCCACCGAGCCAACGGCGGCTATCTCGTGCTGGATGTAAAGGCGCTCCTATCCAAGCCCTTCGCATGGGAGGCGCTGAAACGGGCTCTGAGGACGAAAGAGATCAGGATCGAGGAGCTCGGCCAGCAGTACAGCACCGTGTCCTTCGTTGGCCTGGCCCCAGAGCCAATCCCCCTGGATACCAAGGTGGTTCTCATCGGAGACGCTTTCACCTATTACCTGCTTTACGCATACGATGAGGAGTTCCAGAAGCTGTTCAAGGTCCGAGCCGACTTCGGCGGAGACATGGACCGCAGCAGAGAAAACGTGGAGAAATATGCCCTGTTCATCCACGCCCGCTGCAAAGAGGAAAGCTTAAAAGAGTGCAACCTCAGCGCCGTAGCTCGGGTGGTGGAATACGGCTCCCGGCTGGCATCCGATCAACGGAAGCTTACCACCCGTCTCGCCGACATCGCCGACCTCATCCGGGAGGCTAACTACTGGGCGGATCAGAATGGCAATCAAAAGGTTGCCAGAGAGGACGTCCAGAAGGCCATAGACGAAAGGATCTACCGCTCCAGCCGGGTGGAAGAGCGCATCCAGGAGGAGATCGAGAGGGGAACCCTCCTGGTGGATACCGAGGGAATGGTGGTGGGGCAGGTCAATGGCTTGGCAGTGATGTCGGTGGGAGACTACACGTTCGGAAAGCCTTCGCGCATCACCGCCAGGACCTTCCTGGGCCGAGCGGGGGTAGTTAACATCGAACGGGAAGCCAATATGAGCGGTCGGATCCACGACAAGGGGGTGCTGATACTCTCAGGATATCTGGGCGGGAAGTATGCCCAGGATAAGCCGCTGAGCCTCTCCGCCAGCCTGACCTTCGAGCAGCTCTATGAGGGTGTGGAGGGAGATAGCGCCGCCTCCACGGAGCTCTACGCCCTGCTCTCCAGCCTGTCGGGGTTGCCCATCCGTCAGGACTTGGCCGTGACCGGCTCGGTCAATCAGCGCGGCGAGATCCAACCCATCGGGGGCGTGAACCAGAAGATCGAGGGCTTCTTCGACGTCTGCAAGGCGAGAGGCCTCACCGGCGATCAGGGGGTGATCATGCCAGCCCGCAATGTGGAGGATCTGATGCTCCGGGAGGATGTGATCGGGGCGGTCCGAGAGGGGAAGTTCCATGTCCATCCCATCCATTCGATAGACGAGGGCATCTCCATTCTGACCGGGGCGGAAGCCGGCGAGCACGACGAGGAGGAAAAGTATCCCCCAGGATCGGTGAATTTCCTGGTGGACAAGCGCCTGCACGAGATGGCCCTACGCCTCAGGGAGTTTGGAAAGCCGCCGGCCGAGAAGGAATCCAAGGAGGAGGCCACAGAGGAGCCGACAGGAGAGCCTCCCAAGGGTCCGCCTGGCTGACGCGGACTTCGTTTGCCACCGGAGGGGTGCGAGTTTTCCCCCGCTTTTATCGATCAAGAAAGCAGAGCCTTGCCGAGAGAGGCGCGGTTGCCGCCCCTTAAGGGCCAAGATACAATGCCCCCAATGTCGTTCCCGTTGAGCCTCAGCGGAGATGGGGAAAGGCCTTGAGCCGCCCCGTCTTCACCTCTACCCGCATCGCCAAGGCTGCCGGAATCCTCATGCTGGGCAACGTAGCCAGCCGCCTCCTGGGGGTTTTCCGGGAGCAGGTAATCGCCGCCCTCTTCGGGGCCAGCGGCCTGACGGACGCCTTCGTAGCTGCCTCCACAGTTCCCACCACCATCTACGATCTTCTCATCGGGGGGGCTATCAGCGCGGCCCTCATCCCGGTCTTCAGCGACTACGCCGACGAGGACCCGAAGGAATTAGCACGGGTGGCCAGTATCATCATCAGCCTGGCCACCCTGGCGCTCCTCGCGGTCACCGCCGCCATGGCGTTCCTGGCCCCGCAACTGGTGGCCATCCTCGGCGCCGGCTTCGCCCCCCAAGTGCGGGCCCAGGCTATCTCCCTGGTGCGCCTGATCCTGCCCTCGATCCTCTTCATGGGTCTATCGGGGGTGCTAACCGCCATCCTGTACTCCCGCCAGCGGTTCGCCCTCCCGGCCTTCTCCGTGGCCGTCTACAACGTCGGCATCATCGCGGTGGCCCTCCTGTTCTCGGACCGGATAGGCATCACCAGCCTGGTGATCGGGACCCTGGTGGGCGCGCTGCTTCAGGTGATCCTTCAGCTTCCCGGCCTCCGCCCGCTGCGCCTCACATTCTCCCTGGATCTCTCCCATCCGGCCGTTCGACGCATCATCCGGCTATACCTGCCCGTAGCACTGGGACTCTTGGTCACCGTAGTCGGTGTCTTCATCGATCGAAACCTGGCCTCTCGCACCGGCGTGGGCAGCATGGCCGCCATGCGATTCGCCACCCTGCTCATCCAGTTTCCCATCGGGCTGGTAGCCACCGCCATCTCCTTCGCCCTGCTGCCCACCCTGTCCCGCTACGCCACCATGGCAGAGGAGGGCTCCCATCCCGAAGCCCTGAGCCTATACAAACGCACCCTGACCCTGGGCATCAAGATGGCACTCCTGGCCATGTTGCCGGCCACCGTGGGCCTGGTGGTGCTGCGGATGCCGATAGTTCAACTCCTCTATCAGCGCGGCCTGTTCGACGCCAACGCCGCGGAATTAACCTCGCTCGCGTTCTTGTTCTACTCCCCCCAGCTCCCCTTCGTGGCCCTGGATCAGATCCTGATCTTCGCCTTCTACGCCCGCAAGAACACCATCGTCCCAGTTCTGGTAGGGGTGCTGAGCGTAGGAGCCTATCTGGTCACCGCTCTATCTCTCATCGAGCCACTGGGGATGCCGGGCCTGTGCCTGGCCAACGCCGTGCAGAACAGCCTGCATGGCGTAGTCCTCCTGGCGATACTGTGGCGCATCCTAGGGGGTCTCAGAGGATACGGGGTAGGTTGGCTGATGGTCAAGGCGGCAACAGCATCGATCATCATGGGAGGAGTCATCTACTGGCTGACGATGCTGCTGCCGGACTCCTCCACGGGGCTCGGATATACGGCGATCACCCTCGCGGCGGTGGGTGGCGTTGGCATCGCCTCCTATGCGGCTCTCCTGTTTCTCCTTCGGGTTGACGAATTGACGGAGATTACAGTATATTTGCGGGAGTGGCTGGCCCGACCCAAGGGCCACCGGCCACAATAGGCCCGAATCCATAATGCAAGTATCCCGTTACCACCGGCTCACCATCCCAGGAAAGGAGCGTTCATGTTACGACTCGGACTAGACGTAGGAGGTACCTTCACCGACTTGGTGTGCATCGACGACGAGGGCTGTATCTCCATCGCTAAGACGCCTTCCATTCCCAAAAACATCGCCGCCGGCGTCCTCCAGGGGCTTCACAAGCTTGGCATCGACTTGGCAGCGCTCGACTTCTTCAGTCACGGCACGACGGTGGCCACCAACGCCGTCATCGAGCGCACAGGAGCGCGAGCTGCCCTGCTGACCACCGAGGGCTTTCGGGACGTACTGGAGATCCAGCGAGGCAACCGAAGGGACTCCTATGACCTGCGGGCCTACAAGCCTCCGGCCCTCATCCCTCGCGATATGCGATTCGAGGTGGCCGAGCGGCTGGACTGGCGAGGCGAAGTGATTCGACCCCTGGACAAGGCAGCCCTGGAAGCCACCTTGGAGGAGATCAAAGCCACAAACCCCGAAGCCCTCGCGGTGGTGTTGCTCCACTCATATACCAACCCCAACCACGAGCGCCAGGTGGCGGAACTCATCGAAGCCCACTTCCCGGAGGGGATCCACGTATCGCTTTCCTCGGACATAATCCCGGAGCACAGAGAGTACGAGCGAAGCTCCACCACGGTCATCAACGCCTACCTGGGGCCTATCATCGACCGATACCTGGGCGACCTGGTAGCCTCCCTGGCCGCGGAGGGTTTCAGCCGCAACCTGATGATCATGCAATCCAACGGCGGCCTGACGCCAGCCTCGGTAGCGCGGCGCGAAGCGGCTCGCACGCTTCTATCGGGCCCGGCCGCGGGGGTGATAGCCACAGCCTACGTGGCTCGGACTGCCGGTTTGGAGAACGCCATCTCCCTGGACATGGGCGGGACCAGCTGTGACGTGGGCCTCGTCCATCGAGGCCGCCCCAATATCACCACCGAGACCGAGCTCGAGTTCTCCCTGCCCTTGCGCCTGCCCACCATCGACGTCCACACCATCGGCGCCGGAGGAGGCAGCATGGCCTGGGTGGACGAAGGAGGCATCCTCCGGGTTGGCCCCCAAAGCGCCGGCGCCGATCCCGGCCCCGCCTGTTACGGGCAAGGCGGTCACGAGCCCACCGTCACCGACGCTCACTTGGCGCTGGGCCGTTTGGCCTCGGACGTCCCGCTGGGCGGCGAGGTTCGCTTAGATCCGGATCGCGCCTTGAAAGCCCTCCAGGAGCTGGGGCTGACCCTGGGCATGAGTCCCGTCGACGTGGCCAAGGGCATCGATGAGATCGTGAACGCACACATGATTGAGGCCATCAAGCTCATCTCCGTCCGTCGCGGATACGACCTGAGAGACTTCGCCCTGGTCGCCTTCGGAGGGGCAGGGCCTCTCCATGCAGGGATCCTCGCCCGGGAGCTATCCATCCCGGCGGTCATCGTTCCACGCTCGCCGGGCCTGTTCTCAGCCTTCGGGCTGCTGGTGGCCGACGTTCAACACGATTACATGCGCGGCCTTATCTCCCCCACCGACGACATCGATTGGGAGGAGGCAGAACGAATCTACCAGGAGATGGAGGAACGAGGCCGGGCTCAATTGACCTCGGATGGGATCGAGACCACGAAGTGGGATTTCCAGCGGTTGATGGATCTGCGCTATGCGGGCCAGAACTATGAAATCACCGTGGAGGTAGCCAATGCGCCGATATCCCCCCGGATCATGGCCAAGGCCGTGGAACGCTTCTGCGCCGAGCACGAGCGCCTGAGGGGCCATCGGTTCGAGGATGCACCCACCCAGGTGACCAGCCTGCGGGTGAGCGCCCGAGGTCGGGTTCCCAAGCCACCCCTCACTCCACTGTCCGAGAACGAGCGGGTGGAGCCACCGGTTCCCCGCACCAAGCGCTCAGTACACTTCAAAGACCCCTATGGAGCCCTGGAAACCGATATCTATCGTCGCGAAGCTCTCCTGCCAGCGGATATCCTCAAGGGCCCAGCTGTCGTAGAGGAGATGGATTCCACCACCGTGATCTATCCCGACCAGGAGGGCGAACTGGACCCATACGGCAACATCATCATTCGAGAGAGGGGATCATGATGGCTAAAGGTCGATCGTTAGCGACCGATCCTATCACCTTCGAGGTGCTGCGCAACGCTTTCACCTCCATCGGGAACGAGATGGGAATGGTCCTGGAGAAGTCAGCCTACTCCGTCGTCGTCTCCGAAGGGATGGATTTCGGCACCGGCCTGTATACGGCGGACGGCGACATGATCGCCCAGGGGGAGGCGGGCATCGCCGGCCACGTCGCCGCTATGCAGTTCGCCGTCAAGTCGGTGATCGAATGGTACGGGAAGGACGACTTCCAGCCAGGGGATGCCGTCATCGCCAACTGCCCCTTCCTCACCGCCACCCATCTCATGGATGTGGTGATAGTCACCCCCTTCTTCTACGCTGGGGCGCTCTTCGGCTTCCTGGGCGCGACCGCTCACTGGCCCGACATCGGCGGCATGAACCCAGGGGGGTTCTCCGCCGACGCCACCGAGATCTACCAGGAAGGGCTGCGCATAGTCCCCGTGAAGCTGTACAGCGCGGGCAAGCCCGTCCGAGATGTCCACTCGCTGATCCTAGAGAACATTCGCGTACCCGACGAGCGGCTGGGGGACATCCGGGCGCAGCTCGGCGCGTGCCGCACCGGCGAGCTGCGCTGGACGGAGCTTCTGGACAAATACGGGACGGACGTGGTCAGTAACTGCATCCGCGAGCTCCAGGACTACTCCGAGCACCTCCTTCGCGAGGAGATCCGCAAGCTCCCCCGGGGTAGCTACACTTTCGAGGACTGGATCGACACCGACGGCACGAGCACCGAGTCATTCAAGGTGAAAGCGACCGTGACCGTGGAGGACGGCGACCTGTACGTGGACTTCGCCGGCTCCTCTCCTGCGGCGAAGGGGCCGGTCAACCTGCCGCCCAACGCCGTGTACTCCTCCCTCTTCGTAGCGGTGAAGGCCATGTATCCCGATATCCCCGCCAACGCGGGATGCTTCCGCCCCCTGCACATCAAGACCCCCGAGAAAAGCATCGTCAACCCCCCGTTTCCTTGCCCCGTCTCCGGGGCCTCCGAGCTATATTGCCGCGTGCCCGACGTATTCCTGGGCGCCATGGCCCAGGCCGTCCCCGAGAAAGTGGTGGCAGCCAGCTACGGGTCCTTCAACAACTTCGTGATGGGCGGATGGGACCCCATCCGAGAGCACAACTTCGTCCTCTACATCTGGGGCGAAGGAGGTTGGGGAGCCCTACACGACCAGGACGGCACCAACGCGGTCATAGACTTGATCGCAAACGGCAAGAACGAGCCGGTGGAGTCCCTGGAGGCCCGCTATCCCATCCGCATCGAGCGCTACAGCCTGAGACCGGACTCGGAGGGGCCGGGGCGGTTTCGGGGAGGCCTGGGCATCGAGCGGGAGATTGTAGTGGTGGCGGGCGAGTTCAATTGCTTCGTAGCGGGGGATCGCGCCTGGCACATGCCCTACGGCCTCTGCGGAGGCGAGGAGGCTGAGGGAAACGAGGTCACCCTTAACCCGGGGAGACCCGGCGAGCGACTGCTCAGCCCCCGCACCTCGCGCATCCCGGTCAAAGAGGGCGACCTGATCCTCTATCGCCAGCCCGGTGGAGGAGGTTATGGAAGCCCTCTGGAACGGGAGGCGAGCAGCGTGGAGGAGGATATCCGGCTGGGCTATGTCAGTATCGAGCGCGCCCGCGAGCGCTACGGCGTGGTCATCGACAAGGCCACAGGGAAGGCTGATCTGGAGGCTACGCAGCTACAAAGAAAGGAGCTGGCATCTGCATAAGCGACCTGCAGTCCGCGACGCGGGCTTCCTCCTCCAAGGCGCACTCCCAAACCGTGTCTGGCCCGACGTCGGTTCATAACAGGTTCTTGCCTGCGCGTAGGCTCACTGGGCTATCGCCTGATCACCTGGGAACGAGGTCTTGGCGCAGAACACAGAGGTATTGACAGTGCTATGATCCTAGTGTATAATTCAGCTAATCCAGTTAGCTGGAGGCGGATGGCCCGTGTAGGGCCAGCGTGAAAAAGTCAGGCTTGCGCCTGGCTTTTTCATTTATTCTAAGAAAATCTTGCCATACCCCTCCACTTTCCCGTCTCCGTAGCGATGGTTGTATTTCGCCTCAACACAACGGCGGATTTCGTCGCCAAAAATGCCTTTTGGTGTGCCGATTCTCCCGTGCTCCATGAGAAGCCCCTGTTTGCAAGGGTAAGCCAGCAGATCAGCAAGTTGCAGTCCAGCGACGTTGGCCTTTTTCGGTTTCAGCTTCATCTCCTTGCTGGTCAGACTTCTTTGAAAGAAGTCTACATTTCTGAACCGAGTACCTTTCTGGTATACTTGCTGATAGGTGGCCTCGAGCTCCCTGTTCTCTCTACCGCCTCGACTCTCCGCCATTACGTCGCCCTCGGCATTGAATCGATTCAAGAAGCCGCAGTAGCGCTCCATGAGAACTGCTAGACAGTAGTTGTAAGGGTGATGGGCTGCGGCGCCGTAGCGATTGATGTGGCTCATCTTGTCTATGACGACGGTAATGATGAGGTAATCGTGTTCGTCTAGGGACTTCAGCAGGTCCTTGTTGAACGCCTCCTCCCTTGCCAGATCCCGCAGACGCCAGAAGGGGCCTCTCTTGTTAATGATGTCCGTGCGATGCAGAATCACTGGTTCATCGGGACTATGAGGAAAGTGCCTCTGCTTGAGCGCTTCCAGAGCTGGCTGGAATCGAGTGCGGTACGTTTCAGCCTCTATCAAACAGGCTGTGAGTCCCAGATAGCGCTTAGAACTGTCCCCGAGCTGTTTGTAGCTGTGATCACCCGATTCATCGATGTACAGCCGGTATCGCCTCACGATCATCCCTTTCAGCGGGATTCAATGACGTGTTCCTTAGCAAACCCTCGCGTAACCCATTGTACATAAGAATGAGGGGTTAATGGGGCCAGACGAGAGGGGAAAGGATTAGAGGATTCTCGCGGGCCACGTTCAGCCAACTAGCCCGCTTGAGCCGCTAATCAGGTGTTTTCGCTCATCGTCACAAAGCACGGCCGGCCCCCGTCTCGATAGCCCACCGCGACGCGGCCTGCCTCCCCCAAGGTGCATTCCATGTGCAAGGGCTCGTTCAGGCCGAACAGGGGGTTGAAGGCCCTGCCGAAGAGGAACCCAGGGTGGTTCGGGCCTACCGACAGCCAGACCGCATCGATCACGTGGCCGCACGGCAGTGGGACCTTGAGCTCCTGGCGCTGCAACTCCATTGTTGCCATCCACCTCCTCGTGGCCCAGAGCGGCTCGCCATCGAGCGCCTGGCCTGTTCACATCTCCGTGCCATCCTGGCATACCCTAATCAAGGCCGCATCAAAAACGTCGACGGGAGCCTTCCTGCGAAGGATCTGCAAAACGGATAAGGATACACGACCCGATACCTTCCGGGTCCCGACGGCACCACCTTCCACGAAAGTCAACGGTCCAGGTATTCCGCCTCGGTCACCAGCATCCTCCGAGTCTTAATGTACCAATCGGATACGCTGTAGAAGCGGCCTCCGCTGTCGATCATAGGCCCCACCTGGACGCCCTGCACCCGGGAGTCCACCGCATAGTTGTAGATAGGATAGAAAAGCAGCAACGCCGGCACCTCCTCGGCGAAGATCTGCTGGAACTGGAGATATATCTCCTCCCTCTCCTCCCGATCGTGGACCCTGCGGCCTTCCTCCAATAGCCGGTCCACCTCACCATTGGCGTAGCCGCAGTAATTCTGGCCCTCGACGCCGGTCTGACTGGAATGCCACAGCGGGAATGGGTCAGGGTCGCCCGGCAGGTTGCTCCAGCCGAAGAGAACGGCGTCGAAACGGCGCGGCTTCAGGAAATCCCGCACCAGCGTCGAGATATTCGTGGTTTGCGGCAGGACATTCACGCCGACATCCTCCCAGCTCTCCACGATCGCCTCCAGAATCCGCACCCGAACCTCATCGTCGTTAGTCAGCAGAGAGAGGCGAAGCGGCTCCCCATCCTTCTCTCGAACCCCATCGCCGTCCTCGTCTCTCCACCCCGCCTCGTCCAGCAGAGCCCTGGACCGGTCGGGGTCGTAGGTGCTGTGGCGAACGCCTGAATCGTAGGCCCAGGAAAAGGGCATGATGGGGCTATCGGCCACGACGCCTTGCCCTCCCAATAAGTCATCCACCATATTCTGCCGATCCAACGCCAGCAGAAGCGCCTGGCGAACCAGCACATCCTCGAGGATGGGATTTGTCAGGTTAAGGAAGACGAGGGTGTAGCCGGACAGAGGAGCCGAGTGGAGATCCAGGGTCTCATCCTCCCGCACCAGGTCCAAGTCATTGACCAGAACGCGGCCGATGCCCATGACCTCCTTGCGCTGGTAGGCTCCGAAGACCGCCTGATAGTCAGGATAGAATTTGAACTCGATCCGATCCAGGTTGGGGCGCCCCCTGTAGAAACTGGAGTTGGCCTCCAGAATCACGTGCTCACTGGTGGCCTCTTCCACCCGAAACTGGCCTGTCCCCACCGGTGTCGAGTTGAAGTCATGCTCAGGCAAACCCTCGGCCGACACCGTCGCCAACACGTGAAAGGGCAGAAGGCCCACCGTGGTGCCGTCCAGGAAAGGGGCGTAAGGCGCTTCCAGGATGAAGCTGATGGTATAGTTGTCCACCTTCTCCGCCCTGACGTTGCGCCACAGCTCGGCCAGACCAGGAGGCAAGGCGTAGTCGGGATCCTGCATGGCCTGCACGGTGAACACTACATCGTTGGCCGTCACCGGGACCCCATCGTGCCAGCGCGCATCCCTCCGAAGATAGAAAGTGTAGGTCAGCCCATCATCGGAGATCTTCCAACTGCGGGCCAAGTCCGGCACGACCCGTCCGCCGGCATCGTTGCGGGTAAGGCCGGAGAAGACAAGCTGGCAAAGGTCGATGTCCACATCGTTGTACTGGCAGAGCACGGGGTTTATGTAGCGAAAGGTGCCAGCGACCCCCTCCACATAAGTGCCCCCGCGGTCCGGAACCACGCGGGTGGTGAGGGTCAAGGAGAGATAACCCAACACGGCGGCCAGGAGCACCAGCCCCACCAGGGCGATGAAGGCTTGCCAGCGAATAAGCCGAGCCAAGGGCGCCCCTTAGCGCTAGGAACCTGAGGAGAAGACGACCACTACGAGGGAGAACACCAGGAAGGTCACCGACAGCCCCACCGTGACTTGGAACAGGGTTTTCTCCATCCCTCGACGAGTCTTGTAGATGGCGCTGTCACTGCCGCCAAAAATGCCTCCCATGCTGCTCCCCTGAGCCTGCAGGAGGAGGAGGACTATCATTACGCCGGACAGAATCAATTGTATGATGTAAAGATAAGCGCTCAAAGTTTCCGTACCTCCATCGGATGGGCCAACATTATACCACCTGGAGCGCAGAGATACAAGCCCCCGGGGATCAATCCTCTTGGATCTGAACGAAGTCCACCGCCACGGCCAGCGTACGAGTGTCGCTGTTGCTCCCCACATGAAGGTAGACGCTCCCCGGACCAGCCTCCTCGGCGGCTGTTCCTGGGGCCGCCCCCTTGACACCTATGATGGCGTGGGCTTGATCCGTGGTGCCGCGCAGATCGTGGGTCGCACCGATGGAAGCCAAGGCCGCCACCGCTTCGGCGGTCAGGTGATGGGCTCCTCCCTCCCTCAAGGCCACAACCACTATGGCCCCACGGGGCAACCCCTCGATGAAAGCGGCCATGTCCTTGGATTCGTGTTCATTGGCGTAGGTGTCGAAGCCCCGCACGTCCACCACATCCCCGCTGGAGGGATCCACGGCGGCGATGTTGTAGCCGCGCCGCTCCCATGAGATATCCTCCTCCCCGATGGTGATCCGCGCCGAGTCCATCGCGCTTTGAACGGTGATATCGACGGGAGACCAGACGCCCGTGGTCCCCACGGCGAAGTCACCCGGCAGCACGTCGTGGGGCGACGCCAGATAGCCGAACTCCAGCGTCAACTCGTTGAGGCCAGGCCGCAGCGCCGAGACGGGCACAGGGGCAGAGTAAGGCGCCCAGGTGGCCACCATGGGGAAGGGTCCCGCGGCCCACTCGCCATTGACCCGAAGGGTCAAGGTCTGGGTGGGGGCCTGGTCGTACGAGAAGGGAAGAGCTCCCACGGTGATGACGCTACCCTTGCCATCTCGCAAGTGCGCGTCCCGCAGCGGGAAGAAAACCCTCGCCGCCTGAGCTATGGCCCAGTTGGAGGTCGCCCCCGCCACCTCCTCCTCGCGGCTCCATCCCTCGCCTCGATACATCAGCGTGGCAGGATCCCCGAAATCGATGGAGAGCTCATCCTCGGGCTCAGGTTGAATCGTTCTGTACGCGACCAGGTCGTCGCTCCGATGGATGAGCTCCAAAGGGAGGACTTCCTCCAGGTAGGCCAGGGTGCGGTCCCTGGTATCGGCGTAAGGAAGGCGCCCAGGAACCACGGGGTGCACCACCAGGTATCTGATGTCATACAGGTAGAGAAGCTCCGGCGCCATGGCTATATCTTGGGCCTTGCGAGCATCGTCTACGTCCCGATAGAACTCCAAGTCCATTATGGACTGAAAGAGAGGAACCTGCCGAAAGTAGTCGAACTTGAACGGCGGGTTTCGGGAGATGTTGCCGCCCAACATGCGTTTATGATGAGCCGTTTGATATAATTGCAACTGGGTGCGCTCAGCGCCCTGGGTGCCAAAGCTGTTCCGCCATCCTAAAGGCAGCTGGAGGATAGTGTAATCCTCCGCATCCCTTCCCAGCTCCCGGTAAAAGGAGGGGATGGTGGCATCGGTCAAGGGCAGCGGGATGGAGATGGCCTCGATCAGCATCACGAGACACACGACCGCCGCCGCGGCCGCGGCCCACGTCCGGCCCTTAAATCGAGAGAGGAGATAGGCCAGCGCGTAGCCCGCCAGCACAGCCAGGGCCAGCATCATGATAAGGCTGAACCGATTGGGAACTCGGTTTATTTTGATGACCGGCAGGTAGTGAAGCAGAATGAACGGCATGGGGAAGTTGACCACCAACCCATCGAAATCGAACGAGGGTCTGCCATTGATGTGCAACAGGGGACCCAGACAGAAGATAGCTGACACCAGGACGGTAGCCCACCAGACCCACAATCGCCGGCCATACTTGACGGAGGCGAAGAGGGCCAGCAGGGCCAGAACGAAGCCGACATACACGGTGTGCACATCGGTGAACCGGCCGCTCCCTTGGGCCACCGCCACGAGCTCCTCCTTCCATCCGACTCCCCACAGGGAATGCAGGGCGGTGGGAGCGAAGAAGCCCATCAGGTCCACCAGCAGGCTCTCCGAATGGCCCCATCCGGGGAGGGCGAAATCGGTCCCCGCCATCTCCCGCAAGATGTTGTACAGCACAGGAGCGTAACTGATCAGAGCCACGCCCACCAGAACGCCGACGCGCCCCAGAAATGCCCCTCGGAGAATCACCCGGCGCCCGGCGAAAAACAAGTAGAGGACGGTGAATAACGCCAGGAAGACTCCCAGCGTCATCTCCGAAAGCAAACTGAAGGTGGCGAAAAGCCCTGCCAGGACGGGATCGCGCAGCCTCCGCCCCCGGACCGTGCGGATGAGAAACAAGATGTAGAAGGGCATCCAGTGGGAGCTCAGGAAGTTGTAATGCCCCAGAGAAGCATAAACGAAGCGGCTGGCGGTGAACGCGTAGGCCAGCCCGCCCACCAGGGCCGCCATGGTATACGCCCACGGTCGATCCGAGGTCCGTCGTTTGGCCCCCAGCAGGTAATGGATCAACAGGAAGGTCCCATAGGCGGCCAGCACGAAGGAACCGACGAAGAGCAGGTTGCTGGCGATCACCACGTCGAAGGCCAGCTGGAGCGGTAAACCCAAAAGGGTGTTGAAAAGGTTGTAGGTGTAGAGGACCAGACTTATCCCCACTGGGAAGAAGGTGTACGACGAATATAGCGGATTGGTTCCCAAGTCCAGCAGAGAGTACTTGAACCACCACAAGTTCCAGACGAAGGTGTACTCGTCGAAAGCCCAGATATCGGTGCCGGGAACGTGCGTGGCAAAGCGGCCCGCCAGCGGCCAGGTGAGGATCAATGTCGCCAAGAGGTACAGTACCAGGGCCCGCAGATGGACACTTCCCACCCCGCGACGCAACGCGTTCATGATAGCCTCCCAGCCTGGGCATCCTCGGCCAAAGCGGGGCACATCATAGCACAACGGGTTGGGAGATCACAAGCGAGGGCCTCAGCCCCACGAGCCCGAAGCCTTCAGCCTACACCAGGGAGCTACAAGATGCCGTGCTTCTTGAACGCCTCTTCGGTGCGGATAGCCGACGAAGACATCCCTCAGCTTCAAGGAATCCACCAACTAGAATTCCCCCTTACAGAGCTCCTCGGGCGGAAGGCCGCGCTCCCTCACCCCAGATACGAGTCCTGCTCGTGTCGAAGTTGTACCACCAGACTTTCGCCATCAAGATCCACGTCGGACATTGTAAGGGCCGTGCCGGCCGATACCGGACGCAGAACCCGCACATTTTCCGTAAGTCCCACGGGCACCAATCGCTCGTCCCTGGCTACGCTCGCCTTCTCCACCGTCCCTCGTACCGTGAATCCACCCAGCCCGTCCAGGATCTCCCCTGCCTCCAGGTCGCGCTTCGCCACGGCAATGGCCTCGGCGGCTGGGATCTCCGCGGGGCATAGGGATGCAACGCCTTCCAGCGCCGCCCAGGCGATGGCATGCGGGGTCTCGATCCCAGGCAGGTGGTAGTGACGGTAAAGGGTGTACGTTGGTCCTGGCCCCTGGCCCAGATACTCGAGGTCTCGGCGGATGCCCTGATGATCCGTTGTATACACCACAAACACCCCAGGGCCTACCGAGCGCCTGAAATCAGGCGTCCCTTCGGGTGTCAGGAACCCGACGGCGAAATCCACCACGCCCTCTTCAGACAGAAGCCCTCCCTGATGCTTCAGGCGGAAAACCTCATTGAGCTCGTCCGCCGTGACCTGGGGTGCGTGACCTCCCCGGCGATCTGGCGGCATGCCCAGAGCATTCCCCAGGCAAGTGAGCTCCATGTAGGTCTTCGTCCCATCGCGAAAGGTGGTGTAGATGTGAGGAGAGAGCCCCATGCGGGCCGCTTCCTCACCGAGGGTGTCAGGAGTGGCCTCAGGGATGATCGGGCTGAGCCCATGGCCCTTTCCTGCGCAAACGACGCGAAAGCCCAGGGAGCGCACGAACTCCACAAGCTGCATCGCGGCTCCCGGCTCGTCCCCCGAGTCCAGCGTATAGATCACCCCCGCCTCGGCTGCCTTCCGTCGCAAGAGCGCCCCCACGGTCGCGTCGAGCTCCACATTCATGGTCAGGAGCCCCCGTTTCTCGGCGAAAGCGGCCAGGGCAACGCTCGCGCCCACTTCCGGCAGGCCCGTGGCATCCACTACCAGGTCTACGGGAGCCGCGACCGCCACCTCGAAATCGGGTGTGATCACCGGCACCGAGGCTCTCATCGCGGCGACCACCCGGTCCGCATCGTCCACCACGTCGGTCCTCTCCATCCCGTTCGCATGAAGCGCCGCTCTGGCTCTCTCTATCACTGGCTCCGCGATCACGGCCACCCGCATGCCCACCATCTGGCTCAGCTGGTTTACAATTGCGGTACCAATGCGACCGCATCCCACCAGGGCTATCTGGATGGGATGTCCTTCCGCCTCCCGAGCCACCAAACGCTCACTAAGCACGCTTATTACCTCCCTACCTGGATTTCGGGTAGCGCAGCATGACGGCTATCGCCGATCAAGAAGGCCGCTCGCAGTCAGCAGCCGGGGAAGGACAAGAGGGGGTCCATCCCCATCGTAGCCCTACAGGATTCCGTGTTTCTTGAACACTTCCTTGGTGCTGATGCCGGCGGCGTAGTCCACTCGGGCGCGGTCCTCGCCTGCGACCTTCTCCTCCGCGAGCTCCAGCACCTTCTCAGCCAGCTCCGAAGGCACCACTACTACCCCGTCGACGTCCCCAAAGACCAGGTCGCCTGGGCGAACCAGGACACCACCACAGGTTATGGGCTCATTGATCCGGATGACGTCGCATCGGCTCAGGGAATCGTAGGGATTGAATCCCTCCACAAAAACAGGGAACCCCAGTTCGATAATCTTGACTGCATCACGCGTATAGCCTTCCAACACAGCGCCCCGCGCTCCCCGCGCGATGGCCGCGTTGGAGAGAAGCTCTCCCCAGAATCCGCACACCGATCCCCCCGCGTTGCCGACGAAAACATCCCCAGGCTTCAAGGAATCCACCGCCTGGAACTCCCCCGAATAAGCCTCCTCAGGTGCCTCAGCCGCCGGGACTCCCTGAGCCGTCATGGCCCACCCGCACACCACCATATCCAGGACGATGGGGCGAATGTCTGGGGACATGCAGGTCTGGTGATGCCCCAGCTTATCCAGCGAGTCGGCTATCACCGCCGAATAAAGCTTCTCGTACCGCTTCAGAGTCTCCTCTCGTTTCACTCTCTGGGTAGACATAGAAACCTCCTCCATCTTTTGATTGGCTCCCCACGAAATGAGGGCTCCTCAAGTTCATCGGCTGCCACCACCGTCGGGCGTCAGCCGGAGACCAGCTCGAATTGCTCCACTTTATCGGGGCTCAGGGTCACCAAGGCGCCCCGCAAGACGCCCTCGGTGTAATCGCTGCCCGGGTTCAGGCACAGGGTGCGGCCTAGCTTGACGATGCCCTGTGACTTTGGCTCTATTTTACCCCAATCATCTCAAGATCAGCTCGCGAGCGAAGGGCGTGATCACCTCATAGCCATCGTCTGTGATCACCACCGTCTCGCTCAAACCAACCGTGTGCTTGCCGGGCGCCCGGATGTTCAGAGGCATGTGAAAGACCATGCCGGCCTCCAGCGGCCGGGGGTTCCCTCGGACCAAGCGCAACGGGGCATCGGCCCACGTCGGAGGGAACCCCACCCCCACCGAATATCCGTAGACCCCATGGTAGACCAGCCCCTCGCCCGCTATGGCGATTCCCTTCTGCCCGGCGGCCGCCGCCTCTTCCGCTTTGACGCCCGGCCTCAACATGCTCTGGACATCCTCCAAGCCGGTCAACGCCCCCCGAAAGATCTGTTTCACCTCGTCCGGGGGGTCTCCGATAAAAGCCACCCGAGTGAAGGGCGCACTATAACGCTGGATGCAGGCCCCTATCTCGATGAATACGATATCGCCCCACTTCAGCCCTTTCCGCTTGAACGTGGTGTGCACCGCGCCCGATCGGGCCCCGGTGGTGACGAAGGGAGCATAGCACATGTATTCGCTTCCCTCGGAGGTCATCGTCTCGTAGGCAACCGCGGCCACCTCATTGTCGGTCCCTCCGGCCCGCACGGCGTCCATGGCCGCTGTCATTCCCCTAACGGTGATCTCGCCAGCATGCCGGATATACCCAAGCTCGGCAGGGGACTTCACCGCCCTGGCCATCTCCACCAGCCCGGATTCATCTTCGAGCGTTGCCTTCGATAGAGCTTCCCTCAGCCGCTCGTAGACCGCAGGAGTCATGAAGTACGACGGAGTCTTACTCTCCAGCCCTATTCTCCCTCCATCCAACGCCCGCTCCTGCAACGCCCGAACGGTCGCAGCCACAGCGTCCCCGCCGGTAGGGTAAGTCGTCATCTCCTCGATCCAGGAGGTTAGAGGGACCCCCAGGGCTTCCGGCTCCCAAAGCACCAATGCGGGCTCGTCATCCCGAGACAGGATCAGACAACAGTAGTCCTCCTGGTTGGCCGTCTGATACCCTGTGAAGTAGAAAATGTTCGGCAGGCTGGTCAGGAGAAGCACATCCAAACCCCTCTCCTCCATGCTCTGCCGAACCCTTTCCAGCCGCGCACTGTATTCAGCTATCTCGAAAGGCAACTCCGGAGCCGAGCTCCTCATCGTCACACCCCCTATCATCCGAAGGTTTTCCAGCGCGCCCCGCTCAGAGGCGCTACGTCCTCTGGTTCCTCACATCGCCTCACAACAGCTCGTACAGGCTTCCCGTCCCCGGCACCCACCCCCTGACCCCGGCGATGCGCAGGGCATCCCACATGGTGACCTGGTTGGCTGAGAGCACCGGCTTGTTCAGATCCTCCTCCAACGGCTCCAGAATCCCGAAGGTGCGGAGGCCCGTGCAAGATATGAAGAGGACATCAGCCCCACGACGGTCTGCCTTCCGGGCAAACCGGAACGCCTCTCCCAAGAAGACCTCCCCTATGTCCTCGGCCCCGCGGAGCTGCATGCCTTCGATGTTAGCCACCCTGAACCCATGGCCCTCCAGAAAGGACACCAGTCGCTCGTTGATCTCGTCTATGTAGGGCGTCGCCACAGCCACCGTCTCGGCTCCCAGCCCCCGAAGGGCCCTGATCAAAGCCGTGGAAGTCGTGGTGGCTGGCGCGCCGCCCACCTCCTCGATGCGCCGAACGATCTCCAGGTCGCACCCGACTCCCTTTACGAAAGATGCCGCAGTGCACACAAACGCCGTGACATCGGGCTTCACGGCTCGCAGGCATCGAGCCGCATCCTCGATTCCCTGGCTCTCCGCTATCTTTGTGACGTAATCCAGATCAGCATCCCCGCCCAGGGGGGTCTCCTCCCGGGTGATGTAAGGCGTTACACCCTCAGGCACCAGTTCCCACAGCTCGTCGTCGAGGAGCCCATCCGCGGGGTAGATAACGCCGATTCTCGCCCTCCAAGCCATGCCTCCCTCCTCACTTCCTCGATCCGGAGACCCCACAGGGCCATAGCTGCTAGAAAGGGCTGGGATGCGGACTGCGCCCGCATCCCAGCTGCCTCGTCAGATCATCCTTGCGGTTTAAGGTACTCAGTGGTGGAGTATTTGGCCATCACTTCGTCCACGAAGCCATCGGCCTTCATCTGGGCGATGAAGTCGTTCAGACAATCCAGCAGATCG
>SDBU01001506.1_pt1 | contig 33047 bp, 35 predicted proteins | sample 2277071 | NCBI WGS metagenome assembly SDBU01 (sample SAMN10397929, study PRJNA504765) | marine sediment metagenome | isolation source: marine sediment core GS08_GC12, 126 cmbsf | place: Arctic Ocean: Gakkel Ridge, Loki's castle | collected 2008 | reverse complement strand
TCAGGGTATGCACGGCTAGCCTCGCATCTCCCGGGCTTCGTCGATATGGATGGTCTGGAAGGTCTTGTACAGGTTGATGATGATCGCCAGGGCCACGGCCGCCTCGCAGGCAGCCATTACGATCACCAGCAGGGCAAATATCTGTCCCGGTACCTGCACGCTCAGCCCCCCGAACCGGTTGAAGGCCACCAGGTTCAGGTTGGCGGCGTTGAGGATCAGCTCGATGCCCATCAGCACCGCCACACCATTACGCCGGGTCATGACAGCGTATAGCCCAAAGCAGAACAGTACCAGGCCGATAAACAGGTAGGACTCCAGGCTAGCCATCTTCCCTCCGGGCCAGGTAGGCCGCCCCCAGCAGGGCCAATAGCAGCAGCACCCCGGCTACTTCGAAGTGCAGCAGGTAGCGCGTGAGGAGCGCAGTGCCCAGTGTTTTGACTGTGCCTTCAACCGCCTCCAACTCCCCGCGGTGCCAGGGAGCGCGCCACATAAGGTTGGCCATGCCAACAAACAAAACCAGCACAACCAGGGCCGAAGCCAGCCGGTTGGGCACGGAGGATTTCACCAGCACTTGCGCTCCGATCTGAGTTGTGAGCATAACCCCGAAAATAATCAACACCAGGATACCGCCCACGTAGATCACTACTTGAGTGGCCGCCAGAAAATCGGCGTACAGGAAAACATAAAGTCCAGCCACGCCGAACAAGGTCCCCATCAGGGCCACAGCCGCGTGCACCAGGTTGGGTGAAGTGACTGTAAAGTAGGCTGTCACCACCACAAAAGCCGCCAGTACTATGAAAGTGATTTCACCCAATTTATCTCAATTCTCCAGGTTAGTGAGAATCTCCTCGATCTCACTATTTAGTTTGCCCAGCCCGGAAAGTGTTGTACGGATTTCGTCGGCGGCCACTTTGATCGACCCTCCCTGCCGCATCGTCCGGCTCAGGATCGCCTTGGCTTTACCCCGGGCCGTACGGTCGCTGATACCATTCAGAACGGACAGGTCTACTTTCTTCGCTGGGGCGCTTTCTTCATTTGCAGTTGCGGTTTTTGAGACTGGAGACGATGCTCCTTTCTCCTCGGCTGCCACTGCTACTGTCACTATTTCTTCCCGGTAATAGGCTTCCCGGCGCGCCGCCCGCTGGGCCCGGGGGTCGGGCACACCAACGGTCTCTGCTAACCGGGCCACCTCATCATCAGTGGCAGTGGCGAACTGGAAGACCAGCCCATCACGGTTGCGCACCGAAAATTCGTAATCGAGGGGTTGCTTGCGGGCGTTGGGACCACCAGTCATATAGATGCAATCTTCCGGGCAGGGATATGTGCACAGGTTGCAAAAGCAGCATTCGGCCATATCGATATCGAAACGGGTCACCAGCAACCGCAGGGCGGTACCGTTGGAAGTGGTTCCCAAGTCCATGTCCTTGGGCGCTTTAATGGTATCAATTTTGATGCAATCCACCGGGCAGGCGCGCACACATTGCAGGCAACCGATACAGTCGTCGATGTCCACATGCAGCCGGGTGCGAATGCTGTTGTACCGGGCTTCCTCGAAGCCGATAGCTCGCTCGGGCAACGGCCAGTGCTCCCGGGGATATTGCAGGGTGGCATTAAGCTGCTTTTTATGGACAAAGTGCCGCATGGTAACCCGCATCCCGTCCCAGAGGGTGCTGACAGCACTGCCGATGTTGCTGAAGTAGCCGCTCATTTTACCATCATCCGAAAATCAGCTCCCAGACCCCAACGAAAAAAATGTTCACCAACGCAAAGGGGATAAACACCTTCCAGGCGGTGTACATGAGCTGGTCCACCCGCAGCCGGGGCCAGGTCCAGCGGAACCACATCATCACGAATATGAAGAATATGACCTTGGCGAATATCCAGAAAACACCCCAGAGAGGGCCCTCAAGATAATACCAGCCCTCGGCTACTCCCAGCAGCCGCAACAGGCTGCCCACCGGTGACAACCAGCCCCCCAGGAACACGATGGCAGTCATCAGGGCGACGATGGCCATGTTGGCGTATTCCGACAGGAAGAAAATGGCCCAGCGGAAGCCGGAATACTCGGTCATGAAACCGGCTACCAGTTCCGACTCGGACTCCGGCAGGTCGAAGGGGGTCCGGTTTACCTCGGCCACCCCGGACATGAAAAATATCAGGAAGGCCACCACGGTGAAGGGGCTGTGAACCAGAAACCAGCGATGTTGCTCCTGCCAGGCAACGATATCGTGAAACTGCAGGCTACCCACTACCATAACCACCAGCAGTAGCGACATCCCCAGCGGCAACTCATAGCTGATGATCTGGGCGGCGGCGCGCATGGCGCCATACAGCGACCACTTGTTATTCGAGGCCCAACCTGTCAGGATTATGCCGATTACCCCCACCGAACTGATGGCGGTTACGTAGAAAATACCGATGTTGAAATCTGAGATCACCAGACCGTAGCCTACCGGAATCCCAATAAATGCACAAAAGGGGGCCCCGAAAATGAGAAAGGGAGCCCAGCGAAACAGACGCTGATCACTGTCCGACGGTATGACGTCCTCCTTGATCACCAGCTTTAGGGCGTCGGCCAACGTCTGCCCGATGCCGCCCCAGAAGCGCTTGCCGCCCCGGAAACCGAATAGACCTACTTCCATCGGTCCCAGGCGATCCTGCATAAACGCTGAAACCTTGCGCTCGAAATAAACAGCCACCAGGGCGTTGAGGGCCATGAGCAGGAAGACCACAAACCCCAGCAACACTACCACCGTGATCAACCCGGCGGCCCAGGCGTTGTCTGGGATCCAGGCTAGGCCCAACAGGCCGGTAGTGAGGAAATCGGTAAAGGAAGTCAGCGGTCGATCTCCCCCAGCACGATGTCCAGACTGCCCAGGACGGCGATCACATCTGAAATCATCCAACCTCGGGCGATTTCGTTGATCACCGATAAATTGCAGAAGGCCGGCGAACGCATCTTGACCCGGTAAGGCTTGGGAGAGCCGTCGCTGACGATGTAAAAGCCCAGGTCTCCCTTGGGATTCTCGGCCCGGAAGTGGATCTCACCCTTCGGGGGACGCACTTTCTTTGGCTCGGCGGCGTGCACATCACCTTCTTTCGGCAATTGGTCCAGTGCCTGCCGGACGATCCGGACGCTCTGACGCATCTCCTCCATCCGTACCCAATAGCGGTCCCAGCTGTCGCCCACGGTGCCAACCTCGCCCTTGCCGACCGCTGTGTCGAAGTCGAAACGGTCGTAAATGGAATAGGGCTCGTTCTTGCGCAGGTCCCAGTCCACCCCCGAGCCCCGCAGCACCGGACCGGTGCAGCCGCAGTTGATCGCCACGTCCGCCGGTAGTACGCCCACATCCGCCGTACGCTCGATGAAAATCTTGTTGTAGGTCAACAACCGGTCATACTCCACGATCTGGGGCTCGAACCAGTCCAGGAACTCACGGGCGTGCTGGACAAAGTTGGGTGGCAGGTCGTGGGACAACCCGCCGATCCAGATGTAATTATAAAGCAGTCGCGCCCCGCAGGTATACTCGAACAGATCCAGGATGCGCTCCCGGTCACGGAAGGTATAGGTGATGAGGGTGATGCCGCCCAGGTCCAGTCCCAAAGCCCCCACCGCCATTAAGTGGCTGGCGATGCGCTGCAGCTCGGCCATGATCACCCGGATGTATTCCACGCGCTCCGGTATCTCGATCCCCATGAGCTTTTCCACCGCCATGGCCCACACGTGGCTGTTGTTCATGGAGGCCAGGTAGTCGCAGCGGTCCACGTAGGGGATCACCTGCGGATAGGTGACATTTTCGCAATGTTTTTCGAAGCAGCGATGCAGGTAGCCCAGGTGCGGCTCGATGTGGGATACTATCTCACCGTCAGTCTTTATCTTCAGCCGTAGCACACCGTGAGTGCTGGGGTGTTGCGGTCCCATATTCAGGACCATCTCCTCGGTCTTGATCACGCCGAAATTCCGGAGTTGTTCCGCCCGGCTCATTCCCAACCCCGTTTGTCCTTAGGCACCGGCATGCCCCGGTAGTAATCCGGGGTAGCGTAATCCTTGCGCAGGGGGTGTCCTTCCCAGTCGAAGGGCAGCAGGATACGCCGCAAGTCCGGGTGCCCCTCGAAGTTGATGCCAAAGAGGTCGTACACCTCCCGCTCGTGCCAGTCGGCTGTGCGCCAGATATTCGCCACGGAGGGGATCGATCCGCCTTCCCGGGGAGCTTCGATGCGCACCTCCAGCTTATGCAGTCGATCCATGGAATGCAGGTTATAGGCCACCCATAACGGCTGCTCCGGGCCCCGATCGTGCCCACTGAGACACATCAGGGAATCGAAATGCAGCTCAGGGTCCTCAAACAGCAGACGGGCCACCTCCAGCCAGTTTTCCGGCCGGACTGATATATAATGGACCTCATCTTCAGTGGATATCAGCGCCCCCGGCACAGACTGATCCACTCGGGCGATGATCTCGGTAAATTCCATTTAATTTCAGGGGAACCGCTAAGGTTCAGGACACCTTACGCAGTGGGGTATCTTCTCTGATCTTCTTGCGCAGCTCCAGCAGGCCCTCGATCAGCGCTTCGGGCCGAGGCGGACAACCGGGCACATAAATGTCCACCGGTACTATCAGGTCCACCCCCTTCAGCACGTGGTAGCCATGCTTCCAATAGGGACCGCCGCTGTTGGAGCAACTGCCCATGGAGATGATATACTTAGGCTCCGCCATCTGGTCATACAGCCGCTTGATCCGGGTGGCCATGGTCAGGGTGACGGTTCCCGATACCAGGATAACGTCGGCTTGCCGGGGAGAGGCCCGGGGCATGGCGCCAAAACGCTCCAGGTCGTGCCGGGGCTGGGCCGCGGCGATCATTTCGATGGCGCAACAGGCCAGACCGAACTGGAAGTACCATTGGGAGCTGGCGCGAGCCCAATTGAGCAGGTCGTCCACCTTGCCGACGAAAATGCTATCGCGGTCAAAACGGTTAACCAGGGACAAGTCCATAGGATCTAAAGCTCCGATTCGGCGGCCATCTCAGGCACCGATTCATCAACAATCGGCCGCTCCAGCTGAGCGTAACGGCCGTGAGCATAGGGAACCTCCATCTTCACCCAGTCCAGGTCTCGACGACGCCAAACGGCGATCAAGCCCACAGTCAGGATAAAAAGGAAGATCAGCATCTCCACAAAGGCCACCAGGCCCAGGTCCTTGAACACCACCGCCCAGGGAAAAAGCAATACCACTTCCACGTCGAAAATAAGAAATATCAGGGCCACCACATAAAAGCGGATATTGAATTGTATGCGGGCATTGCCCACCACCTCCTCGCCACATTCATAAATGGAACTCTTAAGGGCACTTTTATCCGTGGGTGCCAGGATTCGCTGGAGAAATAGGGCGAAGAGAATTATAAGGATGGAAAGTGCACTGAATATCAGTATGGGGGCAAAATCGTTATACAAACTGCATACCCTTTATTTCAACGGGGAAAGTTACCTCATGCCGAAAATTCATGTCAAGGCATTCCCCCCCCCCTCCGTGTTTGTCCAGGCTAAAACCAGGGGTTGATAGTCTCTCCGCTTATTCGCCGGCTGCCAGACGGCAACCGTTGTCACTGTGACTTTCCGGCGGGTAAATTTCACGCTGTGTCGTCGCTACTGAATAAGCTGTTAGTGGCTGCCCTGCCCGCCCTGCCGCGGGCTTTTATGGGCCGCTTCGCCCGGCGCTACGTGGCCGGCGAGCAAGTCGACCAGGCCCTGAGCGTGGCCAAAGCCCTCAACGGGCGTGGTTTCGAGGTCACCCTGGATATCCTGGGTGAGCATGTCGACTCCCGCCAGGCAGCCGGCGAGGTGACCGCGGCCTACGTGGATCTATATCACCGGATTGCCGCTTCCGGAGCACGGGCCAATATCTCCCTCAAGCCCACTCATCTGGGGCTGGACCTGGGCCGGGAGTTGTGCCGGGATAACCTTTTGAAGGTCCTATCCGCCAGCCGGCAGAGGGGGAACTTCCTGCGCATCGACATGGAGGACTCCTCCCACACCGACGATACCCTGGCGCTGTATTCCGACTGCCGGGATTTTTACAACCAGGTGGGGCCGGTGCTCCAGGCCTACCTGCGCCGCAGCAGCGACGACCTGGCCCGAATTCTGTCGCCCCAACTTAACTTCCGCCTGTGCAAGGGAATCTATCGCGAACAGCCGGAGATTGCATTCCAGCGCCCGTCCGCCATTAACGATAACTTCGTGGCACTGACTCGGCAGGCATTGGAGGGGGGGGCTTATTTGGCCCTCGCCACCCACGACCGGCCCCTGATCGCAAGATTAGTGGAGTTGATCCGGGATTTGCGCGTCCCACCGGATCGCTTCGAGTTCCAGGTGCTGTATGGCGTGCCCATGGGCGGTAAACTCCAGGAGTTGCAAAGCCACGGTTTCAAGGTGCGTATTTATGTGCCTTTCGGCGAAGCCTGGTACGATTATTCCCGGCGACGCTTAAAGGAGAATCCTGACATCGCCGGTTACGTCCTGAGCAATCTGTTTAGGAAAGAGTGACTTTGAACCCCTACTTATATAGGATAAAGGAGGGAAGCAGATGAATGAAATTAATGACATCATCAGTCGTATTCTGAAAATGCACACCATCGCCGTGGTGGGACTTTCGCCCAAAGAGGACCGGCCCTCCAACGACGTAGCTCGCTATCTACTGGACCACGGCTACCGAATCATCCCGGTGAACACGGTCCAGGAGGAGATATTGGGCCAGAAATGTTATCCCAACCTGTCCGCCATCCCGGAGCCAGTGGACATAGTCGATGTCTTCCGCCGCCCTGAGCATTGCCCGCCTATCGCGGAGGAGGCGGTGGCTATTGGCGCTAAAGCCTTATGGGTGCAGTTGGGGATCGTCAACGATGAGGCCGCCCGCATCGCCTCGGACGGCGGCCTGCTGGTAGTCATGGACCATTGCATTAAAATTGAGCATGCCAGGCTCAGCTAGCACCTCCCGGCCAGACTTAAGCCCCCCTAGCCTCCCAATATTCAATCTAGAATCACTTCCCGGCGTCCCGGCCCCTAAATTCAGGCCATGCGCCGCATTATGTTGTTCACAGTAGTCTGGCTAGCGCCGTTTGCGAGACTGGCCCCGCTGTTAGCGGCGCAGGCGGACCAGACGGTTGAGGAGCTGCCCACCCGGCCGGACACCACCGCCCTCAATACGGCCAGCCCTGTCTTTGGCGGGCCGGACACCAGTTCCAACGCTTACATCCACGAGGACTGGGACTACTTTGCCGAACGATTGCGCAATGAGTTCCTGGCGCTGGGCGAGAAGAAGTACCGCCGGGGCGAATACCAGTCGGCGGTGGTGGATTATTATAATTTCCTGTACCATTTCCCTGAAGACGAGCTGCTGCCACTGGTGCACTACCGTATCGGCCGGTCCTACGAGCGGCTACAGGAGTTCGGCCTGGCGGCTGAGCAATACCGCATTGTGCGGGACGATAGCACCGCCGATCCGCGGGTTAAGGTGGTTTGCCTGCGGCAGCTGGCCCGGATGGACTTCGAGATCGGCGACTACCAGGCGGTGCGCTCCCTGCCGGACATCGAGGATCCCTACCTGCTGGTGCTGCGGGGGTTCGCGTCCCTCACGCTACAGGATTGGGAACAGGCCGGGCCCCTGATCAAACGGGCCTACGAATACTACCCGGCTCGTGGCCGGGTGTTGCTGGACAGTCTGCTCACCGAGATCGACCGCATCCCGGAGTTGGACTACTACCGCACCTGGAAACGGTCCACCCTGGGGCTGCTGCCGGGCGGCGGGTTGTTCTACCTGCGGCAGGGCGGCGAAGGGCTGGGGTATGCGGCCAGTGTGGGCAGCCTGGGCTTGTCGGCGCTATGGGCCGAGGGCTGGTTCCGGTACCTGCTGGGCACGGGCGCCGGGGGGCTGTACGTGTGGAGTTTCCGGGCCGCTTCCCGGGAGATGGCCGCCGCCAACCAGGACCGGCTGGAGCGGCACCTGGCCGGTATCCGCCAGACCTTCCCGCTGGACATTTTCTGGTCGTTCGCCCACCCGGCGATCTACTAGCAAGTGCAGCACGTGGTGGCGATACGTCTTTCTCAACGGCAAGATACGTAACAAAGGTCCTTATTCCCTTGTATCTTCCCTTGGCATTTTGGATGTCTTAATCTTCGGGGCATGATAGACCGCCTTTTCCTTGGGACGATAAAAGCCCGTAAGGAAGCATGGATCGTCACGCCTCGTTCCTGACTAACCCGAACGGTTAAGCAGGTTATCCGGTGGTGTCGGGCGTCAGATACCAGTGGTAGTTCCCACTATGGTATCGTATATCCCTCCAGTTTTCATCGGCAAACTCCAGGCAGGCCAGACCGCCCGGGATAAACTGGCCGCTAGCAACACCTTCCCGGCGCAACAGTTGTGCCAGCCGCGAGATAGCCGGATTGTGTCCGACCACTAAAGCCACTTCAAGCTTGACCGGCAGTAACTGAACCTCCTCTAGATACCGTTCGGGTCCGGCAGAGTAAAGGGCAGCGCTGGCGGTAACCGGGTCAAGTCCCAGTACCTGGGCCATGATTGTGGCGGTCGAGACGGCCCGTTGTGCGGCAGAGCAGGTAATTACCTGCGGGACAGTCCCCATCCTCAGTAAGGCCCTTCCCGTGCGCCGGGCGTCATCACTTCCTTGGAGAGTCAAGGCTAGTTGCTTGTCACTCAACCGGGGCGATATATCGGTTGAGGCCTCACAGTGGCGCATGAGCAGCAGGGTCTTCATGGCAGGGTGAATTTACACTAGGCCAATTCCGCCCTCCCCTTACAACAGGTGCCCCGGTGGAAGTACCCCGATTTAAAAAGGGGATACTGGTAGTTCGATCGCCAGCCGCCAGCGATTTTTCAGTTGGCGGGCGCTGCCGACCGACCAGTTGTCATGCAGCGGCAGGTCGATATGTAACGGCCCGAAATCAAGGGCCAGGCCGGCATCGAAGTAGGTTTCCCACTGAACAATCCTGTCGCCGACCGGGTCTGTGCCGGCCAGATCGACGAATGCGCTCAGGGGGCCCGGCAACACTCCCTCCAGGCTCAGGTTGACCCCCCAGGCCTGGGAACCGGGTGCAGTGAAATTTGGCGATCGCAGACCGGGACCCTCCGGGAGGTAATACCTCTCGTAACGGTTACCAGACTGTCCAGAAAAGTGTATTCAGGATCGCCTTCCGGTAAGTCGCCGGTGGCCATAATCATGTACTCACGGGGGAGGGTTATGCGCACGTCGAAGGTACCAAATTCACTGTAAAACTCACCCAGGAACAAGTACGGCATGGGATGCCAACCGTGCCGGTCATATACGGCCGGTTTTTGGTATAGTCCAGTTCCAGGTGAGCCGACAGGGTATGGTTAGTATCGTTCAGTGTCACATCAATGCGATAGGCCACCTCCTGCTGAAAATAGTCGGGTGGCCGCGGACCCGGCCATGAGTGTTATGGGTAGTAGTAAAATGAAGATAGGGATAAGTGATAAGACATTCTTGCACCTGGTAAGCATGTTTTCTCCTGGGCCGATGTGTAAAAGGCTTTGGTTATTAGACTACAATATTACCGGTTTTGTTGCCTCCGAGATAGAATTTCAAAAATGCAATCTTAAAATCTTGCCTGGCCGCTGCTGGGTTGCCAATTTGTAACACTCTAAATCAACCAAACTACTATAATTAATATAATTCTATGCGCATATTATATCCCCCGATTGAACCCTACAAAGAGCAGTCTCTGCCGGTTTCCGATCTGCACACCCTCCACTTCGAAGAGTGCGGAAACCCCGCTGGCTGGCCGGTGTTGTTCATCCATGGCGGTCCGGGGGGCGGTATTGAGCCGGTTTATCGACGGTATTTCGATCCTGAGCTCTACCGGGTCATATTGGTGAATCAGCGGGGCTCCGGTAAAAGTACTCCGCACGCCGAAATCCGCGAGAATACCACTCAACACCTGGTCAGCGACATGGAGCGTGTAAGGGAAGCCGTCGGTGTTGAGCGCTGGCTGGTTTTCGGCGGTTCCTGGGGTAGCACGCTGGGATTGGCCTACTCCCAGGCTCACCCCGACCGGGTTACCGGGCTGATTCTGAGGGGGATATTCTTGTGCCGGGACGAAGAGATTCACTGGTTCTATCAGGACGGCGCCAGCCGGATATTCCCTGACCGCTGGGAACAGTTCCTGGCTCCCATCCCAACCGATGAACGGCACGATCTGCTGAACGCCTACTACCGGCGGTTGACCAGTGACGATGCGCTGGTACGGGTTGAGGCGGCCCGCGACTGGAGCACCTGGGAAGGGGCCACCAGCAAACTGTTCGTTGATGAGAAATCAGTGGAACGCTTCGGGCAAGACCAATTCAGCCTGGCCTTTGCCCGGATCGAATGCCACTACTTTGTCAACCGGGCCTTCCTGGAGCCCAACCAACTGCTGAGGGACGTGCCCAAGATCAGACACCTGCCAGCGGTGATAGTGCAGGGACGCTACGATGTGGTCTGTCCTATGACCTCAGCCTGGGATCTGCACCGGGCCTGGCCGGAGGCGGATTTGCAGATAGTGCCCGACGCCGGCCATTCCATCACCGAGCCGGGGATTGTCGACCGGCTGATCGCCGCCACCGATAAGTTCGCCCGCCTATAAGGCTGTAACGCTGTGCCAGAGATTGGGTCGATCAGGATTCGCACCAGCAACGTACTGCTGTAGCTGCGGGAAGAACCGCTGGAAATCGCTTTCCAGTCCGGTATAGTTACGCCCCAGCTCCGGCAGGCCTTCAGCCAGATAGTTCGTCGCACTAAGCCGCCGGGAGAGCCCGGCCAGCGCCCAGCCCACGCTCTCCAGCTCACGGTAGGAACACAGCCAGTTATCGGCGACCATGTACGGCAACATCCGTTCCAGGGGGGTAGGCAGCCGGCCCTCAAATGTCTGCATGGCGGAGTAGACTCGTTGGGCGAATTCGTTCAGGGGGATTGTGGCCCACCGGTCCCAGTAGCGGGCCAGGAAGTGGTCGTAGAACAGGTCCACCATCAGCCCGCGGGTGTGGCGGAAGCGCCGGTCCAGACGGCGCTTGCTGGCCCGATGGCAGGGATGGGCGTCGGTAAAGCTGTCGATCCTGCGGTGCCAGAGAATTGCCTCGGCGACTGCCGGCGGATAATGGCGGTAATGGTCGGCCTTGACGAAATCGCCTAAGAGGGCGCCTACCAGGGCTGCGTCGGTATGGCTGGAGAGGTAAAGGTGGGCCAGGTAGTTCATGGGGGGGGATGGATGGGGGGGTTAATTTCGGTGAACATTCAGGTGAAAGGAAGAGCAGACCATGAAAACCTATCGGCAAGAACTGTGGATGAACGTGCCTCAGCGGATGGACTTCGTCAACATCACGCCCCAGGTGGATGAGGCGCTGCGGGTCAGTGGGGTACAGGAAGGGCTGTGCCTGGTGAACGCCATGCACATCACCGCCTCGGTGTTCATCAATGACGACGAGCCGGGGCTGCACCGGGACTATAAACGCTGGCTGGAAGAACTGGCCCCTAACGAGCCTGTGTCGCACTACGACCATAACCGCACCGGCGAGGACAACGGCGACGCCCACCACAAACGCCAGGTCATGGGGCGGGAGGTGGTGGTGGCCATCACCGGCGGCCGGCTGGACTTCGGCCCCTGGGAGCGCATATTCTACGGTGAATTCGACGGCCGGCGGCGCAAGCGGGTGCTGGTGAAGATTATCGGGGAGTAGACCAGGCAGTCCAGCCTATTCCCGTTGCCCAGTTATTTATTGCCTGCTTTTATTTCTTTCCCTGGGCGTCAATTTTTGAGGTAAAGCCATTGGTCCCGGAATAGGCGAACTCCTTATCATCACTCTTGTGGCTATTAGTGATGGATTTATACTGGGTATGGCCGACGGTATAAGCAGCCGGAAGATTTTGAATCCTGATGGGTTTTCCATCCCGTCCGGTCATCATTTCGATCTCGACGGTGGAGGCCGGCACCGAGAACTTCACCTTTGACGCGCTGCGCTCAACCGATACAGGGACTTTCTCGACGGCCAAAACTTCCATGCTTTCCGGAAAAACTAAAACGGTTTTCATGAGCTGTACGGCGGCTTCTACCTGTTCATCGTTGGCGTCGTCACTCACATAGTATTTTATCCATTTCCCTACGCGGCCCGTTGTGACGACAGATATTCCATCAAGGCGGACGCCGTCATAGTGACCGCTCTTGATTTCGAGAAGCGAATTATCGTCGCAGTGGCCGAGTGTCGGTGAGGAATCAAAGAGACAGGGACAGACTACATTACAACTGCAACTATTCGTGAAATCGGCTTTTATAGCCCATTCCTGGGCCCCGGCTGAGGATGCCATGACCGCGACAAGACCCAGGACAACCCCCCAAGCCATGATTTGCCTCTGCATAGTAAACCTCCCTTGTTTGTTTTGAAGCATTGGAGCTAGCGAACCAAAACTCCCCCACTCAGGCGAGTATGGCACTAAGCATGTGCAAGGTAACTAATAATAATGAAAATCACAACATCGAAGAATGGCCTATTTCCCATTTGGCCCGCTGTTGTCAGTCGGTTGTGTGCCAAGTGGTGGTGGCCATCACCGGTGGCCGGCTGGACTTCGGCCCCTGGGAGCGCATATTCTACGGCGAGTTTGACGGCCGGCGGCGCAAGCGGGTGCTGGTGAAGATTATCGGGGAGTAGGACTCCTGCCGACCCCTTCATAAAATTTCCCGCCTGATGTGACCAATGTCACGGACCTGCCTGTCAGGCGCCGATCTGTAACTTATATCACAGACGAATGGCCTCCTACGGGGTAAGTTGCCTGGACGCATAATTTCCATGGGAATGTCGTCCTTGGTAAACCGTTAACGTTAACCCTGAGGAGGACGTAACCATGACCTTCACCAACCGCAGAAATCAGACAGTCATCACCTTCCGTCCCGACGAAGTGATCTTTCACGAGGGAGCCCGGGGCGATAAGATGTTCATCATCAAAAGCGGCGAAGTGGCGTTGTCGAAAACGATCGACGACCTGGAGGTACCACTGCAGAACCTGATGGCCGGCACTGTGTTCGGTGAGATGGCCCTGGTAGACAACCAACCGCGGTCGGCCACCGCCCGGGCGGTCACCGAGGTAACTTGCCGGGTCATCAGTAAAATGACTTTTCGCCATAAGTTGTCGACGGAGGTCCCGCAATGGATGCAATCATTCTATGGGATGATGGTAGTACGCTTGCGTATGTTCATGCTTCAAGCCCAGGCCGATCGGATTGGATTACCGGGTCATCAAATCATCGAGGTGCTGGCCATGCTGCTGCGGCGTGGCGAAATCGATGACCAGGGGCAAGTGAGTGTCCCGTGGGACCAAACAACCCGGAAAATCGCCTATATCCTTCGGCTACCGGAGAAACAGGTTTCCCAGGTGCTGGAGATACTATGCAAATCGGAGATGGCCGAGTTTGCCTTTAATCAAAACCGACAGAAGCTGTTCATCGCCGTCTCTCTGGAAACATTCCTGCAATTTGCCGATTTCTGCCAGGAGAGTTTCTTGGTTGAACGCCGCCGTAAGCAGCCCCTAAACATCCGGAAAGCAAAGGAGCTCGAGCGCGAGTTCCAACACAAGCTGCAGGAAATCCTGGGGGTGGACGAGGGGACCCATGTAATCGAAGTGAAATCGCTGAGCGACCGACTGCGGGAGGAATACCAACAATCGCTGGAAAGGTACGAAGCCGTTATTCACAACCTGATGAACTTGAATATAATCGAGAAGGAAAACTCGGAGTTTCAGGGCTTGGTCTATCACATAAACCTGGAGCTGTACCAGGCTTACCTTTCGTCGTTCGAGCTGCACCCCATGTTCAAAAACCTGCTGGTGCAGATCTCCACCTCGGCCGACCGACCAGGGTCCTCGCGGGTGGAGACGCCCCGGCTGTCATTTGATAATGGAGTGTTTAATGCCTAAGAGACTAATGCAAAGCGGCCTTCGGTCAATCGGTGGCGGTAATTGCGGCCAGAACCTGAGCGGCCTCCTCCGCCTGGGAAGAATGCACCAGCAGCCGAACCCCACCATTGCCAAACAGCAGATGAGGTTGCATGCCGCCGGCGTCATCCGCCTGGATAACGGACTCGAAGCCGCAGCTTTTCAGCAGGGCCTGATCCAATTCGGCCTCATTTCTGGTGAGGTAGGCTCGCAGGCAAATATGGGTAGATATCACTTGTTTATCACTTAGTGAGCACGACCGAATTTACCGTCTTTGAAGGCTGGCAGCCAAGCCTTGTGCCACAATGATTTCCGGGATTCAACGGGCTACCTCAGGAGCACCATCTTCCGCGTTTCCACTACCCTCGGCTGCAACCCCGCGCCAGGTTCGGTAGCCTCGAGTCGGTAGAAATAGATCCCACTGGATAACGGCCGGCCGAAATGGTCATTGCCATCCCAGTAAACATGGTGATAGCCGTCGCGCTCGGCTTTGTGAAGCAGGACGGTCACTTCCCGCCCTAAAAGGTCATAAATCCTCAGATCCATTTCGGCGGTGGTAGGTACGGTGTAGTTGATACGGGTCAAGGCATTAAAGGGATTGGGGTAATTCTGGCCCAGGGCGAATGAGAGCGGTGAGCCGTCGCCGGGATCCACCAGGGCGAAAGAATTCACTTGCTTGAGGATCCAGCCGCCCGGGTCCAGCGACAGGGTAATCGGCGCCACGGGCAGGGGAATGGTGAACGTTTGGTGCTCCTCGTCGTTGAATACCGTCACCAAAGTATCCCCCTCATCGGTGGTGATGGCGAAATCGATAGGCATGGGAAACAACCCATTCACCGCTGTCTGGGCCTGGTGAATGGTTAGTTCCACGGCAGGTGCGCCTCCTACTTCAATGGCGGCCCACTCGACGCTATACAACGGCCGGCCCACCTGATACAGCCAGGCGTTGAAGAACCAGTCCAGGGTGGTATCGGCGACGGTCTCGCACACATCCTGAAAGCCGGCGGAGGTGGCATTGCCATAGGCGAACCGGGGATCATCTGAATAGGCCAGCAGAATATCGAAAAAGGCGGAATCTCCCACCACGTGCCGGAGCATATGCAGCAACCAGGCTCCCTTGTGATAGACGGTAGTGTCAAAGATTCGGCCTACTGTGGTGGTGTCATCAACGAAGATGGCATAAGGGAAAGATTCATCCATTCCATTCATGTAGTCGTGGTAAGAATCGCGGTCGTATTTATACTCGAAATACAAAGCCTCGGCGTAGGAGGCGAACCCTTCGTTCAGCCAGATGTCGCCCCAGGTGGCATTGGTGATTTTATCACCCCACCACTGATGGGCCAGCTCGTGTACGGTGAGCACCTCGCCGAAATGGCTCTGGCTGGTGATGGTCTGGTGCTCCATCCCGCCGCCCCGCCAGAATTGGGCAACGCCGTATTTTTCATCAAGGAAGGGATAAGGCCCAAAGATCCGATGGAAATAGCCCAGCATATGCAGGCACTGGGGCAGTCCGGCCTGGGCCTCAGCGAAATGTTCGGGATAGGCGTAATACTTCACGACCATGGAATCCGTGGGGCCGTAGCGGAACCAATCGGTCTCGATCTGATAGTCGGTAGCCGCCACCGATACCAGATAGGTGGTTATGGGATAGCTTTCGTGCCAGTGAAAAGTAACAGTTCCGTCATCATTGTTGGTGGTAGCCCGGAAAGTGCCATTCGAGGCGGCAGTCAGGCCACCGGGCACTGTGAGAATGATATCCACCGAGTCGGCCTTGTCGCTGGGGGTGTCCTTGCAGGGCCACCAGCCTCGGGCGGAATAGGGTTCGCTCAGAGACCAGATTATCGGGGCGTCGTCATCACCATGCGTATTAAACCATAGCCCCTCGCTGGGGAGGCCGTGGTAAGAGACAGCGAAAGTAAAATCAGCCCCGCTGTCCACCGGCTGGCTCAAGGTCACCCCGAGCAAGTCGCTGCCGTGGGTGAAGCTGCCGGCGTCGCCGGAAACAGAGTCCACCTCCATGTTATCCAGCAGGTCCAGCACCACCAGACTGAAGTTATCCACCAGTGCCGTTCCCCGGACCTGGACCGTGCCGGAAAGTGACGAGTCCGCCGGTTCGAGCCGCAGTTCCAACCGGTAGTAACGGATATCGTAGAAGTGCTGGGCGGGATCTCCGGGTAGTACTTTCATCAATCGCTGGCGCTGGAGGGCTTCCATCTTGGCGGCGGCTTCCTGCTGGTGAACCGCTCGTACTTCTGCCGCAGAAGGAATGTCCTGACCGGTATCACTCGTACCCTTGAGATGGAATGGCAGCGCCAGCAGGAGTAGGGCTACCATTATGTGTGAAAGCCTGGCGCGGGGGCCAAGGCCGAAGGTTAAAGTGCCCGACTGGTTATAGTCGGTACACCAGGCCCAACGACAGGTTGTTGGCGGCAAGTTTTTCAAACCGGCTGATTTTCCAGGTAGTTTGAGTGTAGGTAATATCAAGTTTGAGCGCCGGTACCGGTACCAGGGCGAGTCCCAGGGCAATTGTCCGCTTGCCGGCGTCGTTACTGTTCGAATGATAGAAAATAGGGTCCCGGCGGTAACCGCACCGCATTTTGACATTGGACCCCGGCAACAGGTATTCGCCGCCTAGAGCCCATCCGGTAACGCTCCTAAAGTTGCTTCGTATTGTCCCGTTGATCTCCGGATCGATGTGTATACCACCGTCTTCCAAGTCGGACTCGAATTTGATCTGGGAGTAATCGAACCAATAAATATCGGCCGCCAACAATAATGGTCCTACTAACACTGAAGTGCCGGTGCGCAGATAATAGGAGCCACGCGTGGAATACTCATTGCTATCCCAGTAGTCAAGGGTAAGATCTGTACTGAGTTCATCGATCTTGATTTTCTGCGGCGTGCGCAGCAGCAGCCCGATACGCCACTGTGGGATCGGCGCCAAGAGCACACCCAGCACTAGATTAACGCCGCTATAGTGTGGCTTGATCTGAAGGATATCAAGGGAATCCGGGGGGGCGAGGAAGGTACTTCTGGCGGTATAACTGGTGTTCCCGGATAGCAACTCGAAGGCGCCACCGATGGCCAGTTGCGGCGAGGCTTGGTAGGCAACCCCCAGTGAATAGGCTCCCAGGCTACCTTCTAACGTGATGCTCTCCGTCTGAACCTGCGAGTCGTATACCAGGGTAATCTCTCTCCGCCGATCGTACCCCCGCACCTGCTGGTATGCCGCCGCCCAGGTGAACCGGCTGTGTGGTATGGGCACCACCAAGCTCAGGTTGCCCAGGCGAGTGGCGGCAATCGAAGTGCTGGAATGGAAGGCGGAATCGGTGACATCGGTAGTGATGTTGAGGTGCCCCAGGCTGATATTGATTTCGAGTTGAGTGGCGTGGGCCAGGCCGGCCGGGTTGAAATTCAGGGCGGTGGCATCATCGGCGATACCGGTAAATGCTTGGGCCATTCCGCTAGCCCGTCCGCCAGGACTGTTATTGCCCCAGAACGGCGCTACGGCATCCACTTCGGTTTGCTGACCGCTCAAGCCGGTCGTCCAAACCAAGGCCGCTAGCGCCGCCAAACATCGGAAAATGACCATAACCGACTGTTTCCGAGACATCGAGGCGGGCAGGTTAAAACTTTCGCTTACGTTTACGGGTCTGCTTCTTGCCGTTGTTTCCGGACGAGGAGTCGGAACTCTTTTTTTGGGATTTGACGGAAGAGCTACTGGCCTGGGAGTAGTTGCTCCGGCGTTGATTGGAATCACCGGCGGAACCGCTGCTATTGCTACTGGCTTTTGCCGTGCCGGCTCCCGCCAGTGCTGTGCTCGTAGTTGGGTCTCCCTGGCTCCCGGTCAGGTCTCTACGCTTTCGCGACCGGGCTTGCTTGCGACCTTTATCCGACTTGGTGGCCGACGAACCCCCGTGATAGCCCCAATTACGCCAAGGGTTATACCCCGAGTGGTAGGCATACTGGTAGCCGTAACCCGAATTGTAGCCCCAATATGGGTCCCAATAATAGGGATCGTAAAAATGGTCGAACCATGGATCCCAGGCCCAGGAGTTCCAGCGGTATTCCCATGACCAGTAAGGGTCATTCCACCAGCTGTTGTAATAAGGGTCCCTGCCGTACCACGGCAGTTGACCCCATTGCCGCCGGTAGCTCAGCCAGTAACGCCGTCCATAGGGCCGGTAGTGGTCTGGGCCGTAGAGATGATATACCAGGTTGTATTGAGAGCTAAAATCTCTCTGGTAGGAATCCTCATAGGCCCGGTTATTCCCGGGCTCGTCACCATCAGGTTGCACTGGAGGTAGGTTGGGTCGTTTCTCGTTAGTACCCAACTGTGACCTGTCAACTATGATCGGTGTGATGCCGTCGCCGGAATGATTGGAGTGAAAGCCCGGAAAGTGAGGGTCTTCCCCGCTGAAGGAGGTGGCCGCGCACCCCGCCAAGAGCATTCCGCCCACTACCAGCGACCAGAGATATGGAATCCGCTTAGCCATTCAGTTCACCGTAGTGTAATCTAACGCCCGAGCTGTTGCAATCCAAATAATTCCGTGTTAATTAGTAAACTGGAACAGTGGGGGTGAAGTTCCGCGGTAGTATTCCCCTACCGTTCCCAACCAACGGGATAGAGCCGATAGTGAGTGTCGTGATAAGGGGTCATTTCGTAGAACCAGCGCAGGCGGGCTTCGGGATCGGCGGCAAAGTCTGGATCGTCAGCCAGTTTGGCCCGAAAACGGGCCCGTAGATTGGGGGTGGTATCAATCATCCGTTGGGCCAGCGGTATCATCACGTACTGCTCTACGTACTCGCTACGTTGGAAGATTTCCAGGAAGAAACCCCACTGGAAATAGGAATCCGGGGAATCCGGTTCCAGCAGCACCACAGCCAGATCACCCAACGGTTGATCAGTAGGGATGCGCACCGAACCGGCGGGGAAGATCTCCCGGCGCCGCTCCACCACGCCGCTAGCGGTCACCCGGACGTGTCCCTCGTAGGCTTCATCGGCCAGCTGGTAGCTGCTGAAGCGTATCATTTCCACCTCTACTTCCCGTGGTTGCTGCATGCGGTCCATATAGATGCCATGAACGGCCAACCGGTCGATCACATCATCCCAGGCAGGGGGTATCCAGTAGGCTCGAGGCCGCCGGGCGGTGGCGGCGGGCTCGGTGAACCGGCGAAAGGGGACCTGAAGGGTGACCGGCTCTCCAGTCCAGCGCACCTGCTGTTGACCGGTGACTGCCGAGGGGTATGTGCGCCATTGGACCCCCAGAAATTCGATTTGGCCGCTGGGACCGGGGGTCTGCTTCCAATCCAGGGGCACCATTGCCGGCTCCCGGGTGCGGTCAGCCAGAATGGCTCGTTGAAGGTCTTCACCGTGGGTGGCCAGCAGGCGCAGAGAGGCCTCCAATAGGACGTAGGTGCCCAGTACTCGTTGGCGGAACGGCTTAAGGGAATGATTTTCCACCAGCACCGTGGGCAAGTGCCGGACGTCGCCGTAACCGTTGGAAAAACGGGGGGTGGCCGTCCAGTCCATCAGGCCGGCACTGGGATCCTGGTCGTCTATGGCAAAGACCAGGGGACCCGGAATGTGCCCGCGGGCTTTCAAGGCGGCGGTAACGGCCGGCGTGAACCATTCATCCAGCCAGCGGGCGCTTTCGGGGGACAGACCGTGCCGCCCGGTGTAGCCGAATGTTATATCGTACTGATAATCTATGCCGTCGGTAACATGAATATCGAGGCACAGGTCCGGCTCCCATTGATTGAGGGCCTGCACCAACAGCCGCATTTCCCGAGTGTCGAGCTTGGCATAATCGCGATTGAGGTTCAGGTTGCCACCGGTGGTGCGCCAGCCGGTCTCAACCGGTCCCCGCTGGTTAATACGTCCAAAAGGGGCCAACCGCTCGTGGCCGTCCACGTTGAGGATGGGGATCAGCAGTAGGTTAACACTGTCCAATAGTCCGGGATGAGCCCCTGCTACGGTCAAGTCACGCAGGATCATCAGGCCGGCGTCCTTACCGTCAATTTCTCCGGGATGGATACCCGCCTGTGCCAGTAGAGTGGGCCGGCCGTTGGCTTTAAGGTCGGCTACGGTGGCAACACCCTCCTTGGTAACCACCGCCAGCCAGATATCCCGTAGCTCGGGGCTTTTTCCCAAGGAGATCAGTTTGACCTGTGAACTGGCGGCGGCCAGTTTCTCCAGCCAGGCCACGGTTTCACCGTAGCGGGGAGTGCGGGTCAACCCACTGCGCTCGGCCGGGGTGATCCAGGGGTCGTCTTCGCCGACGACCAGGTCCTCGCTGAGGCCGTGCCAGGGGAGCTCCGGCGGCAGGGGAGCGCTCCAGTCCTGACCCAGGCCGTTGTTAAGTGCCATCGACAGGGTCAGAATGGTCAGGAGTAGTCGGCGCTGCAAAGTGAAGGATGGTTTAGGCATTGTAGACAGACCCTCCAGCTGAATTGGCTCAACAGAGCCTGAAACTAAGCCCGGGACTGGCGGGGGACCAATGATTTGGGGGGAGATCGGCAGTGGTCCCGGTTGACGGGGACAACTAGCTGCTCTTCTGCGTGAGCTTGATATAGTCTTGCACCGCCTGCTCCAGCAAGTCCAATGGCACCGGTCCTTGTCCCAGCACCGTATCATGGAATGCCCGGATATCGAATCTGTCCCCCAACTTCTCACGGGCATCCCGCCGTAGCTGGGCGATCTTCACCGCCCCGATCCACCTGGCCAAGGCCATCCCGGGATTGGCACTCAGGCGGTTAATTTCCTCTGACATGCGGTGGGCGGGCAGAGTGGTATGCTCGGCCAGGTAGTCCAGGGCCTGCCGGCGATCCCAGCCCTGGCTATGGATGCCGGTGTCCACCACTACCCTCACCACAGCCAACAGTCGGCGTGTGAGCCAGCCGTAGCGGGCGTAGGGATTCTGGTACAGGCCCAGCTCCGGACCCAGAGTCTCGGCGTACAGGGCCCAACCTTCGGTGAAAGCCGGAACCTGTACATACCTTCTAAATGGTTGGAGACCTGCCATTTCATTTACCAAGGCCTGCTGCAGGTGGCGCCCCGGCAGGCCGTCGCTCAGGACCTGGGCTTCCATGTTCCAGATCGGCCGCTCTTTATAGTAGAGGGTATTCACCAGGAACTGTCCGACAGTGCTACTGCCTGTCAGCTCGTATGTGGTAGCCGGCAACCTGGGCGCCAGGTGAGCCGGCGCCTCTACCACCTTCAGGTCGGCGGCAGGTAAGCGGTCGAACAACCCGCTAAGCTGCGGCTTCAGGTGATCCAGCAGCTGGCGGTAATTTTGAAGCAGGGCCCGTGGTGAGCGGTGAAACAGGCTGGGGCTGTTTTGTAGTGACCAAGCGAAGGTGGTACGGTCCTCAATGAAGCCGAGCGATTGCTTGATGCTGTCGACCTGCAGTTCCAGCCATTCCACCTCCGCCTGGGCCTCCCCGTTCAGCTCGCCGGGATTGAATCCCGGACCAGCGTAAGCCTCCACCAGTAGCCTGTAGCGGCGCTCGCCCTGCGGCAAAGACGCCAGGCCGATGTCCTGGCGGCAGGCCGGATTATACTCGTTGACGATGAAAAGATAGAAATCCTTAAAGGCCGGGAGAATACTTTCATCGAGAGCGCGGCGGACCTGCCCACTCAAATCACGGCGCTCCCGGGTCGAAATGACATCCGGGAAACGAGTAAAGGGGTAGTAAAACGGGTTGTCCTCGATCTGTACCTCGAACTGCTCGCGAAGCAGGTAAGTAGCCTGCCGCATGGGGTTACGGGCCATGACCACACCGGCGGCCATCCCTACTCGTAGTAGTGCGGTGACTTGCTCTAGATAGCGAGGCACTTGCTCCAGTCGTGTCAGGTAAGCTCGATAGTCGTCGGTAGTCTCGAAGAGAAAACGGGCAGCCATTCGAGGCAGATCAATATGAGGACCAACCAGCTGCGAGAAGGCCAGCAGATGGGATTTTAAAGAAAAATCCTCATTGGCCGCCTCCAGTTCCCGGCGGAGCAGGTCATAAGTAATCCGGTCACCGGGGGCCAGCCGGCTGCGGTGCACTTGCTCCAGGGCCTGGAGCAGTTCCCGCCGGTAAACTTGCCTTCGTTCGAAGGCTTCCAGGCTGAGATCGTTCAGCCGGTCATTATACCGCCGGTCACCAACGGAAGTGGCAAACTGAGGGAATTCCTGAAGCCGCCATTCCCAATAGGTCTCGGTCAGCCTTTGCAGCTCAGCGGTTGCAGCGGCGGAACGACCGGAACCACAGGACAGGCTTGAGGCAACAGCGACAGCCAGAAGACACCATAGTAGCCCGTTGGCAGGAACCATCCACTTTTTTATGGATGCGCCCGTCAACATGAAATACTCATACCTAGCAGGGAAACCATGATAACCAAATTAGGGCCTTAAAACCGGTGAAGGAAACGCCGAACCGTAGCGGGCGCTGGCGGGGAAAATAGAAGCCGGCATTAAACTGCTTGAGCCACCTGGCGGATTCGAACCGCCGACCTGCTAATTACGAATCAGCTGCTCTACCATCTGAGCTAAGGTGGCAATCGCCCTCTGGGCGCAGCGCAAATTTAACTACAAAGCTGCTATATTCCAGCTCATCCAACCGGTGCTGATACAGGCCATACATACCGCCGGACTGGAGCTGCGCCCCGGCAAATCTTTTCACTGCCAGCCATCATAACTTAAATTGATCGGACCCCAACGCATCCTGAATGATTGAGACTATATAAACTGGGAGGCGGAATGATTAAGCATGTTGTTATGTGGCGGCTAGCCAGGGAGTCAGGGGACATATCTCCCGATAAGAACGCCAAGGAAATGCAAACTCGATTAACGGCTCTGCAGGGAAAGATCCCGGAGATTCAGAATTTTGAGGTTGGTTTGGATATCAACCGCACCGAGCGGGCCGCCGATGTGGTTCTAATATCCAGTTTCGCTTCCCGGGAGGACCTGGCGACCTACAGCCGTCATCTCCAGCATCGGGCGATAGTGGAATTCATCCGCGGCATCACTAGTGAAGTGCGGGTAGTAGACTACGAAGTTTGAGGGACCCTCCCGGTTCACAGCGGTGCGAATAGGGTTGCTGCTGGCAAACCTGGGCGGGATTGCTATCCCGGACTAGGATCCGAACCTCCGATTCCCTCCGCCAACAGTTCCAACACCATTCCCCAGCGTAAACCGTGATCACTGACCTGCATCACTTTTACTCCCAGCCGCTCCATCACCTCACAGAGAATCAATCCGCCGGCCACGATCACCTCCGCCCGGCCGGGATGCAGTCCGGGCAGCTGTTTCCGCTCCACCAGCGGCAGGGCGGCACAGCATTGCAAGATGGCGCCCAGGCTATCTATGTCTAAGGTTGCACCATGAACCCGGTCATGGTCGTAAACAGTCATGCCCAGTTTCAAGGCCACGAAGGTGGTAGCGGTGCCGCCCACTCCAATGAAGCTTTCGACTTTCTCAGGTATTGCGGTCATCCCCAGGATCTGAGCGATATCCGCCCGCAGCCGGGCCAACTCACCGACCTCAGGAGGATCGGAGGCCAAATGGCGTTCGGTGAGCTGGACGCTGCCTATTGGTAAGCTGACGATGTCGGCCAACACCCCGGCCTGTTCCACGATTATCTCGGTGCTGCCGCCGCCTGCGTCCACCGTGACCCGGGTACCGGCGGTGGGTGGAAACACCTCCCGGACCGCCTGCGATACCAGCTCGGCCTCGCGCTGCCCGTTGATACTATTCATTTCAAAGCCGGTGGCTTGGCGGATTCGCTGCTGCAGGTCCTTGGCGTTGGCGGCTGCCCTGAAGGCGGCGGTGGCCACACACCATACCTTTTGGCAACCGAGGCTCGCGATAATCTCATGGTACTCCCGCAGAACCGTCACCGCTCGATTCATGGCGTCATCACTGAGGCGACCGGTGGCCTCGAGGCCTTCGCCCAGGCGCACCACCCGCAGTTCGCGGGCCAGCGGAACAACCATCGAACCTTCCTGGCGGGCCACCAGCAACAGGCAGGTATTAGTGCCCAGGTCGATGGCGGCGACCGGTGAAGAGCTAGTCATTTTGTCTGGCAGGCGGGGACCGGCGCCCTCTCAGATATCGACGCAGGCCGGTAATAACGCTGGTCACGAATAGGAACCGCACCGGGTAGTTACTAGCGGGGTAGGGCAGAAATCCCCAGGCCAGCCAGGCCAGCGCCCGGGTGAAGGGATTGAAAAGTAACCGACCAAACAGACGCTTCCAGAAGAAAAAGCGACCCGGCAGCGGCCAGGCGAAATCGGCGGCCAGGGGGGTAGCGATCTCCGGATGGCGGATCACGATCAGGGGCAGGTTATGGCGGCCATAGTTGGTCAATAATTTAAGGTGTGCTCCAAGGGGCCGGTGCTGGTGATGGAAAGAGACGGCCTGCTCGTTGTAATAAACACCTTTTGGAAAGGCCCGGGCAACCCGGTAGGCGAAGAGGATATCCTTACCGCCGTAGTGAATAAAAGACTCCTCGAACCGGCTCCCGGCTTCCAGCGCCGCGAGGCTTAGAGCGGCATTATTAAAGATCAGATATTGGAAGCCGATGGGTTTCTCGGCGCCAAACTGCCGAGCCCCCCGGTGAGGGGATTCGTAAAGATACCGGTTCAACTTCGATTTCGGGACCCAGGGCGCCGGTTCCACTCGCCCAACGACCGCTTCACGTCCAGGCTTGGATAGTTCAGCTACCTGAGCGGCCACAAAATCAGGGTGCACCTCCATATCACCGTCCAAGAGGATAATCACCTCGCCGGTGGCGTAGCCCAGACCCAGATTGCAGACTCGCGTTCGCCCCAAGTTAGTCTCAGGATAGTGGCGGTGGATAAAACCAGGTGGCAATTGCCGGCGTAAAAATTCACGGGTGCCATCGGTGGAACAGTCATCAATGATATGTACTTCCAGTAGATCGGTGGGGTAGTGCAGGTCGCAGAGAGATCGAAAGCAGGTGGCATAGTGCTCTCCACCATTGTAGATAGAGACTACTACGCTGACAGTTGGTTGGGTTACCATATTGGCCGCTTTATATCGGGATGCCCAGCTGCCGGTAATACTCGTAGAGCTGTTCACCAACAACGTCCAGGTGGTGGTGGTCCAATGCCCACTGACGGGCAGCGCGTCCTTTTTCTTGAATAAGCCGAGGATTTTCCACCAACATGGTCAGTTTCTCCAACAAGTTATCCGGTATAACATTTATGAAGGGGTGGCCGGGCATAAAAGCCTGGTAATCGGCGTTCATGGACGTGCAGCAGGCCAATCCCAGGGCCATGGCTTCCACGGAATTCATCCCGTAACCGGGGGCTATATCTGCAACTTGATCAATATAAATATCGGCTTGGGCTTTCAGAGCCATGACTTCGTCGTGTGGTCGGTTTTCAACGAGCAAAAAGCGGATGCCGTGGGAAGCCTCAAGTGAGAGGCATGCGGCAATGATGTTATCGGAGCCCTTGGCATACCGACTGCGGGTGGCGTGGCAGATGGTAACAGGATCGTGCAATTGCTCAGCCGGCTGGTAAGCCGTTACGTTATAGGGGAGAAACAGGTAGTGCAGATTGGGGTGGCGGGGGATCAGATCGTACTCGCTGGTGAGATTGAGTTTGATATGTTGATCCACCGCAGCCACCACGCCCCGGTTGCGGAAGTCCCGGCCATGATAGGTGTTCAGGATGGGCTTCCCCAGCTGGGTCAGGCGGCTGACAAACCCGCCGTGGCGATAAAACTCCAGACCGCCCTCCAGGTGATAAATATCGTAGTTTAAGAAATCGTACTTATTTATAGCCGGCTCAACCCAGAATCGCCACAGCCAATCCCGTAAGATGAAAAAGGCTCGTTCAAAGCGGGTCTTTGGACGCCAGATCGGCGGGTTACCTGGTACGTCGAACCAGTTGCCCTTGGGCCCCTTGGTATGGGTATAAAGCCAATGGCGCAAACGGGTGGCCCTGGAACGGTACGGTACCAGGGGCAGTCGGAGACAAATATCCTCCTGGAAGCCATAGCGGGAGGGGAAATAGGTCACGTAGCGGCACTCATGGCCCCGTGACTGATGGATCTGCTGCCACAGTTCAAGGTGCCCCACGACGTTTTGTGGCGCGATGTAAAGGATTTTCACTTTAGCCGGAGCGGTTTGATCATCCGGTTAAGCCTATTTGATTGATCGAACCGGGAAACCTAACCGCCACTGTATTTTGCTTCCAGAAAAATGTAATTTACCTCAGTTCAGCAGCATGAAGTTATTCATCATCCCCTCGTGGTACCCCACAAAACTGAGCCCGGACAACGGCACTTTTTTCGTCGAATGGGCCGGCACCCTGGCGCGCGGTGGATTTGAAGTTGTCATCATCGCCAATATTATGCACACTTTTAAAAAGGTATTGAAGCTCAATCAATTGCCTGAGCAAACAGCCGATCCGGTCATTGAACAAGGGCTGGTGACCTACCGGAGGGAATTCATTAATCCGTTTCCCAAACTGAGGAGAGCCAGCTATCTATTTTATCGGCACAGGTTGAACCGGCACTTTAAAGCAGTGCTGCACCAGCAGGGCCGGCCTGATGCCGTGCTGATCCATTCTTCGGTGCTGGCCGGGGCAGCCCTGGCTGAACACCTGGCAGCGGAATCGTTGCCCTTTGTGGTTACGGAACATCACAAGAAATTGCTCCTTCCCGGTGGGTTCCGGGGGTTCTTGGGGGAAGGTGTGCGAAAAAGCTACCGGCACGCCGGCAAGGTAGTGGCGGTCAGTACCGCCCTGGAGCGGCGGCTCTGCGAAACCTATCCCGAAGCCCGAGGCAAGACCACTGTCATCCATAACCCCGTCCCAAAGCACTTTCAGAACCCGGATGGCGGCTATCGGGGAGCGGGAGGTGAATTCACGTTCATTGCCGTCGCCCTGTTGCGGTCGGAGAAACGTATCGATCTACTACTAAAGGCTTTCATTCGCCTTGTCGGGGATGATAATCGGGTAAGACTGATTCTGGTGGGTGACGGGCCTTTGCGGGGGCACCTTGAGAGGCTGGCGCAGCGCCGGGGCTTAAATGAACGGGTCGAGTTTACGGGCTACCTGCCCGCAGAAGACGTCGTCCGGCAATTGCGTCGGAGCCATTGCCTGGTCCTGCCCAGCGAGGTAGAGACTTTCGGGCTGGCCCTGGTGGAAGCCATGGCCTGCGGCCTACCCGTCATCGCTACCCGCTGTGGTGGGCCGGAAGATATCGTGACCGATGAAACGGGGATATTGATTCCGGTCAATGACGAACTTGCTCTCTACCGGGCCATGGCGACCATGTTGCTAAGTCACGACAAGTATGACGGGCAGCAGATCCGCCGGTATGCGCTGGAGAAGTTCGGGGCAGAAAGATACACGGCAGCTTTCACTGCTGTTTTCAACGAGTTGACCGTCGCACGCTAAAATTACTGAAAACCCCTTTCAGCAGCGTGCGTTCGCCCGCGGTGAGAAACCCGGTTAATACCAGCCCCAAAGGATACAGGAGTGTAAGCAGTAGATCCCTGACGACCGTAGCCGGGATGAACCATGCCAGGCTGTAAGCCAGGGCCATGAATGCCGCGATCCGTACCAGCCGACCCCATTCGAGTGGCAGAGGGTAGATCTTCCGGTTCACGCCCCAGAACAAAAATGCCATAATGAAGAATGAAAGGCAGGTGGCCAGCGCCGCCCCCTGAGCACCGTAGAAGGGGATCAGAGCCAAGTTCAAGCCGATGTTGGCTAGAGCGCCCGCTCCCCGGGTCACCGCCACCCATTGCGAACGTTCCCGCAGGAACACCCCCGGCAGCTGCAGTAGGTAGGCAGCATGGAAGAAATAGCCCAAGGCGATCAAGGGGACAATTTTTTCGCTTTCCCAGAATTCCGGTCCGTATATGGTGACCGGCCCTATATCCAGACGCAGCAGGCGTGGTATCCAAAGGACCATGAGCACCCAGGTAAACCCCAACAGAGCCATGACTAATGAGGTGATCCGGGCAAACATTCGCCGTGTCTCGCGGCTGTCTTTCTGACGCAGGAAGAAGGGGTGCCAGCCGGTGTTGAACCCCACGACCAGCAGGAGCATGAGCATGCCCAGTTTATACCCTGCACTGTAAATCCCGACAGTCTCAATGTCCGTCATGATTTTCAACAGATACCGATCCGCTAATTCCATGAGCATGGCAAAGGCCCCGGCGGGGAGGAAAGGCAATCCGAAGCGCGCGAGCCGGCGCCAGGTCTGGAAGGATACCGCTTTGACCTGCAACCGCCGCACCACAATCGGAAGGGTCAGGAAAAATACTATCCCGGAGGTGATCAGGTTGCTGAGTAACACGCCTTGAATACCCATGTGGTATTTCAGCACCAGCAAGAAATTGAGAGTCAGGGAAATAACGACGCTAATCAGGCTGATTCCCACAAAGGCCAGGGGGCGGCCTTCGGAACGCAGCTGCAGGAGTGGGACGGCCAATAGCACGTCAAAGAAAAGAATCGCCGCAACCAGGGCCAGTAGATGGGGATAATCTCCCCCGAGCAGGACAGGGGCCAACAATCGGCGCAGGGCAAAAAGGACCAGGGCGACCCCGGTGGTTGTGACGAGATATGAGACGTAGGTTGTGCTGAGGTAGCGGGAGCGTTCCTCCGGTCCAGCCGGGGTATACCACTTCATCAGCGCCGCATCCAGGCCGTAATGAAGTATCACAATCATAAAGCCCATGAAGGCATAGGTCAGGGAAATAATCCCGTACTCATGAGCCGTGAAAACATGGGTGTAAAGGGGCAGCAGCAGGAAGGTAACAGCCCGGGCCAGGATATGGCCTGTCCCGTAAATCAGGGTCTGGAAAGTGAGCGCTTTGATGCTCCGCAACATAGTCGGGATTAAAGATCGATGGTCATGGTTTCTCGGAACAGGCCGCTGGAGCCGAAGCTTTCTTTAAAGCGGGCCAGGCCGAAGTTGGGCTGCATGTTCAGGCTGAAAGTGCCGAAATCGAGGTACTTGAATCCACCCGTGATGGCCTGGGTGATAAATTCATAGAACAGCAAGTTCACCGCCCGGTATTCCTGGTAAGCCTCATCGTGGCTGATGTAGAATGCCAGGGTGACCTCCGGGTTGGCGTCAAAGATGGCGAGGCCGGCGATCATGCGACCTTCCAGGCAGGCGGACAGCAGGCGAATATCGTCGGGAAAGAGGGCCACCAGGCGCTGCAGCTCCTCCAGAGTGTGGGTGGGGCTGACCCCATGCCGCCGCTTTAGATTATGCAGCAGGATGTTGTAGAAAGTGAGCCAGTCATCGCTGAGGCGCACCTGCACCCCTGATTGCTGAGCCTTGCGGACCGCCCGCCGGGAAGCCGGAGTGAACTTGGCCAGGTTATGCTGGGGGTCCTTTTCCAGGTACAGGATACTGGATACCTCCCGCTTCAGGCTGGTGAAACCCTGATTGAGCAGTACGAATTCCACGTAGTTGGACAGCCGCCGGTTGTAAATAGTGGGCGGATGGGTCATGGTGATGCGGCCAATGCCCTCCCGGCGGGCGTGGTTCAGCAAGGCCAGCACCAGCTCATGGGCGTTCTTGAAGCTCAGTCCTACGGGCGTAACGAAACCGCCGAAGGAGGAGCCGGGGTGGGAAATCAGGTGGTTGATCCCTTCATTAACCCGGATAGCCGCCGGGAACAGGGCCAGAATCTCCTTGTCGCCGGTGAAAATCAGGGAATGATCATGGAACCGTCCCGGGGGATGATAGCCCAGAAAACGCCTGAGGTGGAAGATGGTGCCGTTGTTTGACCGCCGGACGAAGTTATCCCACTCTGAGACCCGGGATTGTTGATAGAGAGAAAGGGATAGAGTCATGTTAGCAAACCGCCGGGAATTTATCGGCACGAAGGGGAAAGTGGAAGGGAAGAGTGGGGCTGTCGATCCCGTATTAATATAATGGCGGTGGTAAGATAGTTTCCCCATTGCCTTCCCTTCGGAAGTGACTTAATCTCCAGCTTTTAGAACTACCTTGGACTACGATTTTTCCCGTGAGGGGAACTATAAAGGGGAAATGCAATGGCAAAGCAGGCAGGCAAGGCCGTTATGGGGCGCATAGCCATAATCGGCGGGGGCAATATCGGCACGGCAATAGCCAGGGGACTGGTAGCCGCCGGGGGCTATAAACCAGGGAATATTATCGTTACCAGGCGGAATGTGGAGCTGTTGGCTCCCCTGGCTGAGCAGGGGTTCCAGGTCCAGGCGGATAATGAGGGCGCAGTAGACGCCGCCGGGACGGTGATTCTCGCTGTACAACCCCAGCAGCTGGATAAAGTGCTGCCTCAGATCGTTCCCCGGTTGAAACCTCGGCGCCACCTGCTGATCTCGGTAGTGTCCGGGGTGCAGGTGGCGGAGTTGCATGAGCGGATCGGCGCCGCTGTGCCGGTAGTGCGAGCCATGCCCAACACGGCCATTGAAATCGGTGAGTCCATGACTTGTTTGGCAGCGGCTCCGGCACACGCCGCGGCCTTGGCCTACGCCGAGGAGTTATTCGGGTTGGTGGGCCGCACGCTGGTGATCAACGAGAACCTGATGACCGGGGCCACGGCCCTGGGAGGATGCGGGATCGCCTTTTTCCTGCGCTCCATCCGGGCCGCTTCACAGGGTGGGATCGAGATCGGCTTTCACCCGGAAGAGGCCCTGTTGATGGCCGCCCAGACGGCCCGGGGGGCGTCAGCGCTGGCGTTGCGGGACCGCAGTCACCCTGAGTCGGAAATCGACAAGGTCACCACTCCCCGGGGCGCCACCATTGCGGGCCTGAACCAGATGGAACATGAGGGCTTCAGCTCAGCCCTGATAAAGGGGATCGTGACTTCTGCTGAGAAAGTGGCCCGGCTTTACCACGGGTAGCAAGGTTAGCCCCGCCGAAATGTGCCTGTGGGATCGTAGCCCAAGACCAAGCAATTCAATTTAGTGGGAGGTTGGATATGTATAACAGACTGCTGCGACGGTTTTTGCCGGTGGTTCTGGCCGGCGGCATATTAGTTTTGCCCCTGCTGGGTGCTCCCCAGAAACCGGAAGTCAAACGGAAGCATGTGGCCGCCGCCGAAGAGATAATAGGCCTGGAGTTCAGTAGAGCCGAACGGGATTCGCTCCTGGAAGATGTAAATGCCAACCTGGAAAGCTACCGCCGGCTGCGGGAGTTGCAACTGCCCAATTCCATGCCTTCGGCCCTGGAGTTCAACCCGGTACCGGTTGGTTTTCGCTTCGCTTCTGAGCAGCAGGAAATTATATACGCCCCAGTCAAAGAAGTGACTAGGCCGGAGAACCTGGAGGAGCTGGCCTATTATTCCGTGGCCCAGCTGGGGGCACTGATCCGCACCCGGCAGGTCAGTTCCACCGAACTCACGGAAATGTACCTGGAGCGTCTGAAGCGTTACGATCCCCAGCTGCACTGCGTGGTCACCCTGACAGAGGAGCTGGCCCTGGAGCAGGCGGCCCGAGCCGACGAGGAGCTGGCTGCCGGTCACTATCGTGGTCCCCTGCATGGCATCCCATACGGCGCCAAGGACCTGCTGGCCGCCAGAGGATACGAGACCACCTGGGGAGCCCGGCCCTATCAGGATCAGGTTATTGATGAGGACGCAGCAGTGGTCGAGCGGCTGGAGGAAGCTGGAGCGGTGCTGGTGGCCAAACTGACCCTGGGAGCCTTGGCCTGGGGTGACGTGTGGTTCGGTGGCATGACCCGCAATCCCTGGAACACTGAGCAGGGCTCCAGCGGTTCGTCGGCGGGACCCGGTTCAGCTACGGCGGCTGGCCTGGTGCCGTTTGCTATCGGTTCCGAGACCTGGGGCTCGATCGTTTCACCCTCCACCCGCAATGGGGTAACTGGATTGCGACCTACGTTTGGCCGGGTAAGCCGCACTGGTGCTATGGCCTTGAGCTGGTCCATGGACAAACTGGGACCCATGGCGCGCACAGTGGAGGACTGCGCCATCGTGTTTGACGCTATCAGGGGTTCGGACGGAGTGGACCTGACGGTAGTGGATCTACCCTTTAACTATAATTACCAGGTGGACCTGGCCAGCCTGCGGATCGGGTATCTGGCCTCGGCCTTCGAGGAGAAGGATGACACTCAGGTTAACAACCAGGCGGTGCTGGAGGTGTTGCGTGAGCTGGGGGCCGATCTGGTGTCCATCGAGCTCCCCGAATATCCGGTGAGCGACCTGGCGTTTATCCTGAGCGCCGAAGCGGCGGCGGCCTTTGACGAACTGACCCTCACCGGCCGGGACGACCTGCTGGTGCGGCAGATCAAGAACGCCTGGCCCAACAGCTTTCGCTCCGCCCGCTTTATCCCGGCCGTGGAATATATCCAGGCCAACCGGGCCCGTTATGCGTTGATCCAGCAGATGGCCGTGCTGTTCGAGGAAGTGGATTTGTATGTGGCGCCGGCTTTTATCGGTGACAATTTGCTGCTCACAAACCTCACGGGCCACCCCTGTGTGGTGCTGCCCGCCGGCTTTGATGAACAAGGATCGCCCACTAGTATTACCTTCATGGGCCAGTTGTATGATGAGGGCACAATACTGGCGGTGGCCCGGGCTTACCAGGAGGCCACCGATTGGCATCTTCAGCACCCACCGGGGTTTGAGTAACCGCTGGTAACCCGGCAGCAAGGGGATGCTTCTGCGACCGCGAAATTTCTGCAACCGGCTGATTTTTTGATGCGAACTTCAGGCATGCCTGGTAAAACCCATATCCTGGTCGTGGATGATGAAGCGGACGTGCGGGAGGTGATACAGCTGAACCTGCAACGGGAGGGTTATCTGGTAACCACTGCTGCCGGAGGCGAGGAGGCACTGGAAATGTTGCGGAGCGCTGATTTCGATGCCGCTATCCTGGATGTGATGATGCCCGGGATGGACGGTCTGGATCTGTGCCGCGCTATTCGCCAGGATTCCCGGTTACGCAATTTACCGATCCTGTTGCTCACTGCCCGGGACAGCGAAATGGACCAGATCATCGGCCTGGAGGTGGGGGCGGACGATTTCATTTCCAAGTCGGCCAGCCCACGTCTGATCTCCACCCGGCTGAAAACGGTG